>JAEAMG010002746.1_pt1 | contig 10492 bp, 6 predicted proteins | sample 8958741 | NCBI WGS metagenome assembly JAEAMG01 (sample SAMN16933256, study PRJNA681125) | bioreactor sludge metagenome | isolation source: anaerobic bioreactor treating anionic surfactant - SDBS | place: India: Bengaluru | collected 2019-02-28
TTTCTTTGGTCGTGCAACAAGGTGATCTGCAAACTTTATTCATTGACGGCACCTATAGGACCAGGTCCTCGCCCTGTAACAGAACGCAGCGAGGCATCGAGTCACCCATGGAAGACCTTGCATATCCCTCAGTTCATGACCCGGAAAAGGCGACGGCCTGTCTGGAATTCCTCCGCACGCACGGTGGCGACACTTTTTTGAACGCAGTGAAGAAAGCCTCGGCACAAAGCGCGGACCCGGTGGGCGTTCTGGTCAATCTGACCCGTTTCCTGGAAGTTTCAAACGACGGTCCGGCGGAAGTTGCGAGGATGCTGGATATCCCCGGGTATCTGGGCCTGCTGGCGGAACTGTTTGCCCAGGGCTCGCTCTTGTCGGACATACTCTGCAGCCATCCCCATTATGGTTCATGGCTCTGGAGCCTTCTTCATCCGGACCACGCCCGCGCCCGGGAGGCATATCTGCAATTACTGGAGGAAGCGTTTCACGAACACACCAGTTTTGAGGCGCGTCAGAGATGGATGCACCAATTCAGCCGCCGGGAAATACTGCGCATCGCCGCGCGCGAGGTCTGCATCCATGCCGCGTTTGAATCGGTGGTTTCCGACATTTCCAGCCTTGCGGACGTCATGATTGAAGGGGCCCTTCGTGCATCGAGAGAGCACCTGTCCGAACGTTATGGCCCGCTTGTTGCCGATGATAACCTGTCACAGGAGGTGACCTTCTGTGTCCTTGCCATGGGAAAACTGGGCGGCCGCGAGTTAAACTTCAGTTCCGACATAGATCTGCTCTTTGTCTACAGCGTCAACGGGCACACCCGCGATGACTCTCCCCGGAGTGCCACCACAGAAGAATATTATCGTAAACTCTGTGAGTTGATGATACGGGTCATTTCCGAAAAGACCGCGGAAGGGCATGTATTTCGCGTGGACACACGCCTGCGTCCCTTTGGCAAAAGCGGTCCGCTTGCCTGTTCCCTGGACAGCGCCGTGGATTACTACAGCAATTACGGCCGTGCGTGGGAACGACAGGCCTTTATCAAGGCGCGTCCCTGCGCGGGTGATTTGCGTCTTGGCGAGCAATTGCTCGAACAGCTGCGCCCCTTCATCTATCCCAAATATTTTGATGACGCCACGCTTGAAAATATCCGGGGCGTCAAACATCAGATGGAGGCTCTCATCGCCTCCCGATCACAGACCGACCGCGAAGTCAAACTCGGCAGCGGCGGCATTCGCGACATTGAGTTCACCGTGCAGATGCTTCAGCTGCTTCACGGGGGCCGCTGGCCGGAGATGCGGACCCCCACTACCCTGGAGGCGATCCGGGCGCTTGGCGAGCGGCAACGGATTCAACCTTTCGATGCCCGCACCCTGGAGCGGAATTACATCTTCTTACGGGGGATTGAACATCGGCTTCAAATCGAAGGAGGCAGGCAGACGCACATGCTTCCGGAACCGGGCCTGGAACTGGACCTTCTGGCCCAGCGCCTGGGTTATGAAAACGGCGACGCATTCATGAATGTGTACCGGGAACGCACCGCTGAAACACGGGCCATCCTGGAACAGTTTCTCGCCACGCGAGGTGATGGCAATCTGTGGGTAATCGAGTTGCTGGAACCCGAATCTTCGTGTGCCACAGGACTGAAAAAACTGGAGTCTTTGGGCTTTCGCGATCCCAACCGCGCCCGGGAGGAATTGCTCTATCTGGCTAACGGCCCGGACAATGCCCCCTATACGCGGGACACCGCCCAGCAGTTTTCAGCCATCACTCCCTTTCTGCTGGAAGCCCTGGGACAATCCCCCGACCCGGACGGGACCCTGTTACGCTTCAGCCAAGTGCTGGGCAGGCTACCCGTTCCCGCCGCCCTCTATAACCTTTTACGGTATCACCGAAACCTTTCCCGCTACCTGATCGCCCTAGTATCGAACAGTGATTACTTCAGTGAAATGCTGGTACGCGACATCAGCCTGCTCGATGTTATCGGGACCCCGGGTCACATAGACACCCCTTCGCAGCGCGAGGAACTGGAGCAGTTGCTTTCGTTGCTGGAAAGCGCAGCCGATCCCGCGCGCGCATTGTATCAACTGCGTGACGGGGAGGTCTTGAAAATCGCATTGCGTGAGATTCTCCAGGGAATTCCCGTGACCGCTGTGGGCGACGAGCTCTCCCGGCTGGCAGAGGTGGTTGTCTCCCGAACCCTGAACCATGCCCGCGAAAGAACCGGGAAACGATACGGAACGACCTCAGCCGCTTTCGCGGTATTGGCCCTGGGCAAGTTCGGCGGCCGGGAACTCGGCTACGGCAGTGACCTGGACCTTGTATTTGTCTACGAAAATGAGGATGCCGCCCGCTTCGATCTAACGACCTCACCCACCGAATACTTCGCAAGCATCGCGTCACAGGTCTTAAAGACCCTGAAAGAGCCCACGCGCCACGGCATCCTATATGACGTGGACGCGCGGCTGCGGCCTGACGGCAGCAAGGGCGCCCTTGCCATACCGGAACAGCGTTTGCTCGAATATTATCGGGAAGAAGCCTATCCCTGGGAAAAATTCGCGCTCATGAAAGTGCGTGCCGTGGCGGGAGATCTCCCCTTTATGACCCGGGTGGAGACGGCGGCGCGCCATCTGGCTTTTTCTTTGCGCCCGGACCAGGCCGGGCTCGAGGAATTAGAAGCCATGCGCGCGAAACTGGCGGCTGCGGCATCTCTCCTTGACTTGAAGCGGCGCGAAGGCGGCATCGCCGAAATTGAATTTGCCACCCGGCTGCTGCAATTACACCACGTGTCCGGGCATCCCGACCTGGAACGGGGCGGCGTTTTCGGAGCGCTGGAACTGCTCCATGACAAGGGACTCATTCCCACGGAATACTTTACGGCGCTACACGACGGCTATGCCTTCTTCCGGCGGCTGCTGAACCGGGCGCGCATGATGCGGGGCAGCACCTCTTCCTGTATTCCAGAGGCGCCGGAAACAGTGAAACGTCTTGCCCACAGCCTGGGTCTTAAAGAAGACTTGGCGGAACAAATAGAAGCCCATTGCGCGCGGGTACATAAAGCATACCGCCACGTTTATGATTCCTTGTACGGGACATGCCTCTCCGAATGATAAAGGTTCCCATGATGTGGATTGTTTTTTTCTCAATAGTACTTTTCCTGTCTCAGACCACCGGTCTGGCACAACCTGCAGTGAGACAGGAAACTGTCCTAATTGATTTCACAGTTTCGCCACTACCCTCGTATGCGGGATTCCACGACACCACCGTCCTGGAAAAACCAACGCCTGAGGGTCTGGATATACGCTTCGAGCAGGTGGACTGGCCCAATGTTTTTTTTCAGGCGCCGGAAGGCGGGTGGGATTGGCGACCATACGCCGGAATAGGCATCACACTTTACAATCCGTCCGACACGGTTGTAGACGCGGCACTGCGTCTGGACAACAAGGGCGCGGATGGCGTAAATTTTTGCAACACCCTGACCCATTCGATTCCTCCCCGACAGCTTTACGAATTCAAAATGTATTTCACCCGGCAGGAGACTTCGTTGTTCTGGGGGATGCGCGGCCTGCCCGGCGCCCGCCCCTATGGAAAAGGAAAACCCCTTGATCTGGGCGCAATCACCGCGTTTCAGCTGTTTTTACCCAAGCCCGTCCAAAGCCATGTGCTGCGCTTACAAAGGCTGTATCTTTTCGGGGACGCGAACAACCCGCCTTCCCCCGTCCCCCTGCCTTTCGTGGACACTTATGGCCAATATAAACACGCGGACTGGCCGGGAAAACTCGCCTCGGAAGCGGATTTCAAACAGAGGATGCTCCTGGAGAAGAGCGCCTGGGCGGAAGCCGCCGAAGTGCCGGAACGCGATACTTTTGGCGGCTGGGCTTCCGGACCGCGTCTGGAGGCAACAGGCTGGTTCCGCACGGAAAAGTTGGATGATAAATGGTGGCTGGTCACACCCGACGGGACCCTGTTCCTCTCCCTCGGCATGGACTGTGTCGGCACGGGCGAACGCACCTTTGTCGAGAAACGCAACGCCTGGTTCGAGTGGCTGCCGGCGACGGACGATCCGCTTTTCGGGGGACTGTACGCCAACGTTCAAGGCGCGCACAGCATGGCGGAAACCATTGGCGGTGCGGGTTCCACCTTCAGTTTTTATAGCGCCAACCTGATCCGAAAATACGGCGCCGACTGGCGTCAGCCATTTCTGGACAGCGCCTATCGGCGTCTGCGTCATTGGGGATTCAATACCCTGGGCAATTGGAGTCAGGGCGACGTGTTGGACAACAGCCCCCTCCCCTTTGTCGTACCTGTTCATATCGGCCAAGTTCGTCCCATCGAAGCGGCCACGGGATACTGGGGTAAGATGATAGACGTATACGATCCCTCCTTCGAAGAAAACGTGGAATCTTCTATCGCGCGGGCAGGAGAACATTATGGCGCGAATCCCCTGTGTATCGGCTATTTCACGGATAATGAGCTGGCTTGGGAAGGAATTATACCGGGTGTGACCGCGAGCAACAGTGAACAGCCGGCTCGACGGGCGCTGATTCAGTTTCTGCAGGAACGGCACGGGGACCTGGAAACCCTGAACCGGGCCTGGTCCACCACCTTTAAAGACTGGGAATCGCTCCGCAAGCCCGACACGGTCACGCTCACCGCGCAGGAAGATCTAGACGCCTATTTGCATGATTTCGCTCATCGTTATTTTACGCTAATACTCGAAGCCTTCAGATGGCATGCACCCCATCATCTGTACCTGGGTTGCCGGTTTTCATCGAGGCCAGCCCCTGTGGTACGCGCTTGTGCCGAGGTTGCCGATGTGGTATCCTTCAATTTCTATTTTCGCGTCATTCCCGCCGATATCTACCGGAATGATAACGCACTTGACAAACCCATTCTGATTGGCGAATTCCACTTTGGCGCATTGGACCAGGGCATGTTTCATACCGGTCTGGTTGGTGTGGAAGACCAGTCGGCGCGGGCCGCTCACTATGAAGCCTATGTCAAGAGCGTTGTGGAACATCCCGCGTTTGTGGGATGTCATTGGTTCCAGTATGTGGACGAACCGATTACAGGACGCTGGTTTGACGGAGAGAATTACAATATAGGATTTGTAACCGTGACGGATATGCCCTATCCCGAACTGGTTGCGGCGGCCCGAAAGATTCACGGCGAAGCGTACCGTCTAAGATACGGCGGACCCTATACGCCAGAACAATAACAAATACAAACCACCGGCAATCTGATGCCACGTTTGCAGAAGTTACGGACAGTTTGTACCTATACGGCTCAATTAAGGAGTCTCCGTATGCCCAAATGCCTGAAACTCATGTTAAAAATTGTTCTGGGAATTCTTGTTTTCCTGCTTCTCTTCTTTTATTTCTATGTTGCGTTTCCACTGTGGGGCAAGCCTTTCAACGCAAAGCGCCATGTGAATCCGCCCCTCACCCCGGCATGGGCGCTGGAACCCTGGATATGGGAAGATGATGAATTGACGGCGGACTTTATGCTCGAGATGATAAACGGCTACCTGGAACACGATTTTCCGGTTGGCGCGTACCTGGTGGATTCCCCCTGGGCAACCATCAATAATAATTTCACCTTTGACGAGAGCCGTTATCCCAATCCGAAAGAATTTTTCAAAAGTATTCAGGACCGCGGCATACGCGTGGCCTTCTGGATGACCTGCAATGTAAACAGTTACAGCGGCAGCACCATCATCGAGGATTCCCGTCATTTTTATGAGGAGGCAAAAAACAAAGGGTACCTGGTCGGCAACGGCCACCAGGTCAAATGGTGGCAGGGCCTCGGGGGTCTCATTGATTACACCAACCCGGAGGCTATGGCATGGTGGCACGGCATGCAGCAACAGGCCTTCGACGCAGGAGCGGACGCCTGGAAACTGGATGATACGGCAAGCTACTTTTCCATGAATCTTTTCGGGAAGATTCCCGCCTTCTATCAACGTACGCACAAGGGATGGATGACGACGCGGGGGTATATGGACCACTTCTACCGGGATGAACTAAAGCACGGCCGGACCCAGAACCCCGAGTTTGTGACCATGGGCAGGTCTTTTGACAGCGTGCTGCCCTGGGTCCACCCGGAGGGATTTTCGCCGGTGGACGCCGCGACCCTGAACTGGGTCGGGGACAACACCCACAGCTGGTCCTACGCGGAACGGGGACTGGAACGGGCTCTCTGGTGTATCCTGCGAAGCGCCAGGTTCGGTTACAGCCTGCCCGGTTCCGACATCGCCGGGTATCACGGCGACAAAACCATTCAACCGGAACTCTATATACGCTGGACCCAGTTTTCCACTTTCTGCGGCTTCTTTTTGAACGGTGGGCACGGGGAGCGGCGCATGTGGAAACGCACGCCACTGGAACTTGAACTTGTGCGTGAATATTCGTGGCTGCGATCCGAGTTGGTCCCGTACATCTACTGCTACGTGGTACAGGCGCACCAGGGCGGTCGCGTGCTGATGAAACCTGTAAAGGGAAAATACCACTACCTTTTCGGAGACGATTTTTTGGTTGCTCCCATTTACCAGGATTCGCTGACTCGTGAAGTGACACTCCCGCCCGGCAAGTGGCGTTATTGGTTCAATGATACCGATGTTATTGAAGGCGGCACGACCTTCACCCGGAACTTCCCCCTGGCGGAATATCCCGTGTATGTACGGGATGGCGCCATCATCCCGATGAAAATATCACGCCCCTACACCGGCATCGGCGAGCAGGACTGGGCGCCCTATCTCACGCTGAATCTTTACCCAAGCGGCGAGAGCCACTTTAGCGTGTATCATACCGACAACAGCGGCGAACTGCGGGTACAGATGGAAGCGGGCTCCCCCACACGCGTGACGCTGGAAGGTGCGGCGAAACCGCACTTGCTCCGAATGCTTCTTGAACAGCGCCCGACACGCATCACCAGGAATGAGGCGCCTGTGGAAGATCGATCCTGGTCATGGACGCCTGATTCAAAGCGCCTGGTTTTGAAAAATGATACCTCCGTATCGGGAGTCTACACCATCTATTTTGAGTGACAACGGGAAGGTTTCAGAACTCCCCCAATAAGATGCTTGCTCAAAATCATAAAATGCGGTATACTATCCCTAGTGTGCAGGCAGGGCAATATACCCGACCACGCCACAATACTTGGTGTTTTACCAATCTCATAGCCTTTACAGAAGTGGAACAGGATGGAAATCAAAATCAGTAAGTGTGCAACCCGATGTCATGGTTGTGAGCACGATTTTATTCATGAACAAAAAGTATGCTCCATGGCAACTATGGAGAATGAATCCCTGGTGCGCAAGGACTACTGTACGGATTGCCGGCCTGGCGAACGGGAAGCCGCTCTTTTCTGTTATTGGGAAACCCAGTACAATGACCCGAAAATGCTTGACGCAGAACATCAGGAAAGCCTTTCCCCATTACGCCGCCTCTTTTACGACCTGGCCAATTCCGCGGAGCGTCTTGACTTGGCACAGGCCTTTTTGGCGGCTCAACTACTCAAGCGCCAGAGAGCCTTTCGGCAAATGCGAGAATCAGAAGACGCCGAAGGCACAATGCGGACCACATTGTTTCTTGACCGGGCAGGAAACCGGTTGATAGAAACACGTGACTTGAATTTCAGTTATGCTGAACTTGACGTGGCGCGGACGCAACTTATGGAACAGCTGCGCAATTTGGAATCTCCCGAAGCACCTTCAGACCCAAGCGCTGAGCCCGGTCCAGAAACAAACGAACAGGATAACGCGCGGGCGTCCCAGGCGCCGGCGCTGCCAGAAGGGGAAACGCACCCATGAGTACATTACAGAATCCGGAAGAGAACAAGAACTCGAATATCCATATCGTAGAGATTACCTCCGGCCAGATTATTTTCTGGACGTGCGTGATCCTGTCCGGTCTCGCACTCTTTTTTGGCCTCGGCGTTCTTACAGGTCGTCTTGACAAATCCTCCAAAAAAGAACACGAAGAGGCTTCAGCAGAAAAAAATATTACCCTGACTGAATATTCGGTACCCGCATTTGAAGAAGTAAAAGGCACAGCAACACCCGCATCCGAAAATAACCTTGCGGATGCTTTTGAGAAAAGCAGTGGTATCGCGAAAGCAAAGGCGGCGCCCGACTCTGAAACGGTACCTAAAACGGAAACCGGCCCACAACGCACTCCGGAAACACCTACACCGCGCAGCCCTTATATGGAGGCGGTACCGGTGCTTACCGCTATGCCACCGCCACTTGAAGATAAAAGCGCTCCGCCCATCCAAATCGAAGCGCCTTCGAAAACTCCCGTGTCGGGAACCATTCCTGCAACCACGCAAAGCGCAAATGAGGCTGTCGCCACCCCATCGGCACAGGAAATACCGCCAACCACAGCAGCGCAACCCGCGCCGGATACGTCCTCCGCTTCTACACCGCCAACCACCAATGCCCAGCCAGTTTCTCCACCATCGTCGGTTCCAGTTTCATCGCCAATCAAGCCTTCTCCCGCCGCACCCGAGGCGCCGCCTGTCGAAAAAACAAAACCCGCATCCGCACCTCCGCCGCCGGAACAATCCGTTCCCCCCTCCCAAGGGAAAATCGAAAAAGAGAAACAAATACCACTTTTAACGCCGATTACACCAGAAGAACCCTCCCCGGATGAACCGTACCTGGAAGATCTGGCCATGAAGCCTGAAAAAACGGCACCGGCACCGACACCCACTCCGGCCATTCGTTCAGGAAATTATGGCATCCAACTGGCTGCATTCAGCGGGGCCGACGGTAAGACCCGCGCGAAAGCGCTTCAAGAAAAACTATCCAAAACCGCCGGGATACAAATACAGGTCATTCCCTCAAAAGACAATCAACTTTATCGTGTGGTGGCAGGTGGATTTCCTGACAAGGAGAGCGCCAATAAAGCACTGGATAGCGTGCGCGCCAAGACAGGCTTTCCGGAAGCCTTTGTTAAGGCCCTTTGACCGCAATGACCTCGCAAAAGCCCATGTTTCGTGTGGCCGTCATCGGGCCTGGAGCATTGGGATGTCTATTTGCCGGCAGATTAGCGGAAAATGGCATGGATACCTGGCTCATTGACTACAATCCACCTCGTGCGGCATTACTGAGCCAACAGGGCATTATTATTGAAGAGTGCGGCAAGCAACGGGTGGTACATCCCAAAATCAGTACAGTATACCCTGAGGCACCAGACCTCATTCTGGTGCTGACCAAATCCTATTCCACACCCCAACTGAACATTTCACCAAACGCCCCCGTACTCACTTTGCAAAACGGCCTTGGAAATGCCGAGATTCTTGAGGCGCACTGCGGCAACCGCCGCGTGCTTGCCGGTGTCACCTCGGAAGCGGTTACCTGGGTGGCTCCTGGGCACATAAGATATACCGCCCGAGGACAAACGACCTTTGGAAGTTGGAAAGGTTGTCCCGCGGGGAAAGCCTTTGATATATTGAAACAGGCCGGGTTCGAAACAACGCTTACCGATACCCCCGAAAGGGTTCTATGGTGGAAGGCCACAATCAGTGCCGCCATCAATCCCCTGTCAGCCTTGTTGAATGTTCCAAACGGCGGCCTGCTCAGCACATCGGAAAGCCGGGCGATACTGCGGGGCCTTGTGGAGGAAGCGGTGGCAACCGCCCGACTTGAAGGCCATGATTTAGGCAACAACATGGTGGAAACGGTGGAACAGATCTGCGATACGACGGGGGAAAATGTTTCCTCCATGCTTCAAGACATTCGTAATAAAAAACGAACCGAGATAGAGTCTATAAGCGGTGAAATCCTGCGCCGCGCCGGAGCCCAAGGGTTGCACACCCCGAAAACGGGGGTTATCTACCGATTGGTTCGCGCTTTGGAGCGCTTATGAATACCCCCCTCCCCCCCATTTCCTCCGCAAACCGCTTCTCGCTCGGTCAGCGGATCCAACTGGCGGTGTTCCCTTGGCTGATGGCGAAGGTCTATATACTGCTTCAGCGTTCCTGCACATTGGAAATGCGCGGCGAGGCTTATTACGAAGACACACTCAAAACGAATGGCCGTTGTCTGGTGGGTATCTGGCATGAAAGTATGCTGATGGTATGCTGCCACAATCGAAACCGGGGCTATGTCGGGCTTTCCAGCTTGAGTTTCGACGGCGAATTCGCGGCACGGGTACTCGGGCACTGGCATATCCACGCTGCGCGAGGTTCCTCTTCAAGGGGCGGTCACGAGGCACTGGCCGCACTCGCCGAAGCCGCCAGAACCATACCCGTCAGCGGGTTCACCCTGGACGGCCCCAAAGGTCCGCCGCGGGTGGCCAAACCGGGCATCGGGGTGCTGGCCGCGCGTACGCAATTGCCGGTGGTGCCCAACGCCTTTTTGGCCTGCAATTCCTGGCGCCTGCACACTTGGGACCGACTGGTCATACAAAAACCATTCAGCCGCATCATTTGCGCCTATGGGGCCCCCCGCCCCCCCCCGCCCGCCGGGTGGCCCGGAGGATGGGGGAGGGACAGA
>JAEAMG010002747.1_pt1 | contig 10488 bp, 6 predicted proteins | sample 8958741 | NCBI WGS metagenome assembly JAEAMG01 (sample SAMN16933256, study PRJNA681125) | bioreactor sludge metagenome | isolation source: anaerobic bioreactor treating anionic surfactant - SDBS | place: India: Bengaluru | collected 2019-02-28
ATACCACACTCTGGAGCCAAAATCAAATAAAAAAAGGGGTTTTGCAAGAGGCTCATATTTTAAAAATTATTGACACGTATGTTTACAGTCCGATCTCCGGGTAAGGGAGGCTTCTTTCATTCTGTCTATTGCCATGATGTGAACGGCATCACTCTTTCTCAATCAGGAGTTGTTGTGTATCCGGCAGTTTTGGAAACGGATTGTGCGGTTCCATCTGGTACCAGTAGGCCACCGAGGCCAGGTCGTCCCGCAAGGGCAGATAACGGCCCTCGCTCTGCCAACCCAGGCTCTGGATAGTGACCCGCAAATCCTGATCAAAGCGCACGGGATCAGTAATATGCCACCGGTATTGGCCAAACCGGCGCTGTTTTCCTTCGTGGGGCACATGGTAAAACCCCGTATACAGGCTGCTGAAACTTTCGTAGGAGTACTTGCCCCCTTCCTCTTTCTCATTATAGCCGTAAGAACCGCAAAAGTAATCCTCTTCGCCCGTACCGCAGATGGTGGGGAACGTCGTATCACCATCTACGAAAAATTTAATCTCTCCTTCCCCCCACCAGCCCGGACTGTTCGCGCCGTGAGCAAGGAACGTTCCGGCATAGTGTCCCCGCCCTTTTATACCATCTACGATTGTATAGACCTCTTTTTCGGGCAGCGGATTGACGCGACGGAATTGGGCATGGAAATACGGAGCATCGTCCGGAACCGACTCGAGGGAATAGTCAATCTGATAGTACACCGTCGCCCGTTTTTCCCCCACATTTTCCATGGTTATCCGGAACCCCTTGCGGAACGGCATTTGCCAATAGCTGTTCAAACCGCTGCGAGGGTTGACGCAAATAGCCAGTGAGGAGATACGGGGTTCCTTGCCCATACCCCATCCGGCGGCGAAGAAATCACCCACAGGCACTTCCACGGAAGGCACCGTCTCATCATCCCAGTAAAACCGAAAGATCATCGTCCGGTACTCGCCGGCTGGAGTCATCCAGATATGATTGATCACACCCGCCCCTTGTACCTGGCCCAGGGTAAAGGTTGCGCCGGGTTCAATATGGACATAGGGGTTGACTTTCCACCCCTGTCCCAACTCTCGCGCAGCCCGGGCGGCGCTCCCCTCTTCCAAGGTAGCCATGCCGCCTTTACCCTTCTCACCCGTGAAGTTCTCCGGGCTGATGGAACGGGCGGAGGCGCTCTTGATTTGACAGAGCCCCGCCATCGGGTTCGATTGCGCATGGGATAAAGGAATACAGAGAATTACGAAAGTCATAATCAGTATTATACGGCTTGTCATCATGGCGGTTTCACTCCTTCTACTGTTGGATTGGGTGTCTTTTTTCTTAAAATGTTTCTGAATTACAGGGAAACACAAGAATTCCGGCCGGCACTCAGTCGTTGATGGTTAAGAGCCTCTTTTCCGGAAGCGCCGGAAATGGGCTATGCGGCTCTGTTTGATACCAATAGGCCACAGCAGCGAGGTCATCCTGCAGGGGCAGGTATCGCCCTTCGCTCTGCCAACCAAGACTTTGGATAGTTACCTTCAAATCTTGTTCAAAACGGATTGGGTCTACAATATGCCATCGGTATTGCCCCACCCGCCGCTGCACGCCTTCGTATGGCACATGATAAAAACCGGTATACAGGCTGCTGAAATTTTCATAACTGTATCTTTCCCCTTCTTTCTTTTCATTATAGCAATAGGAGCCGCAGAAGTAGTCTTCCTCACCGGTGCCGCAGATGGTAGGGAAGGTTGCGTCCCCGTCTATAAAGAACTTGATTTCGCCCTCACCCCACCAACCCGGGCTGTTCGCGCCGTGAGCCAGATAGGTACCGGCATAATGGCCCCGGCCCCTAATACCGTCCACAATAGTAAACACCTCCTTATCCGGCAACGGGTTGACGCGCCGGAACTGGGCATGAAAATAGAGCGCGTCTACAGGTGTCTCTTCCAGCGAATAGTCAATTTGGTAATACACCGTGGCCCGCTTCTCGCCCAGGTTTTCCATGGTGACGCGGAATCCTTTCCGGAATGGCATCTGCCAATAGGAGTTGAATCCGCTGCGCGGGTTTACACAAACAGCCAGTGAAGAAATCCGTGGCTCCTTGCCCATGCCCCATCCGGCGGCAAAGAAATCGCCTACCGGCACTTCCACAGACGGGATTTCTTCATTGTCCCAGTAAAAACGGAAAATCATAAGCCGGAAATCGCCTACCGGGGTCATCCAAATATGATTGATGACGCCTGATCCCATAACCTGACCCAATGTGAAGGTTGCGCCTGGTTCGATATGAACATACGGGTTGACCTTCCAGCCTTGTCCTAATTCACGGGCTGCACGGGCGGCACTCCCCTCTTCCAAGGTTGCCATGCCTCCCTTGCCCTTCTCCCCGGTAAGATTTTCCGGGCTGATGGAACGGGTGGAGGCATTCTTGAGCCGGCAAAGGCCTGCCATCAGGTTGCTTTGGGCGTATGCTGAGGTCATCATCAAAGTCAGCAGAACTGTCAGGGGAATAATTTTAAACATCATCATAGTGCGCCGTGCTCCTTTGCATTAAATAACCTGGTGCCACCGCAATCACATGCAGGCAGTTTCAATATTCCAGTAACGCTATAGTACCTGTTTCCAACGACCCCATGCCACCTTTCAACGAAACAAGAAGGTGCACCTATGAGCATAGGCTGTGGAAGGCAGATTCAATTTTCCTATTACAGATCATAGCCCCCTTCTAGTGCGGGTCAACCAACGCAGTTTTGAGTGCCGACGAACAATTCCTGTGATGAAGGCCTATAAAGACGACGCACAAGCATAACATGCATTCCGGATAAGGATGAGCCTTCGCCGATTCCAAGGTAGAACCTCGTTAACGTTTATCAATCGTTGCATCCCGCCATTGAAGACAGTGATAGTAATCCTTTATCCTATCCGATGTATTAAAGACGTTCGATTGGAGAATTTAAAGATATCTGTTTTCTTCTCCCTGTAATAAAAACGAAGGTCAGTACACGGGTGTGCATGATAACCACCACAAATGCATTTTGTATAGGCATTAAATGATAACACCGCAATTGCATACTTCTACGCACCCAATTCCGGTGCATGAACAAGAAATAAATTCATTCCAACAAGGAGCCTGACATGATACTCACAGTGATATCCCTGCTTGCTTTTAACATGACTTTTTCCGCCGTGGCGGATGACTTGGCCTCTGTTTCCTCGCTAATACAAAACCCTTCGAGCGAATACACCTCCGGGCCATTATGGGTATGGAATGACATGTTGACCCGGGAACAGGTAGTGGAATCGTTGGACGTGCTTGCAAGGCAACATATCCGCCAGGTCTGGGTGCATCCGCGTCCTGGACTGATGACCCCCTACCTTTCGGATTCGTGGTTCCAGTTATGGGAGGCTACGCTTGCCGCCGCACGCGAACGGAACATGCTTGTTTGGATATATGACGAGAACTCCTATCCATCCGGTTTTGCGGGTGGCAATGTGCCGGAAGTAATGCCTGAATCCAGGGGGCTGGGTTTAACTTTGCGCCAAGAAGACAAAGTCAAAATGCCTCACGACGACATCCTGGCTGTTTATCGTGTTACCCCAGAAGGCTACCAAAATGTGACGCGCGAGTTGTCTGAGGCTAATGCCATTGCGGAGGGAGATTTCATGATTGTGCGCCTGGAGCGGGCAGCCCCTTCCCCCTGGTTTGGCGGCAAGACGTATGTAGACCTGCTTCTTCCCGGCGTTACCGAGCAGTTTTTGGCATTAACCTTGGACACCTACAAGGACCATTTCGCCTCAGATTTCGGCGGCTTGATTCCCGGCTCTTTCACCGATGAACCGCATCTGAAACCTTGTGGTGACATCCATTGGACGCCGGACCTTCCCGAGCAATATAGGCAACGATGGAACGAGGACTTTTGGGAAGGGCTTCCCCACTTGCGGCAGGACACGGATGAAGGAAGACGTTTCCGCCATCATTATTTGTATACCCTCAATGAGCTTTTTATAGAAAGATGGGCAAAACCATACTTTAATTATTGCGCCGGGAATAACCTGGAATTCACAGGGCACTACTGGGAACATGAATGGCCGAACTGCGCCTCTGTGCCCGATAACATGTCCATGAGTTTCTGGCAGCAGCGCCCCGGTATAGACACCCTTTTCAACCAATACGCGGAAGGCCCACACGCCCAGTTCGGGAATGTACGTGCGGTCGTTGAACTGGCCAGCGTCGCCCGGCAGGGTGGGCGAACACGGACCCTGTGCGAAGCCTATGGCGGCAGCAGCGCGGAGATGCGTTTTGAAGATTACAAGCGCATTGGCGACTGGCTGCAAGTACTGGGCGTCAACACCATTAATGAGCATCTCTCTGATATCAGCATTCGAGGCGCGCGCAAGCGCGACTATCCGCCCACTTTCTCCCAACATTCTCCCTGGATGGAATCCTACCACGTGCTGGTAGACTATTTCGCGCGCATCTCGTGCGCCCTGTCCCAGGGGAAACAAATCAACCGCTGCCTGATATTGGAGCCGACAACAACCGCGTGGATGCATCATTTCACGGACACGGGACGCCTGAACGCCATAGGGGAGGGTTTTCAAGACTTTGTAACGAAGATGGCAAAAGCGCAACTCGCCTTCGATCTGGGCTGTGAAGCCGTTATCATGGGAAACGGCGGTATCATTGAAGTGGACGGCCTTCCCGCGCTGAAAGTTGGGGAATGCGCCTATACAGTGGTGGTGCTACCGGCGGAGATGGAATCCATCAACCGTACCACCTTCGATCTTCTTAAAACTTTCCTTGACCAGGGCGGCAAGGTATTTTCCTGTGCCTCGGCTGAGTTGCCCTCCCATCTGGACGCTATCCCCAGTGAGGAATGCGTGGTGTTGCGTAACCACGCGAACTGGACAAATGTGACGGCTGAAGAAGTAACGTCACGTATCATGGATTTCTGCAAACCCACGCTACGGGTCATGCTTGATGAAGGCAATCAAGGACTTGTGTACCATCACCGGCGTCAATTGTCGGACGGCGACATATTGTTCCTTGTCAACAGCAGTAATGAACACCCGGCGTCGGGCAAAGTCTGGGCTGAAACGGCGGCAGGGCTTCGCAGGGTAGAACTGGAAACGGGTGATATCAACAGTTACCCCTTTGCGGGCGCTGCGGGACCCGGGATTGAAGCATCTTTCAGTTTGCCTCCCTGCGGCAGTCTGATGCTTTTCCTTGACAAAACCGCCGTGCCGGCGAACGCCCCAATTCCCGATTCCGCGAACCATACCCCCATCGCCATTTCCACAATTGAGGCACAACGCCTGGACGACAACAACCTTATCCTGGATTATGTGGAGGTGAATGCGGGAACAGAAAACGCATCCGGTATTTACTGGAAAAAGGCGGCTGACATCACGTTTAAACAAAATGGCCTGCAAGGCAATATATGGGACCACTGCGTCCAGTTCAGGGACACCTTGCTTCGCACTGACTTCCCCGAGGACAGCGGTTTTGAAGCGCGTTATCACTTTGTTATTGAAGGGGGGGTGCCGCAACGCCTCCATGCCGTTATCGAACGGGCGGATCTTTACACAGTAACTTGCAATGGTGTTCAGATAGCGCCTGCAGCCGACATGGGTTGGCTTGACAAGACGTTTTCAAGACTGGATATTGCACAGGCCGCCAAGATCGGGGATAATGAACTGGTCATCACGGCCCGCCCCATGACCATTTTTCACGAACTTGAGGCGGCCCATATCGTCGGTGATTTTTCTTTAATACCAACGGGAAAGGGTTTTGCCATAACACCGCCGACGCCGCTGTCCCTGGGACCTTGGACACAACAGGGATTACCGCTTTATGGACATCGGGTAGCCTACACGGCATCGGTGGAAATAACCGAGCCGGAGAAACGGTATGCCGTGCTACTGCCCTCTTGGAATGGTGTTGTTGCCCGGGTAATGGTTAATGGAGCAGAGGCTGGCCACATTTATCACCATCCCATGGAGTGCGACATAACCGCGCAACTCCACTCCGGCGCCAATACTATTCAGGTCGTTTTATATGGTTCGCTTCGCAATACACTCGGGCCTCACTTCGGCGAAGGCAGCACAGGATTAACCCATCCCGGGTCATGGAACAACGCTCCCGAATCGGGACCACCGCCGGGCGGTGAGTATTTCAACATCGGCTACGGTCTCCTGGCTCCCTTTGAGGTGGTGGCCTATTAGTGAAGCCGTCTGCGATAAATACTTCATCCCGAATGAAGAAAGAACCTTTAGTGTATTCAGGCTGCCTATAGATGTCCCGACTCCATGGGAATAACGAAAAGGAGTATTCAGATGCGTAATTGGAATCCGGAATCCATATTAGGTTTTTCCCGCGCCTTCATGGAATCCCGCCTGCTGCTGTCAGGCGCTGAATTGGATGTATTCACCTTGCTGTCCACGCCCAAAACGCTGGAGGAAATGGTGTCCCTGATGCAATCCGATAGACGTGCGACGGAAATCCTGTTAAACGGGCTGGCCGCGATGGAACTGATCGAAAAGTGCGATGGGCGTTATCATTGTCCGGAACCGGCGGCTTCGCTGCTTTCTTCTACTACAACGCTGTCCCTGCGGCCTATGATCCTGCATTCAGCCAGTGTATGGCAGCGTTGGTCGGCGCTCAGCGATATTGTGCGTACCGGGAAAAGAGCCGAGCCACCGGCCGGGCTGTTTGAAAAAGACGAACTGACCGCTTTTATCTATGCTATGCATGTGGTCGGACGCCAGATGGCAGACGAAATTGCCGAAAAGGCCGAGGCGAACGGCGCCCGGGCCTTGTTGGATGTTGGCGGCGCCACGGGTACCTATGCAGAGGCTTTTCTCAACCACTATCCCGACATGCGCGCCACCATATTTGACCGCCCTGCCGTAATCGAAATGGCTGAAACACGGCTGACATCTTCGCCTGTCCGGGAACGCATTACGTTGTCGCCCGGCGATTTCTACACGGATGATCTGCCCGACGGGCACGACCTGGTGTTGCTGTCCGCCATTATCCATCAAAACAGCCCTGAACAAAACCTGGCTCTCTATAAAAAATGTTTTGACGCCCTGATACCTGGTGGACGCATCCTGGTGCGTGATCATGTCTTAAGTCCCGACCGGGTGTACCCGGAGCGAGGCGCTCTTTTCGCCGTCAATATGCTGGTAGCCACCCAGGGCGGCAATTGCTATACCTACGAGGACATCCGTGATACTCTCTATGCCGCGGGTTTTGTTGACGCTCGACAGCTTCAGAACGACACGCAGATGAACGGCCTGGTGGAAGCCTTTAAGCCCTGATTATGCGTTCTGCTCAGACATAAAAGCCGTATTCATAGGCGGCATCGTACAAGGCAACGATGTTTTCCGGCGGCACGCCCGCCTGGATGTTGTGGACGTTGTTGAAAACAAACCCGCCGCCAGCTTTGAGGATTTCCATGTGGTCGCGTACCGCACGGTACACATCCTCCGGACTCGCCGCAGGTAGCACATGTTGTGTGTCAATAGCGCCGCCCCAGAAAGACAAGGAGTTACCGTACCGTGCTTTCAGGTTGGCGGGATCCATACCGGCAGCGCTTATCTGGACGGGATTAAGAATATCTATGCCATTGTCCAGCAAATCAGGAATATACCCGGAACACGCGCCGCAGGTGTGATACCAGATTTTTGCTTTAGTTCCTGACTTGATGTACTGTACCAGATGTTTATGCCGGGGCTTTACAATCGCAGTATAAAGGTCCGGGTGAAACAGGGGGCCGTTCTGCCCCGCCAAATCATCCCCAATCATGATTACATCCACAACATCCCCCACCTCATCCAGAAATACGCGAAACCAGTCCAGCCAGAATTTCAACGTCTGGTCGAGGAGTGCTTCGCAGAAAGGGAGATTGGTCATCAGGTCCATGTACCAGTTTTCGAGGCCGCGCATGTACCAGCAGGTTTCATACACAACCCCCGAAATCCCGCTGATCACCGCGTAGGGGGTTTCGTTCTTAATCTGAAGCGCCCGGTCGCGTAGCCCCTCAAAACGGCCCGGATCATCCCCTTTCGGAAAAGGATAGTCCTGGATGTCCTCAATAGAGGCTTGCGCGAGAGGGTGATGGGTAATATCCATGAAATAGGGCTGGTCATCGGGCATGGACCACCGCACGCCGAATTCATCCACCAGGTCATGCCAGAGACGGCCATCGCGCTCCTCCTGTGTGATGCCGCCTTTCCAGTCCGCCGCGGGGCCTGCCGCAATGTACCGGGTATCTACATGAAACCGCTGAAGTAGTTGCTCGCAAGGTTGGGCCAACTGCTGTACTGCATCCATGATGTGTATTTCATCCCCCATGCCCAGGTGCCGGAGCAGCGCCTGATAAGCGAACTTATGGATACCGGTCTGATTGCCGCCCAGATCAATGGGAACACGGTCGGGCTCCGTATGGTTTAGCGATGCCAGCAAACGCTCACGGGAAGTCATCATTTCGTTTTGCATCATGCCACTCCTGTTCTCTCCGGCATAAAGATTTATGATTATGCGTGTGGATGTTCTCGATGGTGTGCGTCTATACCGCAATAGAGAATGCAAAAAAATACCGTCCAGCAGAACAACTCGGTTCATTCAACGTGCCGCAGGTCAATTCATATCCCGCAGGCGACGACATAAGAATCGTAAAGCATACAGGCCGGAAAAATCCACTGTAAAACGCAAGGCCGCCGCTACGCTTGGCAGTAACGGCGGCACGGTTGTCAGAAATCCTGATTTGCATAGGCCCGTCATGGACAGTCCCCAGGACGACTACCCATTTACGCGATGGAATTCCACCATGAAATCGCGTAATGCCTTGACCCCTTCCACAGGCATGGCATTGTATATGGATGCGCGACACCCCCCCACACTCCGGTGGCCCTTCAAGCCGTCCAAGCCTTCCTTGGGCGCCTGGGAAAGGAAGGCTTTTTCCTGATCTTCATTCCCGACCCGGAAGGTTACATTCATGATGGAGCGGCTTGAGGGTACGGCATGACCGCAATAAAATCCGCCGCTTTCATCAATCACATCATAAAGCATTTTAGCCTTGTCTTTGTTAATGGCATGCATTTTTTCCAATCCGCCGATTTCCTTGAGCAGCCATCGGCCGACCAATGAAATAATATAGATGGTGAAGGTCGCAGGCGTATTGTACAGGGAGTCGTTTGCTACCATTAATTTATAGTCAAGCAGGGGGGGAAGATTGTCAGGGACCTGCTCCAGCATATCCTTGCGCAACAACACCACGGCGGTGCCGGAAGGCCCTATATTTTTCTGGGTGCCCGCGTAGAGCAGCGCATACTTGCTTATGTCCGTGGGGCGGCAGAGAAAATCCGAGGAGGAATCACAAAATAACGGCTTCCCGTGAACATCGGGCTCCATGGGAAATTGTATGCCTTGGATGGTTTCATTAGAAGTGATATGCACATAAACCGCGTCAGAATCCAAACTTAATTCAGTGCCATCCGGAATCCGCTTATATTCCTCTTCCTCGCCGTTCCAGGCCGTACGAGCCGTGCCACAACGTGAAGCCTCTTTCATGGCCTTGGTCGCCCACGAACCCGTATTAACATAGTCCGCGGAACCGCCTTTAAGAAAATTCATAGCCAGCATGGAGAATTGCATGGTCGCACCGCCGGGCGTAAACAGTACATGATAGTCATCCGACATGTTGAGCAAGGTCTTTATGTTGGACTTGGCTTCCTCCAGGATGCCTTTGAATGCATTCGAGCGATGGCTGATTTCCATCACGGAAGCACCTGCTCCAGGATAACACAGCAATTCTGCTTGGGCCTGTTCCAGGACGGGAAGCGGCAACGTGGCCGGGCCTGCTGAAAAATTATAGTTCCGTGGGGACATCATACAGTTCTCCTTGTTTGGGATCCGAAAGGGAATGATGGTTTTCGGGTTGACAGAAAATGCTCCCTCGAAAGCAGTGCCGATACGAATATACCGCCGCCCTGTTTTGAGCGGAGCGCCGAAATGGAATGATGGTTTATTATACTTGTTTTAGCCTGCAAACCAAAATTTTTTTTGTCTGCGGTGAATTGGAACGGACTCGCTGCTTTTGTTACAATTTGGTTCCTGCCGGAGAGGTGGCCGAGCGGTTGAAGGCGGCGGCCTCGAAAGCCGTTGTGCGGTTTTACCGTACCGTGGGTTCGAATCCCACCCTCTCCGCCATCTCAGCCTGGGGCGCAAGTTCAAATGTCATACGGGGACTATGCAGAGGGTGGTTGCCCCATCTAAGTCCTGCCTTTATTGACGAATGTCCATGCATCCTGCCCGTTGTCCAGCAAAATACATAGTCACAAGAACGAGTCTATTCTTTTGGTGCTCTGCCTACTGAAAAACGAATAAGCTTTTTCCGTTGCCGTGCCAACTGACAAACTTTGTTGGAATAAACGCTAATCCGACTGGCTCCCACAACCCTGCAATATTGGGTAACATCAGAAC
>JAEAMG010002750.1_pt1 | contig 10484 bp, 5 predicted proteins | sample 8958741 | NCBI WGS metagenome assembly JAEAMG01 (sample SAMN16933256, study PRJNA681125) | bioreactor sludge metagenome | isolation source: anaerobic bioreactor treating anionic surfactant - SDBS | place: India: Bengaluru | collected 2019-02-28
GCGGCCGTGGCCGGCTTCCCGACCATCGTCAAGGCCTCGGCCCTGGGCAAGGACGGGGCCGTCGCGCCGTCGGACCGCATCGTCATGGCCGGCATCGGCTTCGGCATGCAGGGCCCCTCGAACATGGCCAACTTCCTCGAGAAGCCCGAGGTCCAGTGGGTGGCCGTCTGCGATCTCGACACCGAGCCCCTGGCCATGGCCAAGGGCATGGTCGACAAGAAATACGGCAACAGGGCCTGCGCGACCTATCACGATTTCCGCGAGCTCTACGCGCGCAAGGACCTCGACGCCGTGTCCATCGCCGTCCCGGACCACTGGCACGCCATCCTGTCCATCGCGGCCCTGCGGTCCGGGTTCGACGTCTACGGCGAGAAGCCCCTGACCCACAACCTGCGCGAAGGGCGGGCCCTCGTCGACGCCGTCAAGCGCTACGGCCGCGTCTGGCAGACCGGCTCCTGGCAGCGCTCGGTCGAGAACTTCCACCAGGCCTGCGAGCTCGTCCGCAACGGCCGCATCGGCAAGATCAAGAGGATCGAGGTCGGGCTGCCGCAGGGCCATTACGACTTCGCCGGGACCTTCGGCCAGGAGGCGCTCGTCGCGCCGCCGCCGAACCTCGACTACGAATTCTGGGTCGGGCCGGCGCCCTGGTGGCCCTACTGCAAGGCCCGCGTCCACATGAACTGGCGCTGGAACATGGACTTCGGCGGCGGCCAGTACATGGACTGGATCGGCCACCACCTCGACATCGCCCACTGGGGCATGGGCTGGGACGAGACCGGCCCGGTCGAGATCGAGGCCGCGGGCGAGTACCCGACGTCGGGCATCTACAACAGCCCGACCCGATACTACGTCAAGGCCAAGTACGCCGACGGGACGCCCATGGTCCTGGCCGGCGGCCACGACGAGATCTGGAGCGGCACCAAGTGGATCGGCGAGTACGGCTGGATCTGGGTCGACCGCGGCCAGTTCGAGACCGAGCCGGCCGGCCTCAAGCGAGAAACGATCGGGCCGGACGAGGTGCGCCTCGACAAGAGCCGCGACCACCAGCAGAACTTCCTCGACTGCGTCCGCAGCCGGGGGAAGACCATCACCCCGGCCGAGACGGCCCACCGGTCGGCGAGCGTCGGCCACCTCGGCGTCATCGCCATGGAGGTCGGCCGCAAGATCCAATGGGACCCGAAGACCGAGACCATCATCGGCGACCCCGAGGCGGAGCGGCTCCTCGGCCACTCCTACCGCCAGCCCTGGCAGCTGCCGGAGTGAGGAGAGCGACCATGAGAACGGCATCAAGATCCAAGATCCTCGCGGCTCTTCTCGTCACCGTTTTTCTGGCGCTTCCGGCCGGGCCGGCCGCCGCCCAGATGAACGAACAGTCCAGGCGCGACATGGGGCTGACGGTCGAGCCCTTGGACCTCATCCTGCGGGACCTCCAGGCCTTTGATTTCAAGGATGTCGGGCCCCTGATGAGGCTGCGGGCCGCGGTCTTCGCCCGCAAGGACGATCCTCGAGCGAAAGAGGAGACCGAAGCGGCCCTGCTCAAGTTCGTGCAGGGCTCGCCCGCGCCGGGCGGGCTCATGGCCGCCTGCCGGGCCCTCCGGCTGATCGGCGGCCCCGGGGCCGTCCCCGTTTTGGCGGCGCTTGTCCTCGAGGCCGGAACGACCGGCCCGGCGCGCTACGCCCTGGAACGGATCCCCGGAAGCGAGGCCGACCAGGCCCTGCTCGCGGCCCTCGACAAGACCGCGGGCGATGTCCGCCGCGGCGTCGTGTTCTCGATCGGCGAGCGCGAGTCTGCGGCCGCGGTGCCGGCGCTGGCCAAGCTCGCGGGCGGGACCGACGCGGCGCTGGCGGCCGACGCGGTCAAAGCCCTCGGCAAGACCGGCGGCGCGGAAGCGATAAAAACCCTGACGGCGATGCTCGGCAAGTCGAGTCCGGCGCTGAAGTCCGAGGCCGCCTCGGCTCTCCTGCTCGCCGCCGAAATGGCGATCCAGTCGGGCGACAAGGCCGCCGCCGCGTCCATCTACGACAAGGTCTTCGCGGCCGCCGTCACGCCGGTCCTACGCCAAGCCGCTTTCGAGGGCCGCATCGCCGCGGCCGCCGATCCCCGGGACATGGTCCTCAAGGCCCTGGCCGGCCAGGAGACTCTTCTCTACGCGCCGGCCCTGGTCGCCGTCCCGGCCCATTTCCCCGGGGCCGACGTCGCCGGGGTGGCCGGCCTGATGGACCGCCTGCCCGTGGAGAACCGAATTCAGCTGACGGCGCTCCTGGCCGGCTATCCGGCCGCGATCGCGACGCCGTATCTCCAAGCCGCCGCGGACAGCCCGTCCGCCGACGTGCGGCGGGCCGCCCTGCGGGCCCTCGCGGCCGCCGGCGACGGCGAGTCCGCCGCGTTCCTGGCCGCCAAGGCGGCCCGGACGGCCGGCGCCGAACAGGACGCGGCTCGCGAAGCCCTGGACAGGATGAAGGGACTCGACGTCGACGCCGCGGTCCTCGAGCAGCTCGGCCGGACCGCCGACGAAGGGACCAAGGCCGAGCTCGTCCGGACCGCCGGCGAGCGCCGGATCGCTGCGGCCAAGCCGGCCTTGATGGAGACGGTCAAGGCCGGCGCGCCGGCGCTCCGGTCGCGGGCGGCGGCCGCCCTCCGGGCGGTTTGCGCGCAGGGCGACCTGCCGGCCCTCCTCGATCTCCTGGCCGGGCTCGACGACGAACAGGCCCGGGAGACGATGGAAGACACGGTGGCCGCCGTGGCCCGGGCCAATCCCCGCGAGCTGGCCCGCGCCGGCGAGGCCATGGCCCGGCTGGCCGCCGTCAACGACTCGCAGGACCGGGCCGACCTGCTGCGCGTCCTGGGCAAGATCGGCGACGATTCGGCCCTGCCCCAGGTGAGAGAGGCGCTCGGAGACGCGGACGGAGCCGTCGTGGACGCGGCCGTCAGGGCGCTGGCCGATTGGCCCACCATCGCCGCCCGCGACGACGTCCTCGGCATCGCCCGGACGGCTACGTCCCTCAACCACAAGGTGCTGGCGGCGCGGGCCTTCGTCCGCATGGTCGGGCTCGAGCCCTACCGGGCGCCCGAGGCGGCGACGGCCGACCTGGCCAAGGTGCTGGCCCTTGCGCCGCGGCCCGAAGAGCAGAAGCTCGTCCTGGGCCTGCTGGGGCGGTTCCCGTGCCCGGACGCGCTCAAGATCGCCGAATCGCTGGCCGCCGACCCGGCCGTGGCCGCCGAAGCCAAGCTGGCCGCCGAGCGCATCCGGGGGTCTCTGAAGTGAGAAGGGGTCCGGCCTGATCGCGTCAGGCCGAAAGGAGAGGTCATGATCGAAGGACAAGCCTCGGGCGGCGGTTCGCCCAAGCTGCGCTACGGCATGATCGGGGGCGGGCCGGGCGCCTTCATCGGCGACGTCCATCGCAAGGCCATCGCTTTGGACGGCCGGGCCGAGCTCGTCTGCGGCGCCTTCTCGCGAAGCTACGAGAACACGCTGGCCACGGGCGAAGCCCTCGGCCTGCCGAAGGACCGGCTTTACAGGAGCTTCGAGGACATGCTGCGGACCGAGGCGGCGCGCCCCGAAAGACCCGACTTCATCAGCATCGTCACTCCCAACAGCGCCCATTATCCGGCCGCCAAGCTGGCCCTCGAGCTGGGTTTCGCCGTGGTCTGCGAAAAACCGCTGGCCACCACCGCCCGCGACGCCGAGGACCTGGCCTGCCTGGCCCGGGAATCGGGGCGCCTTTTCGGCGTCGCCTACGCCTATTCGGGCTATCCCGTCGTCAAGCACCTCCGCGACCTCGTCCGTGCCGGCGAGCTCGGCGAGGTCCGCTTCGTCAACGGCGAGTATCCCCAGGAGTGGCTGGCCACGAGGCTCGAGGACACGGGCCAGAAGCAGGCCGCCTGGCGGACCGACCCGGCCCAGGCCGGCGCCTCCAACTGCGTCGGAGACATCGGCAGCCACATCGAGTATATGGCCGCCTCCATGACCGGCCTGGAGATCGAGACCCTGTGCGCCCGCCTCGACCGTTTCGGTCCCCACCGGCCCCTCGACGACAACGCCACCATCATGGTCAACTACCGGGGCGGGGCCAAGGGCGTCTATTGGTGCTCGCAGGTCGCGGCCGGCCACGACAACGCCCTGCGCCTGCGCATCTACGGCACGAAGGGCGCGGTCGAGTGGTCCCAGGAAACGCCCAACACGGCCCGGGTCTCGTTCCTTGACCGGCCGACCTGGACGATCTCGCGCGGCCGCGACCCCCTGTCGCCGCGGGCCCAGGCCCTTTCGCGCCTTCCCTCGGGCCACCCCGAGGGCTATTTCGAGAGCTTCGCCAACGTCTATGCGACCTATATCGGCGCCTTGGCCAAGACGCTCCGCGGCGAGCCGCTCCGGCCGGCCGACCTCGACTTCCCGAACGTCGACGACGGCGTCCGCGGCGTCCGCTTCATCGAGGCCTGCGTCGAGAGCTCGGCCCGGGGCGCGGCCTGGGTCCCGATGCGCTGAAGGAAAGAGGAGAACATCATGGCCCGACCCGTCACGATCTTCACCGGCCAGTGGGCCGACCTGCCTTTCGAGGAGGTCTGCCGCAAGGCGGCGGCCTGGGGTTACGACGGCCTGGAGATCGCCTGCTGGGGCGATCACATGGACGTCCGCAAGGCCGCGGCCGACCCGGCCTACGTCCGCGACCGCAAGCGCATCCTCGAAAAGCACGGCCTGAAGTGCTGGGCCCTCGGCGCCCACCTCGCCGGCCAGTGCGTCGGCGACGAATACGAGCCGCGCCTGGACGGCTTCGCTCCCGAGGCCGTCAAGGGCAAGCCCGAGGCCCTGCGCAGGTGGGCCGTCGACGAGATGAAGGCCGCCGCCCGGGCCGCCCGCAATATGGGCTGCTACGTCGTCAACGGCTTCATGGGCTCGCCCATCTGGCGGGCCTGGTACTCGTTCCCGACCACGACCGAGGACATGGTCGAGGCCGGCTTCCAGAAGGTCCTGGCCCTCTGGTCGCCCATCCTGGACGAGTTCGACGAGCAGGGCGTCAAGTTCGCCCTGGAGGTCCACCCGACCGAGATCGCCTTCGACGTCTACACGACGCGGCGCCTGCTCGACACCTTCAACGGCCGGCTGGCCCTGGGCCTCAACTTCGACCCCAGCCATCTCGTCTGGCAGGGCGTCGAGCCCGAGCTCTTCCTCCGCGATTTCGCCGACCGCATCTATCACGTCCACATGAAGGACGTGGCCGTCACCCTGGACGGCCGGGCCGGCATCCTGGGCTCGTTCCTGCCCTTCGGCGACACGCGGCGCGGCTGGAATTTCCGCTCGCTCGGCCACGGCGATGTCGACTTCGACGCCGTCGTCCGCGAGCTCAACGCCATCGGCTACGACGGCCCGCTCTCGGTCGAGTGGGAGGACAACGCCATGGACCGCGAGTTCGGGGCCCCGGAGGCCCTTCAGTTCGTCCGGACCATGAACTTCTCGCCGTCCAAGGTGGCCTTCGACAAGGACATGAAGAAGTAGGGCGGTCCGCCCGCGTCAGCGGCCGCCGCGCCGGGGCGGGCTGACGACCTGGAAATCGCGCGCCAGCCGACGGCCCTGGTCGTCCGTCAGCACCAGCCGGTGCGGGCCGGGCTCGGGGGCGACGCCGATCTGGTGGAAGACGCGGGTCGAGGCCAGGTAGGCTTCGTCGAGCGACCAGTGGATGGTGGCCCCGCTGTCGCGGTGCACGGCCTCGAAGACGACCTCCCCCACCCGGCCGTCCAGCCCGACGGGGACGTAGACGGACATGCCCGGTTCGGGATAGACGAGGCTCATGACCCGCGACCCCCGCTCGCCCGCCGGCCCGCCGCAGTCGCTCCGGAACGGGGGCAGCGGCCGGTAGTCGGCGTGGTCGGCGCGGTAGAAGTATTCCTGGAGCGGCGGCAGGACGAACCAGGGCTGGTGGCGCATCCGGTCGACCGGGACGCAGCGGCTGTCGACGCGGAAGCGGCCCGTCTCGTCCAGGTGGACGATCTGGTGGAAGGCGCACATGCGGTCGAAGCGGCTCTCCTCCGGCACCTCGACCTCGACCGCCGGGCAGAGATCGGTCGCCAGGTATCCCGAGTCGCGGCAGACCCGCAGCGTCTTGAGCCCCGAGCGCGGCCGGACGATCTCGCCGCCGCCGTCGACCGCCCCCAGCAGGGCGAAGAGCGCGGGCGCGGCGGCGCCAAGCCCCGTCAGACCCGCCTGGCCCGCCCCGTCCGCGTTGCCCGCCCAGACACCGATCGTGTAGCGGGGCGTGATCCCGACGGCCCAGGCGTCCCGCAGGCCGAAGCTGGTGCCCGTCTTCCAGGCCACCCATTTGGACGAGCTGAAGTTCCGCCAGAAGCCCTCGTCGTCGGGGCGGTTGACCGCCGTCAGGGCCTGGAGCGTCAGGTAGGCCGCGGCCGGCCCGAGTTCGCGCATCCTTGAGGCCGTCTCCGGCTCGTTCCGCAGCAGCCGGATCTCCCGGCCGCCGCCCGGCGCGCCCGAAGCCAGCTGGGCCAGCTTGGCGTAGAGGCCGGCGATCTCGAGGAGCCGGCCCTCGGCCCCGCCCAGCACCAGGGTCAGGCCGTAATCGTCGGGGGAGCGGTCCAGGGTGGTCATCCCCCACTGCCGCAGCCGGTTCTCGAACCGGGGGATGCCGTAGTCGCGGAGCTCCCGCACGGCCGGGACGTTGAGCGACCAGGCCAGGGCGGCCCGGGCCGGCACGGCGCCGCGGAAGCGGCGGTCGAAGTTCTCCGGCCGGAAGCCCTCGAAGCGCACCGGCGTGTCGGGGACCAGGGTCAGCGGCGTCAGGCCGCCCTCCTTGAGCAGGGCCGCGTAAAGGAAGGGCTTGAGGATGCTGCCCGTGCTGCGCCGGCTCTGGAGGATATCGACACTCTGCCCGTCCTCCCCGGCCCGGTCGAGCCCGACGTTGCCGACGTAGGCCGCCACGGCGGCGGTCCGGTTGTCGATGACCACCGCGGCCAGGTTGCGGATGCCGCGACCGGCCAGGCCCCGGCCGTGCTCCTCGGCGACGCGCGTCACGGCCCGCTGCAGGTCGGCCCCGAGGAACGAGCGGAACGGCGGGGCCGCCCCTTTCCGGGCGGCCAGCGTGTCGAGCAGGTGGGGCGCCTCGCGCGGCACGGGCCGCGTTCGTTCGGGCATGGGTTCGGCCAAGGCCAGCCGGCATTCGAGGTCCGGGATCTGCCTCGACGTCCGCAGCTTCTCCAGCAGCCGGTCGCGCTTCTGCCGCAGCCGGGCCCGGCCGGCGGCCGTGGCGGGCAGCGAGGGATCGTTGGGCAGCACGGCCAGGAAGGCGGCTTCCGCCCAGCTCAGGTCGTCCGGGGCCCGGCCGAAATAGAGCCACGAGGCGGCGTCCAGGCCGACGACGTTGCCGCCGAACGGGGCGTGGGCGGCGAAGAGCGCCAGGATGGAGCGCTTCGAGCGCCGCGTCTCGAGCCGCAGGGCCAGGACCGTTTCCCGGGCCTTTTCGACGTAGGTCCGCGGCCTGTTTTTGCGGGCCAGGCGCACCACCTGCATGGTGACGGTGCTGCCGCCGCTGCGGACCCGGCCGGACCGCAGGTTCTGGCGCGCGGCCCGGGCCAGGGCCAGCGGATCGACGCCCGGATGGACGAAGAAGCGCTTGTCTTCGAAGCGGACCAGGGCCTGGTAGAACCGCTCCGGCACTCGCTCGCCGGGCGGGAAGCGCCACTGGCCGTCCGCCGCCGTCCTGGCGCCGAGGAGCCGCCCCTCGGCGCTGAAGAGCACCGGGGAAACGGGATCGTCGAAGCGGACGACCGGCACGGCGAACCAGGCCGCGGCCAGGAGCGCGAGGGCGATCGCCGACCTCACGAAGAAGCGGGATCTTCGGGCCCGGGCTTTCTCCCGAGAGCGTCTCCCCCGTCGCGTCGGGCGGACGGAGGCCGGCCCCTCGGGGGGCCGGGAAATGGGGACATGTACCTTGGGTACGTGTCCCCTGACCTCATTCCCTGTTCTCACTGGACGATCTCGACCCACTGGCCTTTCGTGTTGGCGTGGAGGGCGGCGTCGTACATGGCCTCGACGGCCAGGCCCGGCTGGTAGCGGGAAATGGGGACATGTACCTTGGGTACGTGTCCCCTGACCTCATTCCCTGTTCTCACTGGACGATCTCGACCCACTGGCCTTTCGTGTTGGCGTGGAGGGCGGCGTCGTACATGGCCTCGACGGCCAGGCCCGGCTGGTAGTAGCGGCCGCGATACGAGGCGTTGAGCACGACCTGGAAGACGCGCTCCTCGCCGGCCCCCAGGCCGAAATAGGTGTAGACCCGGTCGTCCCGGATGTCCTGGTGATCGACCGCCGCGGCCGGGCCCGCTTCGCCGGCGAAGCGCGGGTTCTTGATCTGGAAACCGGCCGCCACAAGATGGGTCAGGACCAGGTTGTCGACCCGGTTCGCGGTCAGGTTCTTGACCCGGACCTCGGCCACCAGGTCGGCGCCCTGGGCCACCTTGTCGATCCCCAGGGCGTTCATCCTCATGTCGCGCGTGCGGACGTCGAGCGACAGGCCCTCGGAGGAGGGCGACTCGACGCCGGCCGCCGGCACGCCCCGCCGGTAGATGGTGACATAGAGGTCGGCCGTCTCGCCGTTGGTCACGGCCAGCGTCCGGCCCCGGAGCGGGAATGACGGGTATTCGCGGCGGTCGAAGGGCGCGTCCGATTCGACGTCGACGGGCTTGTCGGCGTCCCAGGCGAAGCGGTAGCGGAAGGGCTTGACCTCGGCGCTGCCGTAGAAGGCGGCCAGGGCCATCAGCCCGAAGGACGTCTCCTGGGTCGACAGCCACAGGTCCGAGCCCAGCGTCTTGGCCACGTCCGCGATCAGGGGCTTGGCCCGGTCGGGCCGGCCCATCTGGATGAAGGCCCGGGCGGCCAGGGCCTGGTCCCGGAGATCGGAGCCGAAGGTCACGCTGTCGTCGCGATAGGGTTGGAACTCGAGCGAGGCCCGCCCGGCCAGGTCCGCGGCGGCATCGGCCTGCCCGGTGACGTGGAAGGCCGCGGCCAGCATCACCGCGGCCAGGCCGGGCAGGTTCTCGCTCTCCCGCAGCCGGTTCATGGCCCCCAGGTCGGGGTCGCGGGCCAAGGCCAGTCCGAATAAGCGGAAGGCCTGCGTCAGCCGGCCCCGGCCGTCGCCGGTGATAAAATTGTTGGCCGCCGTCTTCTGGCTGGCCCGCCAGGCGTCGAGCATGGCCGGCGGCACGTGGTAGCCGAGCCGGGCGGCCTCGATCAGGAAATAGCCGGCGTAGGCCGTGGTCCACTCGTGGCCGTCGCGGTCCCCGGGCCAGAAAGAGAAGGCCCCGTTGGCCATCTGGAAATGCGGCAGCTTGTCCACCGCCGCCCGGACGTTCTCCTCGACCTCCCGGGCGCGGCGCTCGTCGAGCTTGACCAGGCCCTTGAGATAGAGCTGGGGAAAGGCCGCCGAGAGCGTTTGTTCCAGGCAGCCGTGCGGATACTGGATGAGATACTCGAGCCGCTTCTCCAGGTTGAGCGGCGGCACGGACGAGGCCTCGAGAACGACCTGATTGGTGTTCTCCAGGCCGAACGGGACGACCGTTTCCCTGACCGTCGCCCCCGGCTTGACCGCGAGGCGCGTCGTCTGGGTGATGGCCGTGTTGCTGGCCAGGACGGGAATGGCGATCGTGTCCTCCGTCCGTTCGGACCCGCCGCCGGCCCGGAACTTGACCTCGCCCCGGCCGATGCCGCCGGCCGCCTTGAGCGCGAAGGGCACGATCTCGTCGCCCGGCTTGGCGAACGCGACGGTCCGCTTGCGCTCGCCGGCGACCTCGAGGAGCGGGTTGGTCTCGACCTCGACCGTGACTTCCTTGATGGCCGGGCTGGTGACGAACACCGTGACCGGCATGACCACGTCCTCGCCCGGCCGGACCACCCGCGGCAGGGTGGCCAGGGCCATCAGGTCGCGGCGCACCGGCACGGACTTCTCGGCCCGGCCGAAGGCCCCGTCGCGGCCGGCCACGACCATGACCCGGACGGCGCCGAAGTACTGCGGCATGGCCAGCTCGTGGCGGCCGGCCGCCCCGGCCGCCAGGTCGAACGGCCCCTCGAAGAGCACGACCGGCGGGAAGCGCCGCGGCTGCTTGGCCTTGTCCTTCGAGTCGCCGCCCTCGTCGCCGCCCAGGGCCAGGATGCGGGCCATCTCCGCCCCGTAGGCCTCGGCCACGAGGTCGAACAGGTCCCAGGTCGTGACCCCGAGCGCCTCGCGGGCGTAGAAGCCCTGGCGCAGGTCGGGCGTCGCGAACCGGGTCAGGCCGAGCAGCCCCTCGTCGACGACGGCCAGGGTGTAGCTCATGGGCCGGCCGGACGTCTCGCGGACCTCGATCTTGAATTTCTCCCGGGGCCGGATCTCGTCGGCCATCTTGATCGCCGGATCCAGGCGCGTGCCCGGGTCCTCGACGAGAAGCGGGATGACGCCGTAGAGGCGGATGGGCGTGTCGGCGGCCTTGTCGCGGTGGGGCTGGA
>JAEAMG010002752.1_pt1 | contig 10482 bp, 9 predicted proteins | sample 8958741 | NCBI WGS metagenome assembly JAEAMG01 (sample SAMN16933256, study PRJNA681125) | bioreactor sludge metagenome | isolation source: anaerobic bioreactor treating anionic surfactant - SDBS | place: India: Bengaluru | collected 2019-02-28
CCGGGAAGGTCGGGCGGGAGGGCTGCGGCGTCAATCCCGTCACGGGGATCTGCAATATCGTCGGCAGCTACGATGTCGGGGCCTCGCCCCGGTTCCTGCCGGGTTACCGCCGGGCCGAGGGCCCGGCCGCCGGCCGCACCCCCCGCGAGCTCCTGGCGGACGAGCCCACGCCGCTCAAGGCCCTGCTCGTCGCCGACCGCGACGAGGAGATCGTCCGCCACGCCGCCAAGCTCAAGGCGCTCGAGTGCCTGGTCTATGTCGGGGCCTACGACAACCCCTTCATGGAGTTCGCCCACGTCGTCATTCCGGCCGCGACCTATGCCGAGACCGATGGCACCTACACGAACACCGAGCGCCGCATCCAGCTGAGCCGGCAGAAGGTCGATCCGCCCGCGGGCGTCCGCCCGGCCTGGCGCATCTACCGCGACATCGCCGCCCGGCGCGGCGCCGCCTGGCCCGCCGCTTCGGCCGAGGACGTCTTCGGCGAGATCGCGGCCGCCGTCCCCGCCTACGCCGGCGCCACCTACGCCGGCCTCGAACGGGGCTTCGGCCTGCAGTGGCCGGTCGACGCCGCCCGCCCGGAAGGCTCGGTCCGCTTCGATGCGGCCGCCTCGCCGAAGCGCCTGCGGTTCGTCCCGGCCCGGCCCGACCTGGGCGTCCCGTCCGTCTCCGCGGACTTCCCCTTCCTGCTCATGGCCGGCAAGGCCAACTATTTCTGGCACCGCAACAACATCATGAAGAAGACCCGCATCCCCAAGCGGGAGTACAACGCCCTCCTGCTGCTCTACCCCGAGGGCTTCGTCGAGCTGGCCGCCGCCGACGCCAAGGCCCTGGGCCTGCGCGACCGGGCCCGGGTCCGGGTCGTCGCGGCCGGCGGCTCGATGCGGGTGTCCGTCCGCGTCTCCGCCGACGTCAAGCCGGGCACGGCCTTCGTCCCGTACTTCATCGAGGACATGGTGCCCGGCTTCCTCAACGCCGCCGGCGCCTCGATCGACGAGGACCAGGATTCGGCGATCCCCGTGCGGATCGAAAAGGTGTGACCATGTTCATCCTGCCCAAGAGCCAGGCCGGGGCCCTCGTGGCCGCCCTCGCCGAGGACTACGACCTCTACGGCCCCCTGCTCCGGGGCGAGTCCCGGGAGCCGATCTTCGCCCGGGCCGAAGATCCGGCCGCGATCCGCCTCGAGGCCGCCATCCCCTACAATCCTCCCAAGGCCGTCGTCTTCCCCCAGGCCGAGCGGATCATGTCCACCCGCTACGACCGGGAGACCAAAACGGCCGCCGTCGAACGCGACGACTTGGTCCGGCCCAAGGCCCTGGTCGGCCTGCGGCCCTGCGACCTCAACGGGATCGTCTGCCTGGACCGGTTCTACCTGGGCCAGGAGTATGTCGACGAGGTCTACCGCGACCACCGCCGGAAGACCTTCCTTCTGGTCAACAACTGCCCCCAGCCCTTCCCCCAGTGCTTCTGCGTCTGCACCGACAGCGGGCCGGCGGCGCGGGAAGGCTACGACGCGGCCCTGACCCTGGTCGGCGACGCGTACCTGTTCGAGGCCGGGAGCGAGAAGGGCGAGGCCCTGGCCCGCCGGCTCGGGCTCCGGGAGGCCGGCCCCGACGCCGCCGCCCTCAAGGCCCGGACGATCGACGCCTCGATCGCCCGCTTCGATGCCGAGGCCACGGAGAACAAGGCCTGGATCTCCCGGGTCATGAACCGCATCACGACCGGCTTCATCCCCAACGAGGTCTGGGAGTACATCGGCGACCAGTGCTTCGAGTGCGGGGCCTGCTCGTTCGTCTGCCCGACCTGCTCGTGCTTCAACATCGAGGACCTGGCCGCGGGCGAAGGGCGGGCCGACCGGGTGCGGTCCTGGGACTCCTGCTCCTTCGAGGGCTACACCCGCATGGCCGGCGAGCACAATCCCCGCCGGCCCGTCGAGGACCGCCGCAACAAGCGCTTCTTCTGCAAGCTGTCCTTCTCCCAGTCCAAGAAATACCTCCGGCCCGGCTGCGTCGGCTGCGGCCGCTGCAACCGGGTCTGCCCGGGCGACATCGGCATCGCCAACGTCGTCACCTACATCCGCCGCGAGATCACCAAGGCAGGCGCAAAATGAGCCCAGAGCGCACCGGGGCCATCGTCACCGTCCCCGCGATCGCCGTCATCGACGAGGTCCGCGAGGAGATCGAGGACGTCCGGACCTTCTATTTCTCCTTCGAGGACCCGGCCGTCGGCCGGTCCTTCCGGGTCAAGTCCGGCCAGTTCATCATGTGCACCGTCTTCGGGGCGGGGGAGTTCGCCGTGTCCCTGCCGTTCAGCCCGGAGGGCGACCGGCCCCACATCTCGGTCCGCCGCGTCGGCCAGGTCACCCGGGCCCTGCACGAGCTGCGGGCGGGCGACAAGATCGGGGTCCGCGGCCCCTTCGGCAACGGCTTCCCGTTCGAGGCCATCAAGGGCAAGAACGTCATCTACGTCGCCGGGGGTATCGGCCTCATCCCGCTGCGTTCGTCGATCGTCCACGTCCTCCAGCACCGGGCGGACTTCGGCCGCATCATCCTCATCTACGGGTCCAAGTCGTCCCGGGAGCTGATGTACAAGGACATGATCGAGGAATGGAGGGCGACGGAGGGCTTCGAGACCTACTTCACGATCGACCGGCCCGAGCCGGGCTGGACCGGCCCGGTCGGTTTCGTCCACACCCTGGTCGGGCCGGCCCAGGTGCCGGTCGAGAACACGGTCGCCTTCGTCTGCGGCCCGCCGCTCATGTTCAACTCCGTCATCAAGGAGCTGCTGGCCGCCGGCATCAAGGACGAGGCCATCCTGTCGACGCTGGAGCGGCACATGAAGTGCGGCATCGGCAAATGCCAGCACTGCGCCATCGGCCGGACCCTGGTCTGCACGGACGGCCCGGTCTACACCTACAAGCAGATCAAGACGCTGGGAGAGCAGATATGAGCGACGGCCTCGACCGCCTGGACGAGCTGCTCCGGGAGCCGACCTGCCTCGTCGGCGTCGGCAACCCGCTGCGGCGCGACGACGGCGTCGGGCCCTGGATCGTCGGGGCCGTGGCGGAGGCCGCCGCCGGCACGGCGCTGACCCTGGTCGACGCCCAGGACGTGCCCGAGAACTTCGTCCCGGCCATCGCCCGCGGCGAGGCCCGCAACGTCGTCTTCGTCGACGCCGCGGCCGCGGCCGGCGCGCCCGGGACGGTCGTGTTCGGGCCCCTGGCCGATTTCGCCGAGGCCGGCGGCTATTCGACCCACAAGATGGCCCTGGCCTTGAGCGGCAAGTTCCTCGAAGCCGCCGGCAAGCGCGCCTTCCTCCTGGGGGTCGTCCCGGCCGATCTCGACTTCGGGGAAGGCCTGACGGCCGAGGTCGGGCGGGCCGCCGCGACCCTCCGCGACTTCCTCATCGGGGCCTGCTCCCCAGACCGCCTGGAGGACCGTCATGACCGCTGACCTCTTCGCCCGACTCTTCCTCGGCCTCGGCCTGCTGGCCGCGGCGGCCCTCGCGGCGCCCCTGGCGGGCCGCCGGCGGGGCCGGGCCGGCGTCGTCAACCTGGTCTTCGTCGGGGCGGCCGCCGCCCTGCTCCTCACGGTCTCGTCGGAGGCCGTGTTCGGCCTCGGCGGGCACGCCGCCCGGACGCTCGTCCTGGGCCCGGTGTCCCTGCCCCTCCTCGTCGACGGGCTGGCCGGCCTCTTCCTGGCCATCGTGGCCGTGATGGGCGTGGCCAGCGCGCTCTACTCCGTCCGCTACATGGACCGCTTCCCGGGCCGGGACCTGCGCGGCTACTACGCCGGCTTCCCCCTCTTCCTCCTGGGGATGGCCGGCGTCCTCGTCGTGGACGACTTCGCCGTCGGCTTCACGCTGGCCTGGCAGATGATGACCCTGCCGGCTTTTTTCCTGGTCCGCTTCGAACGCGACGCGCGGGAGACCGTCCGGGCGGCCAGGACCTTCCTGATCTTCATGGAGCTGGCCTGGCTGCTCGTCGTCCTGGCCCCGTTCGCCGTCGCCGGCCACCGCTTCGGCGACGCCCTGCCGGAGCTGGCCGCCAAGCTCGGCGCCGCCGGCGGCGCCTCCCTGGCCCTGTTCTTCGGCCTGTTGCTGGCCGGCTTCGGCCTCAAGGCCGGCGTGTTCCCCCTGGGCCAGCTGTGGCTGCCCGGGGCCTATTCCGCCGCCCCCTCGCCGGTCAGCGCCCTCTTGAGCTCGGCCATGAGCAAGACCGGCGTCTACGGGCTCGTCCGGGCCTTCCTGTTCCTGGCCCCGGCCGGGAACGCCGCTTTCGACGCCCGGACCTGGGGGCTCGTCGTCGCCGCCGTCGGCGCGGCCACCCTGTTCATCGGAACGATCCAGGCCATGAAGCAGAGCGACGCCAAGCGCCTGCTCGCCTACAGCTCGATCGGGCAGATCGGCTACATCGTCCTGGCCGTCGGGGCGGCCCTGGCCCTGGCCTTCCCGTCCGGCCCGGCCTTGGGCGTCCTGGCCGCGGCCGCCGTCATCGGGGCCCTCTTCCACGCCCTCAACCATGCCGTCTTCAAGGGCCTGCTGTTCTTCACGGGGGGGAACATCCTCTTCGCCACGGGGACCAAGGACCTCAACAAGCTCGGCGGGCTCATCGGCCTGATGCCCGTGACGGCCGCGGTCGCCGGCCTGGGTTCGCTGGCCATCGCCGGCATGCCGGCGACGAGCGGCTTCGGCAGCAAGTGGATGATCATCGCCAGCTCCGTGCTGGGCGGAGGCGGAGGCTTCGTCCTGGTCGCGTTCGGGATCGTGGCCCTGTTCACGAGCGCCGTCACGCTGGCCTGCTACGTCAAGTTCTTCGGCATGGCCTTCACCTCCGTCGGTTCGGAGTGGAACGTCGGCCGGCCCGTCCGGGAGGCCCCGGCCTCGATGCTCGCGCCCCTGCTTGCGCTGGCCGCGATCTGCCTCGTCCAAGGGCTCTTCCCGGCCCTGTCGGTCGGGCTCGTTCGGGCCGCGCTGGAGCGCTCCGAAGGCTTCCTGCTCGCCGGCGCCCTGGCCCCGCCGGCCGGGCCCGTATCGTCCGGGACCCTGGGCCTGGGCCTGCCGGGACTCGGCGGGCCGTTCGCCGCCGCGGCCGCCGCCCCGCTGGCCGTGGCGCTCCTGGTCGGGCTGGGACTGGGCCTCGGGGCCCTGCTGCGCCGGGCCGGCGGGTCCAGGACGGTCGAGGCCCCGACGTGGCTCTGCGGCTACCAGGACCTGGGCAACGCCAACCGCTACACGGACCGGAGCATGTTCGCGGGCCTGCGGGCCCTGTTCAAGTTCGCCGGCGGCAAGAGCGGCAAGTAGGGAGATTCGCATGGATGCCATCGCCAGGATCGAGACCGAGCTCAAGGGCCGCCTCGGCCCGGAGCTCCGGGGCGCCGAGGCGCCCGTGCCGGGCCGCTTATTCGTCGACGTCGACCGCCGGGCCCTGCGGCCGGCCGCCCGGGCCCTGATCGGCATGGGCGGCCGCTACATGGTCGGCGTCGGCTGGGACGAGATCGCCCGCAAGGGCACGCTCGGCCTGGCCCACACCTTCGCCTTCGACGGCGACCACGCCGCCGTCATCCTGCGGACCGACGCCCCGGCCGGCGACCCGTCCTTCGAGTCCCTGACCCCCGACATCCCCAGCGCGGGCTGGACCGAGCGCGAATACCAGGACCTTCTCGGGATGACCTTCACCGGCCACCCCAAGCCCAAGCGGCTCATCCTGGCCGACGACTGGCCGGCCGGTATCTATCCCCTCCGCAAGGAGGTGCCGTACAACCTCGAGCCGCCGGCGGCCGAGGACGTCGCCTACCGGCTCGACGAGGCCCCGCCGGGGACGACCATCGTGCCCGTCGGGCCGTTCCACGTCAGCCTCCACGAGCCCGAGCACTTCGCCGTCTACGTCGACGGCGAGACCATCAAGGGCTGCGACTACCGCGGCTTCATGACCCACCGGGGCATCGAGAAGCTCTGCCAGACCCAGGTCAGCTACAACGAGGTGCCCTTCGTGGCCGAGCGCATCTGCGGCATCTGCGGCTCGGTCCACGCCTGCTGCTACGCCCAGGCCGTCGAGGCCGCGGCGGGCCTGCCCGTCTCCCGGCGGGCCGCCTACATCCGGACCGTCATGCTGGAGATCGAGCGCCTCCACTCGCACCTGCTGTGGCTGGGCATCGCCGGCCACCTCATCGGCTTCGACACGGTCTTCATGCAGGCCTGGCGCGTCCGGGAGAAGGTCATGTGGCTGTCCGAGCGCATCACCGGCAACCGCAAGACCTACGGCATGATCGTCATCGGCGGCGTCCGCCGCGACATCACCCCGGAGGTCCGGGCCGACATCGAGGGCGTCCTGACCAAGCTGGAGCGGGAGACCCTCGAGCTCAAGAAAGCCATCATCGGCGACGGCGCCATCCACCGCCGCACCAAGGGCGTCGGCTTCCTGTCCAAGGAGGAGACGGCCCGCTGGAGCCTTGTCGGGCCCGTGGCCCGGGCCCGCGGCCTGGACATCGACGTCCGCCGCGACCATCCCTACGCGGCCTACGGCGAGATGGCCTTCGACGTCCCGGTCGCCGATTCGGGCGACGTCTGGGGCACGCTGGTCGTCCGCGTCCTGGAGGTCTTCGAGTCCATCAAGATCCTGCGCCAGGCCCTGGCCCAGATGCCCCCCGGCCCTCTGCTGACCGAGGCGCCCGAGGCCCTGCCGCCGCTCCGCCACGGCCTATCGCTGGTCGAGGCGCCCCGCGGCGAGTCGGTCCACTACGTCATCACCGGCGAGGAGAACCGGCCCGAGCGCTGGCGCGTGCGGGCCCCCACCTACGCCAACCTGCAGGCCGTGCCGGCCATGCTGCTCAACAACCAGTTCGCCGATTTTCCGATCATCCTGGGCCAGATCGACCCTTGCTTCTCGTGCACGGACCGGGTCGCGGTCGTCGACGCCGCCTCGGGACGCCGCCGGGTCGTCGACCGGGCCGCCCTCGAGGCCCTGTCGCGGCGGGCCGCAGGCGGGAGGGGCTGACCATGGGCATCGCGGCCATCTTCATCAACGTCCTCGCCTTCCTCCTGCTGGCGCCGCTCTACGACGGCCTGATGCGCAAGGTCACGGCCCGGGTCCAGACGCGCCAGGGACCGCCGGTCGTGCAGCCCTACTACGACCTGCTCAAGCTCCTTGGCAAGGACCGCATCGACTCGGCCCGCAACTGGGCCTTCCGCCTGGCCCCGCCGGCCGCCTTCGCCTCGGTCCTGGCCGTCGTCGCCCTGGTCCCCTTCGGCGGCCGGGTCAACGCCCTGGGGGCTCGCGTCGACGCCGTCACGGTCATCTACCTGCTGACCCTGGCCGGCGTCGCGGTCCTCATCGGGGCCCTGGCCAGCCGCAACACTTTCGCGGCCATCGGGGCCAGCCGGGAGATGGTGACCATGGTCATGATCGAGCCGGTCCTCGCCATGACCCTCATCCTGGGCGCGGTCCGGGCCCACAGCCTCGGGCTGGGCCCGGCCGTCTACGGCGCGCCGGGGTCGGGCTTCGGCCTGGCCCAGGCCGTCATGCTCCTGGCCTACCTCCCGGCCCTGCAGGCCTTCGTGGCCAAGCAGCCGTTCGACATCGCCGAGGCGGAGATCGAGGTCCTGGAGGGGCCGTTCATCGAGTACAGCGGCCCGGATTACGCCCTGTTCCGCTACACCATGATGATCAAGCAGATGTTCTACGCCTGGCTCTTCGTGGCCGTCTTCCTGCCCTTCTTGCGGACGGGGAGCTACGCCGGCGACATCCTGGTCCAGCTGCTGGCCGCCGCCGTCGTGTTCGTCCTCGTGGCCGTGGTGGGGGCGACCAACCCCCGGCTGCGGATCGACCAGGCGGTCAAGATCTACGCCGTCCTCATCCTGGTCGCGCTCGGCGCGGTCGGGCTGGCGGTCGCGGGCATCTGAAGGACGAGGGGAGAGACGCCATGTGGCTCGTGAGCAAGATCAAGCAGATCCTGTTGGTGGCCAAGCCGGGGGTCGTCACCCTGAAGTACCCCTTCGAGCCCCGCCCGGCCCCGGAGAACTTCCGCGGCGCCCCGCACTGGGACCACACCAAGTGCATCGGCTGCGGCGGCTGCGCCAACCATTGCCCGGCCCGGACCATCCTGGTCCGCGACCTGTGCCAGGAGATCCGCGTCCTCCTCTACGACGGCGCCCGCTGCACCTACTGCGGCCGCTGCGCCGACGTCTGCCCGGAAAAGGCCATCGCCATGACGCCGCGCTTCGAGCTGGCCACCGGCGACCGCAACGACATCACCGAGAACCTGGAGCTGTTCATGCTGACCTGCCAGCGCTGCGGCCGCTGCTACGACATGGAGACGACAAACGCCATCGACAAGCTCGGCCTGACCGGATACCGCTACGACAGCCTGGAGGCCCGGACCGTCCTGCGCCGGGCCACCGACACCTTCCAGCCGCGGGAGCTCGACAAGACCGAGCGCTATGCGCGCCCGACGTCGACAGGAGACTGACATGCTGGCCAAGATCGCCAAGAGGTGCTTTCCACGCTCGCTCTGGGTCTACCACTGCAACAGCGGCGCCTGCAACGGCTGCGACATCGAGATCCTGAACATCCTGACGCCCTTCTACGACGTCGAGCGCTTCGGCATCAAGCTGGTCGGCTCACCCCGCCACGCCGACGTCATGCTCCTCTCGGGCGCCGTCACCCGGCCCACCCTGCCGCTGGTCAAGAAGGCCTACGCGGCCATGCCGGGCCCCAAGCTGGTCTTCGGCATCGGCTCCTGCGCCGTGGGCGGCGGCTGCTGGTTCGACACCTACAACGTCACCGGCGGCGGGGCCACGGCCGTCCCGGTCGACTTTTACGTCCCCGGCTGCCCGCCGCGGCCGGAGGCCATCATCTTCGGCGTCGCCCTGGCCCTCGGCCTGGTCGACCAGAAGGCCGCGCCCGTGGAGCTGAAACAGGTCGAGTTCCCCATCGACATGTACGAGCGGAACAAGGCCTGGGAGGAGCGGAACGTCATCTACAAGGTCCTGAACCCATGAGCAAGAAGATCCTGATCGTCGACGACGACAAGGACCTCGTGGCCAGCCTGGCCCAGGTCCTGCGGTCCTCCGGCTACGCGGTCGCCGCCGCCCACAGCGGCGCCGACGGGCTCAAGGCCCTGCGGGCCGAGCGGCCCGACCTGGTCATCCTGGACGTCATGATGGAGACGGACACGGCCGGCTTCGAGGCCGCCGACGTCATCCGCAGCCGCCGGGAGACGTCCAAGTACCGGGAGTTCCGCGACATCCCGATCATCATCCTGACGGCCATCGACCAGGTCACCAACTCGCGCTTCTCGATGGACCAGGCCGACTCGTTCCTGCCGGGGCGGAACGAGTTCCTGACCAAGCCCGTCGACCTCGACGAGCTCCTGGCCAAGATCGGGCGGGCCCTGCGATGATCCGTTCGCTGGCCCGCTCGAACATCCGGTTCAAGCTGGTCTTCGCCCTGCTCGGCATCGTCCTCCTGAGCGGGGCCCTGTCGATCATCGTCGGCCTGAACGTCATCAACACCAACCTCGTCCGCGACGCCTACGCCACGGTTCGGGCCAACCTGACCTCGGCCAGCGAGCTGTACAGGGAGGAGGTCGACGACCGGTCGCGCCTCATCCAGTACCTGGCCGGGACGCCGGAGATCGTCCGGGCCTCGGCCGCCGCGGACCGGGCCTTCCTGTTCGAGAAGCTCGTGCAGATCAAGCGCGAGTTCGGCTTCGACATCCTCAATGTCGTCGACGCCGACGGCACCATCCTCGTCCGGGCCAACGCCTTCGAGGCCTACGGCGACAGCATGAGCGGCTACCGGACCATCCAGGAGGTCCGCCGGACCGGCGCCCCGGTGGCCGGCACGGGCGTCCTCGAATACGAGAACATCGCCCGGGAGGGCGCCGACCTGGCCCGGCGGACGATCATCCCGGTCGTGCCGACCTCGCACGGGCGGCCGCGGCCGTCGACGGTCGAGAACCGGGGCCTGGTCATCAAGATCGCCGCCCCCATCCGCGACGGGGACCGCCTGACGGGCATCCTCTACGGGGCCGTCCTGCTCAACAACAACGCCGCCTTCGTCGACCGCTTCAAGCGCCTCCTGTTCAAGGACGAGAAGGTCGAAGGCAAGGACGCCGGCACCACCACGGTCTTCCTGGACGACATCCGGGTGGCCACCAACGTCGTCGACGCCGCCGGCAAGCGGGCCATCGGCACCCAGGCCTCGGAGGAGGTCTACCAGAGGGTCCTCGAGGACAAGGCGGCCTGGGTCGGCAAGGCCTTCGTCGTCGACGACTGGTACATCTCCGGCTATACGCCCCTCTACGACTTCGACCAGAAGACCCTGGGCATGCTCTACGTCGGGGTGCTCAAGAAGAAGTTCGACGTCGTCGTCCGCAACACGACCGTGGCCTACCTGCTCGTCCTGCTCGTCTCGACGCTGTTAGCCCTGGCCCTGGCCGGCTACCTCATCAACCTCTACACCAAGCCGGTCAAGCGCATCAT
>JAEAMG010002753.1_pt1 | contig 10480 bp, 7 predicted proteins | sample 8958741 | NCBI WGS metagenome assembly JAEAMG01 (sample SAMN16933256, study PRJNA681125) | bioreactor sludge metagenome | isolation source: anaerobic bioreactor treating anionic surfactant - SDBS | place: India: Bengaluru | collected 2019-02-28
GGAAAGGAACGTCTTAATTCAAAAAACTTGGTTGCGGCTATGCCGCCTTAGGTATTAATCCAACTGGCTCCCACAACCCTGCAATATTGGGTAACATCAGAACCCAAGGGCACTCCAGTAGGCGTACCTTCCTTGGTGCGCCAGAAATACTACCTACGGCGCTTGTGGCAAGAGGGCGCACCAAGGAAGGTACGCCTACTGGAGCGATCACCCACAGCGATAGCCGTTTAGTCCAACGATTGGCTAATCCAACGATTGGCTAATTGCGAATGGAGATGGATTTGTGCCAACATATATCTTAAAGATGATAGTTGTGGGTACCTCGGTGTTTGGCGGGGTGTTGCTGCACGGGGTTAAGGCCAAACAACGCGCAGGCTTCCGCATGGCGTCAAGGACTCTCTATGGAACATGCACTACGATTTGGGGATGTTGTCGAGGCTGCCGACCGCCTGACAGTCGAGGAGCAGGAAGAACTGGTTGAGATTGTTCGAAAACGCATGATTGCGAAACGGCGTGGCGAACTCCTGCACGATATCCGAAATACTGAAGGCGAATACCTGCAAGGCCAATGCGCCGTTGTGACCTCGCATGAGGCTGTGGAACAGATCTTCCCGTGAACAAGCTCCTTATTTCAAGCGTTTTTTAAAGGGCTGCGAAACGACTCTCGACAAAAGGCGTGTTAACCCGAGAGGCCTTTGCCGAGGCGCTGCAACTGCGCGAGAAAGACGTGTCCCATCCGCGCCTCAAGACGCACAAACTCAAAGGGGAGTTCGACGGGCACTGGGCTTGTTCCCTTGGTTATGACCTTCGGATCATCTTTCGTTTGGTCGAGCATAAAGGCCAACAAGGGGTTCTCCTGGAAACCATCGGCACACACGACGAAGTGTGCTGGTTCAAGGCGGAAACAGGGGCCCAAATCCGCACGTAAGAAACCGAGTTGTTGGCGTAAAGCCAATAAGGACAAGGAACGTAGAAGCGGCATCCTGCCGCTTCTATGTTCCCACCATTCCTTATGCGCGGATTTAGGAGGGGCGAAAAATTTTTCGCCCCTACAATAAACATGTGTAGCATTTTGATGTCCGCCAAGAAAACGCTTCCATCTTATCCAATAGAAGGAAAGGGCATTTTCAGAGATCGTGCGATTTTGCGTTCCCTGGAAATTAAAAAACAAAGGCCATAGTTGCAGGTAATGCATGGAGGCAACTTTGGAGCAAGTCACTGGTCAAAACCGAACTTGCCTTTTACGTCGCAAAGGGGTACGCTGTTAATCGCGTAGCTTCGTTGTTGCATCTATTAACAGCCTTGCGAAGGGAGAACCTTTCATGAAACCGGTGTTCTTAATTACAGCGTGTTTATTTTGTTTGTTTCTCGAGGCCGATGATTCCTGGAAACTGCCCCTCGAGGAAAAGGAGGTGATCCTGGAGCGGAATAATGTGGAACGGCACAATATTCTGGGGCTGTATCCGGGCCAGGTGGATGTGCCGCTGGATGGGGGACCTGTGGATTACTCTACCCTGGGCAACTGCAATATTGCCCACGCCGTCTGCTGGACGGCGAACTATCTGGCCGGGGCCTCGTACCGGTACGCGTTTTTGAAGCGGTCCGGCGCCTCGGCGGAGGTCGTTGAAAAAGCGCGCGCCCGCGCGGATGAGCTCTTCGAGGGTATCTACCGGTGCCAGTTGGTAACGGGAGTGCGTGGGCTGCAGGCGCGGGGGTATGCCTTCGGACACGGCGAATCCTACGAGGAACGGGGTATCGAACCGTTGAACGATTCCTGGCAACAGGGCGCGGGGGAATATGCCGACCTGCGCTGGCGGGGCGACCCGAGCCATCACAATTACAGCGATGTCACCGCCGGCCTGGGCCACTATTACGATCTCGCTGCCGAAGGCATACAAAAGGATCGGTGCCGCGAGGCGATAGACGCGCTGGTGGGGTATTGGGTGGACAACGATTTTAAAATCCTGCATATTGACGGCAAGAAATTTACGCCCCTCCTAGGATTTCACGACGGGAAAACGCTGAACACGCGCATCATGATGGCCATTGCCGGGGCCAAGACGGCCCACCATGCCACGGGAAATGCCAAGTACCAGGCGATGTATGAGCGCCTGATTGAACAGTTCGGCGTGCGCGGGCTGAAGAAATTCACGACCGATAAAGATTTCGACGACGCCGAGCATGTGTTCTGCCACCTGGAAAATCTGTTCCGCATCGAAACGGACCCTGAACTGCTGGTAGCCTACCGCGTGGTGCTGGACGGTCTCTGGGCCAACCACAAGGATGATGCGCAAACGTTGTTCACCTATATTTATGTGAGCCTGACCCCTGAGGCGCCGGACCGTGATAAGGCCCTGAAGGAGGGGTTATATTCACTGCAGACGTGGCCGACGGACATGATGTTCCAGCCCACCATGAGCAGCCTGCGTACAGACCTGAAACCGCCCTACCCGATGTACGCCGCCGCGTGGGACAATGAGTACATCTGGAAAGGAAACCTGTTGCAGCCCGACGGCTGGCTGAGCCGCATTGTTGCCGGCGTGGCCGTGCCTCAGGAAGATCCCGTGGTACTGTATGCCTTTGACACGCGGGGCGATCTGTATCAATCCCGGGACGGCGCAGCCACCGCGGCAGGCTGGCGGCCCATTGACCAGGCGTTGCCCTCGCCGGTTTGCGCTGTGGCAGCGGGTCCCGGGGTGCGGATGATCTACGTTGCCTGTGAGGACGGCTTTTATGCCTCCCTGACCGGCGGTTACCGCTGGCAGCGTCTCGAAGTGCCGGAGAAGGGCGGCAAAGCGGTTGGCATCCGTATCGTACCCGGAGAAAAGAACGCCCTCTATGCCCTTCGGGAGAAGGCGGCCTATCGGACCCTGTTCAACCGGGACCGCAATTTCGGGAAAACCTGGGAAGAGGCGCCGGAAGCGCCGAAAGCGCCGGAGACTTCGCTACGCTTTAAGCCGGATGCCGACGGCGTACTAAAAAGTACTGATGGGGGCAATACCTGGGCGTTGAAAACCGAGGGACTCCGTATTCCACGGGCAGAAACGGTGTTCGCGCCTGAAAATACAGACTGGATATTCGCGGGCACACCGGCCGGACTGTACCTCTCCAAAGATGGCGGCGAACAGTGGGAAGACGGACACCTGGTTCTGCAATTCATTAAGAATGTGCGGCGCGACCTTGGCGGCGCGGCCTTTATTGACGCCTATTGGCGGGGACGCTATTATGGGTTTATCTCCGACGAAACGGCCCGCGCGCCCGTATTGCCATGATGCGTTCGATGGGGCTTTTGACGGATGTTGCTAGTGGACGAAACCCGGAATCCACCCTGACGGGTCAAAACGATCGCGAAAGGGCAGGACTCTTGTGTATCCTGGGGAATAAGGCCCTGTTTTCGCAATCCTGATTTGAGGCAACTACGTGTCTGACATCAGACCCTGTCAGACTGCTATAATGGAAGACCCTCTATGAGGCTGCTATAAGGATACTCAAGCCGTATTTCTTGATATGGAGTCTTTTCCTGTGAATCTTGTCAAAGTAGTTATCCTGGGCATGGTGGAAGGTGTAACGGAATTCTTGCCCGTCAGTAGTACCGGACACCTGATTGTGCTGGAGCGCTGGCTGGCGCTCAAGGGCAGCCCGGGCTTCGCCGAAACCTTTATGATTGTCATTCAACTGCCCGCCATTCTGGCGGTGGTTTACTATTTTTGGGACCGTCTCTACCCCTTTCACCGGGACGCCGATACCCGGGCCACGTGGCGGCTCTGGCTCAAAATTGTCGTGGCCTTCTATCCCGCGGCTTTGCTGGGCGTGCTGTTTGATGATGCCATCGAGGCGTGGTTCTTCAATCCCTTTTCCATTGCCATGGCCCTGATTGTCGGCGGCGTGGTCTTGCTCTACCTCGAATCCGCCCCCCGGGAACCCCGTTTTGAACAGATCGCTGATATCGGTTTGGGCATGGCGCTGGCCATCGGCATCTTCCAGTGCCTTGCCATGATGCCTGGCACGTCCCGTTCCGCAGCCACGATTATCGGCGCCATGATCCTTGGCGCAAGTCGGCCGGTCGCGGCGGAATTCTCCTTTTTCCTGGCGGTGCCGACCATGCTTGGCGCCACAGTGTACAAGATTTTCAAGACCGGGCTTGCCCTCGGTTTTGGCGAGTGGGTGCTTATCGCCATCGGCGGCGTTACTGCGTTCATCACCGCCTATTTTGTGGTATCGGCGTTTATGGATTACATCCGCCTGAACAATTTCAGGCCATTCGGCAAGTACCGTATTGGCCTGGGGCTGTTTATCCTGTTCCTGCTCCTGGTGGGCGGGTTGTAGGGTCCGAGGCCGCAAAAGCAGGGACAGACTCCAGCGCCGTGTACTCTTGTTCTTCAGCGTCCAGTCCTCCTTGTGCGCTAGAGTCAGTCCCTGTTTTGCTCATGTTTTGCTTTACTTCTGGATCACAAGCAAGTTTATAGGAGACCCTGGGCAGTTACAAAAAAACAGTTGTCCCCACATTGATTGCCTCCGTCACAGTCGGGTAGAATAATCTTCGGAACGTTGCGCGATGATGGTGGGGATAAAGTATCTATGCCTTCTTCCCCGTCAAAAGCGGGATATCCCCGCGTTTTCTCGGCGTCAATTCATTAAGGGATTATTGTGTCGGATAGAATCAGCATCATTGTATTACAGTACATCTGCCTGCTCTTCTCCCTGAGCGTGCACGAGGGCGCCCATGCCGCCATGGCCAATTACTGGGGTGATCCGACAGCGCGGCTCATGGGGCGGATGACCCTGAATCCGATAAAGCATGCCGACCTGATGGGTACCGTTATTTTGCCGTTGTTTGCCATGTTCACCGGGTTCCGTTTTCTCTTCGGCTGGGCGAAACCGGTGCCCTTCAATCCGCGCAACTTGACCGATCGGAAGCGCGGCCCCGTGTTCATTGCATTGGCCGGGCCCGGCTCTAATTTACTGTTGCTGTGTTTTTCCGTGGCCATGTTGCGGGTGCTGGCCTTTCTACCGGAATCGGAAATCATGGATCAGTTTATTATGGCCATGCTTTACCTGGTCATGATCAACGCCGTCCTGCTCCTGTTCAACTTGATCCCGCTGCCGCCGCTGGACGGTCATCACGTCCTGGAATATTTTCTGCCCTATGAAATGCAGAAGACATTTGAAAAAATCGGCCCCTACAGCATATTCATCCTGTTCATCCTTGTCTTTTACCTCGATATCCTGCGCATGCCCATGGACCTGATGTTCAAAGGCGCTATCTACTGCGCCTTTTACGGGACCCCGGTATGGGAAGGTTTCGTCCCCGGCGGTTGAACACGCCCTACCGCATCTCCTGGCCGCCGGTGACATTGATCGCCTGCCCCGTCATGTAACTGGCCGCGTCACTGGCCAGAAATACCACCACATTGGTTACGTCCCGATATTCACAGGATCGTTTCATGGGCACTTGGTCAATATACTTCTGCCGCACCGCTTCTTCGCTGATGCCCTGGTTCTTCGCGTACTGCTGGAACAGGCTATTTACCCAGAGCGGCGAGTTGAGCAGGTTGCCCGGGCACACCGCGTTCACGCGCACGCCCTGTTCCGCGAATTCCAGCGCCAGGCTCTGCGTCAGCCCGATACCGCCGAATTTCGCCGCGGCATAAGCCGCATTCTTGAAACTGCCCTTCTTTCCCGATTTCGAGTTGATCTGAATGATAGCGCCGCTCCCGTGCGGCAGCATTACCCGCGCCGCCTCGCGCGCGCACAGAAAATAGCCGGTCAAATCCACGTCGAGCACCTTGCGCCACGCCGACGCCTCCAGGGTGATGGAATCGCCCGAGATCAGGATGCCCGCGTTGCATACCATAATGTCCAGCCGCCCGAGACGCGACACCGCGGCGTCCACCGCGGCACGCACACCCGCCGCGTCCGTCACGTCAACCTTGTCGCAAAACATGGCGCGGCCCGTGCACTCGCCAATTTCCAGGGCTGTTATCCCGGCCGCTTCCCGGTTGATGTCCCAGATCATCACATCGCAGCCTTCTTCGGCCAGGTGTTCCGAGATGGACGCGCCCAATCCTTGAGCGCCGCCTGTTACTATCGCTTTCTTTCCCTTCAGAATGCTCATCGCTGCTATTCTCCTCCATGGTATCTTCACTTCCAGTCATTGCCCGATCCTGGCGGGCAATCCCGGTGCCATGGGCCTGACAAAGGCCTGGCTACAAGACACAAAACGAATACGCTTTTTCAGCTGCCGTCCCAACTGAAAAACTTTGTTGGACTAAACGCCAATCCGACTGGCGCCCACAACCCTGCAATATTGGGTAACATCAGAACCCAAGGGGGTTCCAGTAGGCGTACCTTCCCTGGTGCGCCGGAAATATTACCTACAGCGCTTGTGGCAAGAAGGCGCACCAGGGAAGGTACGCCTACTAAAGCGATCACCCGCGGCGATAGCCGTTCAGTCCAACACTATTATACCCCCGGCGCGGAGAATGAACCTAACCCTCAAATAGCCTTTGCATTCCCGGGTGCTTTGTCCTTTTGCACCCTGACAGGTCCTGCCTGAAATCCAGTGTCCACTATCCCATACATCCTATAGGTGCCCCTCCCGTTCTGTAACTTTCCTGTGTACCCTGAGTCGTCCCTGTTTTTTTCTGTCCTATACCTCTCCCGAGACAGGTGAATTTATTGACAATTTCATTGCTGTAAGGTATAGTTAAGGTGTGTCCTTATCTCAAAGGATCGGTTTATATTTTTGTCGTAGTGCCAAAGTTAAAGAAATATCCGTGGGACACTCTATTTCAGGACACCATGATGTTCAGGAGATTTCCAATGATACTTAGAGCCAGTGTGATATTGATATGTATTCTGATGCTCTTCACATGCATGGCCTTCGCCCAAGAGGGGGAAGGGGAGGGGGAAGGGGAAACCGTTGCTGAGCCTGCAAAATGTCGGATTACCACCACTAGTGACTATAACCTGCCAAATACAATGGGTAATGTGGTGGAAACGCTGACAAAAACGTACCCGTCCGTGAGTCCATTGACGCCATTCCTGGGGGTATGGGTTAAAGTATTGGAATGGCATCCAGGCGACAGTATCGAGGTTATCGTAGACAATGTTCCAAGAACGACCTATAACGCCTTGGGCGTAAGTCCCGGCTGGCAGTTGTTACCCGCTGTGGCCCTTTCTCTATCAGGTTCGCTGGAAGTGCAGGTGCGGTCCACTTTCAACACCAATATTGCGGATCCGTCCCTGGTCCTGATTGGCGCCATACAATTTCTGGATGTGGCATCGGTGGCCAATCCTGCGGACCCCAATACCCTGCAGGGCTTCACTTACAGTACCAATCTTGTTATCCCCGGCTATACCCCGCCGGGCATCGTGACGCCGGATGCGGACATGATGGCGGATGTCGGGCCCTTATTACCGCTTCAAACCCAGGTCGCGGTCCTGGGCGGTATAAGCGGCGTGAACGCGCCCAGGGTTGCGGTCAGCTGGCGTTATATAGAAGTGGAGAATACGGATGGGGAAACCGAAGGTGAAAGTGGCAGTGAAGGCGAAATGGGGAGCGAAGGGGAGGCCGGAAACGAAGGGGAAGGAGGGAGTGGAGGCCCGCCTACCTTGGAGCTGCTCTATGGCGATGAGTCTCTTGGCCATAGTGTTTTAGCCGACTCGGGGGAGACCTGTAATGAGACAATGTCACCTATCACTTCCTCTTTGCTTGGTTCACCAGGGAAACCCGCCGTTCAGCTGTCTATCGGGGGAACCGTACTGGCGGGCGCGCGTATTATCATTGATGACTTTGTGTTGACCTATTCCCCGGAACAGTATCAGACAATTTATCCCTGGTTATACAGGCTGTATGGCAATATCATTCAGAACGGGGATTTCGAGAGCGGCACGGACCCCTTCATCATTGAGAAGGTCGGCACGGGCGTAAGCAACTGCCCGGATATCAATGAGGCTATTCAAAATATAGGCGAGGAGGCGTGCAGTCCCGACCATGCAATCGTATTTGACTTGGCAGCAGTCATCATGATGCCCCAAATTACCACCTGTGAGGTGAGCCCGGAAATTGTGGGTAAAGGACAAATGCTCACCCTGACCCTTACGGGCACCTATCTTACTAATATTCTCGAAGTGTGGCTGGTGCCGCAGTTGGGTGTCTCAGGGGAAGGGGCTGAGGAGACTATGAAGTATGTCGTGCTGAATCCAGGCGGCGATAATACGGACGAAGAAGCCACGTACACGTATAACTTCAATGGTCCCTTCAACACTGATGCGGAAGGTGATCCCCTATGTACAGACGGTAGCATCCAGGGGTTATTCTATACCGATACGACTTCAAGTACTGTAAAACCTGTCGAAAATTGTGACATATTGCCCCTCGTGGATACGGTGCCGCCTATACTTGATGTATCCGCTCCCGGAGGAACCAATGCGTCAGTGGTAAGTCCATATTCGCCTTCCGTTACTATTGCGAGCCGGACAGTCCCTCCGGCAATGGGCTTCCCGGCGTTCTGGACACCCCAATATGAGGTCACACCCAAGAATGCCGGCTCCTTTGCTCAGGAAGATATGCATGTATATGTAAAATATGCCGATTCGTGTGCGAACACTGATACCCAAAACTTTGCGATTCAGGCAACGTTCTTAGATCCCCTGCCGATGGACACGGGCGGTAATTTGTACAACGTGGAACAAGCCGGTTTTCGGGGCTCGGTTCCGCAGCCGGGCAGTATATCCATTTATCCAGACGGGGGGCCCGGTAGTGTGCGTTTGAACAGTACAATACCTATAGGCAGTTTTTTCCTGACGGCCGTCACCGAGGAGGGTGCGCCGACATTAGAAGCCTTATGGCAGATAGAAGCCATCAACAATTCCGGTAGCTGGCTCGCCAGTTTCAAATTCGAGGCGACGGACCGGGCGGGCAACCTGCTTGATACGTCTCAGTACAACAGTATCAATATCCATTGGATCTGTTGCCCCAAGGCGACCTTCAGCGGCAGTTATACCGCCAGCCAGCGTGTCATAGACTTGCCGTGGTCGCTGGGCCGCGGACCATTGCCGGGGGCGTTGCCGGCCTGCGCGCCGCTGGCGTATTTCCGCGTTTATTCAAAGGACCGGGCGACGGACTATCTTACGCGCCAAGGCACGAGCGACTGGCAGGCGGGGCCGTTACGGGAAAACACCCTGATTAGCGGCAGGCCGCTGCGCGCATGGGTGGATGAAATTCTCAGTAATGGCAACGATGTATGTATTGATATTATCGGCGCCGACGAGGCCGGCAACGTCCAGTGCCGGGCAGGCGATTCGATTGGGGTTGAGGGCGATTTCGGCGGCGCAAACCCGATTGCGTATATCCCGATTCGAGCGGAGGATACCGGGACGAAGCCCCGGCCCAATGAAGCGATTGATACGGGCTTGCGGATCAACCTTGTCCATCAACGGTATGTGGGCGGTTCTGATCCTGTGCAAACTGTCCGTACGTACGGCGGCGCCACCCGCATTGCGCTGCCACCCCTTGAGCAGGCCTGTGATACGCGCGTCAATGCCGCCCTTGAGTTTCGCGCCAGCCTTCCCGCCGGCAGTATGGCTCCTGGTTGTCGCATTCTTTGGAAACTATACCAGGACAACGCCCTCGTGGCGCGGGGAGTAACGGACCCCCAGGCCCCGGGTACCGTACAACAGGCCATGTTAATGAATCTGCTCGTTTCCTGTAACCAGGGCTATGATTCCGCGGAATTGGTGGACTTTGACAGTAGTGGTAATTTCATCCAGGAATCGAGGTCCCTTGACAGAAATGTTTACCTGGCCATTCCCCCCAGTGACGGCAACCTCCTCTCGAATGGATATGGACTGGAACCTTGCTCCATTCCCGCAGTGGGTGCGGATATGGAATTCTTCCGGCGTCTGGGCGATGAAGGCAATCCGCCCAATCCGGATAATCCCAACTGGCCGTCGGAACGACGTCGCGAAATATATTACACCCTGACCGCGCAGACTGTCTTAGAAGGAACCAATGAGATTGACTTGACGCCCGCCTCCGTCAGTTTCTCCGTGTATGTCCGCGAGGTGGAAGAGGAAGTGCGCGACGAAGCGCCCATACGTGAATTCAGCCGTTAACGCGGGGAAAACCTCTTAACAGAAAGGACCGAAAGGACTTAAGGGACGTAAAGGACACACCAACCGGGAGAACATTTTACTGTCCTTTTCGTCGTTTATGTCCTTTAAGTCCTTTGGTTTGGAAACTACTTCAGAATTCAACTGCCGTTTTTAGGTTTATGCAGGGAGGTCGGCGCAGTTCAGTTCTTTGGCGGCCTTGACTTCGTCGAGGCGGCCGACAGGGAGGGTGACGGGAGCGTGGTGGAGCAGGTCCGGGTCTTCTCCGGCGATGCGGGCGCGAGAGTTTGGTTGAACCTAAAAACGGCTGTTAACGCGGGGAAAACCTCTTAACAGAAAGGACCGAAAGGACTTAAGGGACGTA
>JAEAMG010002756.1_pt1 | contig 10471 bp, 5 predicted proteins | sample 8958741 | NCBI WGS metagenome assembly JAEAMG01 (sample SAMN16933256, study PRJNA681125) | bioreactor sludge metagenome | isolation source: anaerobic bioreactor treating anionic surfactant - SDBS | place: India: Bengaluru | collected 2019-02-28
TCAAACTCATAATTAATTGTCAGCAAAACGGCTCTAAGCGCCTATGAGATTATCCTTGTACTTCCGCCGTTTATTTTGGTTTTACGGGATGCGTATCAGGGACCCGCACGCGTTTCACCGCAACCGTAATCTTCCCAGGTGCCTGAAAACGTTACCGAGACATGGGGGTACGGTTGATAGGTCAAAATCCAAAGGGTCTGACACACGGCCACATCCATCAAGGGACATTCCTGTACATCCAAGCTGATCAGGTTGGGCATGTTTTCACAGGCGTACAAAAGGGAAACCTGGGTGTTGCGAAGATTCAGCCATGTCAATTGCGCATGTCCCCCCAGCAGGTCTATGTTTTCCACCTGGGTATAGGACGCATCGAGGTACTGCAGGGCAGGTAGTTTTTCAACAACATCAATGTTTGCGACGGGGTTGTCATGGATGTCCAGGGTGGTCAGTGCCCCCAATCCCTGAAGTGCCGCGATGTTTTGTACGGCATTCCGGGGAATCAATAGGTATCCGAGATTGACGCAGGATTGCAGCGGCCAGATAGTGAAGATGTCATTGCCCTCGGCATAGAAGGCGCGCAGGTTGGTGTGTTCCCGAAGCGGCGCCAGGTCCTGTACCTGGTTGTTTCGAATCCATACCGCGCGCAACGCACCTATTCGGCCGAGGGGTTCCAAATCTGAAATCAGGTTGTTGTCGCCGCAGAACAACTCGAGCTGGACGCAGTGTTCAATACCGGTCAGGTCGCTAATTTTGGCCCCATCCTTGTCAGGTATATAGATAAAGGTACGAAGGGAGCGCAGGTCATGAACACATATCGCGCCGACAGGTTTGTTGATATGATCTCTCAACGCAGCCTCAAGCACCGGATCCGGGATATCGGCACAGCCGCCGAGGCCTGCACATTCCGGTTCCCCTTCATATTCCCCCTCGCCTTCCCCTTCCTCTCCCGAATCAAACGGCGCCTGGTACACCAACAACTGGAAGGGACTGTTTTCAGCGGGAATGTCGTCAAAGCCAGACGCCTTTATGGTAATGATACCGATGCGCTCGTAGACTTCATTATTTCGGACATAATCAACACGAACCTGATGCAGGTCTTCCTTTTGTACCGTCATCCATGTCGCGGTGGTGCTGACGCGCCAACGCATGCATCCGCCATTGTATTCGTAAACAGAGACATTTGTCGTTCCGTAATCACCCGGGAGGTGCAGTTCCGTCGGTTCCACCACCAGGATAGGTCTGGCTTCCGTTTCGCCTTCACAATAGCTGGGAATCTCCGGTACCCAACACTCTGGAGCCAGTTCATCCGGAAAATAAGTGTAATATTCCCATTGCTGCCATAGATAAGCGGCGCGTATTGCATGGGACATGACATTAACACCCTGTTGCCAGCCCGCAAGATAGGCGATTGCCTCACTCATCACGATACGAAAATCAATATTCAGGTCCGCCGGATGTGGAATAAGTAATTCACCTTCACTCTCCTTTCCTCCTTCGCCGGAAAGCGGAACGTAGCCCGGCGCGGCCGACAATTTCGCCTGATCGTCAACGTTTCCGATTGGATAGGGGCCGGCCTCAGTACCAGCGCCGCCGCTGAAACCGGACGCCGGTGCGGCTGATGCCAAAACAACCATCCCCATCAGTGCAACTGCCCCAACCCGGACCTCTCTGAAAAATATACCGGACATCATTGCCTCTCCTTTGTTCTGTCACCGGACATGGCGTGTTAACACCCGAAACAAAAACAAATCGCCGGAAACCGGTCATTCCTATAAGCCTTACGGCGCCAGTACCCAGCACATCGGCGGGACACCAGCGCCATCATAAATATAGTTTTCTCCATTCTGCCAGAGGTAGGCTGCGCGGATGGCGTGGGCGATAGGATTGCTACCCTGCTGCCAACCCGCAAGATAAGCTATTGCCTCACCCAGCACTATGCGAAAGTCGGTATTCAAATCCGCCGGATGGGGAACAGTACAGTTTTCCTCACTGTATGTTTCGTAAATAACCGTTACTTCACTTGCCTGCAATTGCGGAATCTGAACCGTTACAGCCGTATTACTTAGCGGATTGAAATCTACCTGAAGATAATATAGTGACGTTAAATCCAATAATGCAGTCAAGTCAGATATACAGTTATTGTAAAGATATACACCCGCCAATGCCGTGAGCCCTGCCAACGGCCCCACGTCACTAATATGGTTATTGCCAAGATCCAGCCACTTCAGCCCGATAAGTCCCGCCAGGGGTGTCGGGTCATTGATTTGGTTGTTGTCAAGAAATAGGCGCTCAAGCACGGTCAGCCCAGCCAATGGCGTCACGTTGCTGATATGGTTGCTCCCAAGCTGCAGTTCCTTTAATCCGGTGAGCCCGGCCAGCGGCGTCACATCGTTAATTTGATTGCTCCAAAGCCGCAGGTCCCGCATACCCGTGAGCCCCGACAATGATGTCACGTCGCTGATTTGGTTGTTGTCAAGATAGAGACTATCAAGTCCGTTTAATCCTGCCAGCGGCGTCACGTTACTGATTTGGTTGTAGGACAAATACAGATACTGCAGTGCTGTAAGTCCCGCCAGCGGCGTCACGTCGTCAATTTGGTTTTCCCCAAGAAACAGACTCCTCAGCTCCGTAAGTCCCGCCAGCGGGGTCAGGCTGATGACTTGATTGTCGGAAAGATCGAGCCCCGTCAACTTTGAGAGTCCTGCCAGCGGCGTCGCGTCGTTGACTTGGTTGCTTCCAAGAAACAGACTGCTCAATTCCACAAGTCCTGCCAGCGGTGTCAAGTCACCGACTTGGTTGTTCGATAGCCGCAGGTCCTCCAACCCCGCGAGTCCCTCCAGCGGCGTCAAGTTGCTGACCTGGTTGGAGGAAAGATATAGATTCCTCAACCCTGTGAGTCCTGTCAATGGCATCAAATCGCTGATTTGGTTATCATTTAAATACAGTCCCGCCAAGTTTATCAGCCCCTGTAACGGCGTCAAGTCGCCAATCTGGTTGTAGTGAAGATACAGATTCCCCAATCCTGTAAGTCCTGCCAACGGCGTCAAATCGCTGATTTGATTGTAGGAAAGCACTAACTCCATCAGGTTTATGCAATATTCCAGGCCGGTTAAATCGTTGATTTCCCTATTAGAACCATCCAGATAGTTCAAAGTTGCAAGCCCTGACTCTGTGATAGGTTCCAATTCGGGCAGACCCAATGCAGTGCGAATAGCCGCTTCCAACCCCGGATCAGGTATATATACCACCTCATCTTTGCCTTTATTGAGATTGGCTGATGAGCCGCTGCTATAAGCGGCTGCTTGCACCCTCACCGCAAACAGGCCTGACACGGCCATAGCAACCAAAACGCTGATAATGCACCTTGATAATTTGCCGCTCATGATAGTAACTCCTTTGTTTCTGTCAGCACACCTGGCGTATCAACATCAAACGCAAATAATAGATACCGTAAACCGGTCCTCTTTATAGGTCTTACAGCGCCAGTACCCAGCACATCGGCGGGACAGCGGCACCATCAAAAATATACTGTTCCCCATTCTGCCAGAGATAGGCCGCGCGGATGGCGTAGGCTATGGGATTATCACCCTGCTGCCAGCCGGAGAGATAGGCTATCGCTTCGCCCAGCACCATGTGAAAGTCGGTATTCAAATCCGCTGGATGCGGAACGGGCGGTTCGCCTTCCCCTTCGCTTTCGCCCTCTCCCTCCGCCGGCTCCCCTTCTCCCTCTTCAGGGGGAGGCACATTCCCAAGCAGATAGGGATACCCCTTATTGGTACTGCCGTCTACATCCGCAGCCCAGACATCCACAAAATTCCAATCCACATAGGTGTCCCCCCCATACGGGTAGGTCATCTCCGCGGTTGTGCGCCCTTCCCCGCCGTCACTCGTTGACAGGCCGGAGATGTCCATGTCCCAATAGCACAATGCAACCGTGCCGTTGTTATACCATATCAGGCCGCCGGCTGAGGCGCCGCCTGTAACCGTGCCCACAGCGTAACAGGATGTAACCGCGCCATTGTTCCTCCCCGCCAGGCCGCCGAGCTGCGTTTCGCCCTTGACTGTGCTTCTGGCGTAACACGACATAACCGTTCCCGCCTCGGTACTTATCCCTACCAAGCCGCCCACACAATCCAAGGCCGTAACCTCGCCGAGGGCGCAGCAAAATTCGATCATGCCTTCATAATTACTTCCCGCCAGCCCGCCGACAAAATGACTTTCCGCAGTACCCATAACCGCACTTGCGGCGTAACAGGAGGTGACAACGCCGTAACTATTGTACCCCACCAAGCCGCCTACGTACCAGCCGCCTATAACCGCGGCCGTGGCATGACAGGAGGTGATATTCCCCGAATTTTTTCCCACCAGGCCGCCCACTTCTTCGTCTCCCGCAACCGCGCCCGTTGTATAACACGACACAAGGGCCCCGTTGCTGGATCCCGCCAGCCCGCCGACATACCGTTTGCCTGTTACTTCCACCATTTCCACGCCAAGGCCGCGAATTTCGCTGCCGCCGCTTACGCACCCGAACACGCCGGCATAATCGTTTTCGGGCAGATTGATTCGGGCATTGCGGAGTACATAGCCGTCCCCGTCAAAAATGCCTCTGAAGGGCGTGAAGAAATCCGTGCCTACGGGCGTCAATAAGGCGCCGGCGAAATCAATGTCCGCAATCAGGATGAAATATTTCCCCCAATCGTCAGCCCTGTCGCACAACGTCTTCCAATCTGCCGCGCGCCCGATTTTATACGGGTCAATCGCCGAACCTGTACCGCCGCTGTAGAGAGCGGCATTATTTCCGAGCAGGTAGGGGTACCCCTCATTTATACTGCCCGACACATCTTCTATCCAAACAGTGGTAAAGTCCCACCCTGCGTAGGTATCCGGTGCATAGGGATAGGTCATTGCCGCTGTTGACCGCCCTTCTCCGCCGTGGCTTGTCGGCAAGCCGGTAGTGTTCATGTCCCAGTAACAGGAGCTAATCGTGCCCAGCCAGTTGCGCCCGGCGAAGCCGCCGACATACGGGTCTTCCCCGCCGCCCGTCACTTCGCCCGTGGCATAACAGGAGGATACGTTACCGTCATTGCTTCCCACGAACCCGCCAATATTCCAACCCTCCCCGGCGCCTGTCACCGAACCCCTGGCATAGCAGGCGGATACGGTTCCCTCGTTGTAGCCTATCAGTCCCCCGAGGCTGGTGTCGGCCGTCACCGTGCCTTCGGCATAACACGACGTGATGCTTCCCATATCGTTGTACCCCGCCAGACCGCCGACATAGGTATTTCCCATAACCGTGCCTTCGGCATAACATAACAGGACACTTCCCGCTTCAACCGTTCCCACCAGGCCGCCGACGTTGTCAGCGCCACCAACATACCCCGCGGCGCAACAGGACCTGACAAAGCCGCCAACATTAAACCCCACCAGGCCGCCAACCGAAAGGCTTCCCACATCGCCCGTAATCGTTCCCGAAATACAACACGACTTGAGCGTGCCCCCGTTCCTTCCCGCCAGGCCGCCAACGGCATGCAAGCCCTGTACACTAACCATTTCCATGCTCAAGTCGCGAATCTCGCCGCCTCCGCCCACGTTGCCAAACAGGCCTACATAAGAATTGCCGGCCGAAATGTCACAGTTGCGCAGCACATGACCGGCCCCGTCAAACACACCCTTGAACTCCGTGGAATCATTGCCCACCGGGGTCAGGGTGGCCCCGGCGAAATCAAGGTCTTTATTCAATACAAACTGTTTGTCCCAATCTGTTGTCACGGAGGACAACGTATTCCAATCCGCCGCTGTAGCGATTTGGTAAGGATCAACCTCCGTGCCGGAACCGCCACTGTAGCCGGCCGCACCCGCAACCGGCGCCAAAACATACAGCGCAACCGCTGCAAACCATACAGCGTGTCTGAAGGTGAATCCTATAAATTTCATGACGCTGGCTCCTTGAACGTTACATGCTATCCCGTATCTGCAAGTTTATTTTTAATCCACCAGTTCCCGCAGGTACGGAATATCGTAAATACGCCGATTCTGGATATGAAGTACATCGTGTTTTACCTCAGTCAGTACTTAATTTTCCTGATACACTCACCTGACGGCATGTACTCTTCAACACAAAAGACGACGTCAGGTCCGTCACCCACCCTTACTTGGCCTATGCTTGCGGTCTTTCTCACCGTCCTCCCTTTCTTGCCTTTTCGGAAAGGAGTTTAAAATCAACATGCCCGCACCCACCCGTCTGGGATAGATGTGAAATTATATAGACGGCACTATTATACAATAAATACGCTTTACTTATTTGCCTAATTTCTTAATCGTTTCTTTTCCCTACCCGAGGTCTATCATTCTTTTTCATAACACCTGCAAAACAGAACGTTTATTTTTTTCGTTATCTAAAAAATGTAAAGACAAAATTTATGCAATTAGTATGTTATGATATCGAAATCGGATACGAATATAGAGATCGCCATGAAACAGAACTTTTCAATATCACGGATAACGCAACCGCTGCTACCGGAAAGTGATTCTTCCTTTCTGGTCAGCAGGCGCTTCCTACGCTCACGTCTTTTGGTATATTCTTTTGCCCGGTTTGGTATCGCTGTTTGCATTGCCGCCGGTGCCTGGTTCGCCCCTTATATCATAGGCATTGAAAACTTGCCTTCAACAACCTTGTATCTGCTTGCGGGTGTTATCTTTGTTTATAACGCCCTTATTTTTTCCCTGCTCTATTTTCCCCCGTGGGAGACCTCAAAGTCTTATTTATATCTGACGATTTTGATGAATGTGACCATCAGCGTTGATTTTGTGTTCCTGACTATTGCCCTTTGGCTGGTAGGGGGCGCCACATCGCCCTTCGCTTCATTTTATATCCTTCATATCATGTTGGCTGCAATGCTGCTGCCCCGCGTGGAAGTCTTTCTGCAGGCGCTGTTCGGGTATGTCCTTTTCACACTCCTGGTCCTGATCCAATGGCTGGAACTGGCCCCGGTAATCCAACCGGCAGGTGCGGTCCTGCCGAACAATTCCATTGACTGGCGGTATGCGGTTACCTTGCTGCTGGTGCAGGCCCTATTGTTGGCTGTAACCACCGTACTGGTATCGGAAATGGCGGCGGCACTGAAGCAAGGGGAACGCAGCCTGCGCAAGTTGAACGCCGAACTCAAGCAAGTATCCGAAATGCGCCGCGACTTTTTGCATTTGGTTTCCCATAATCTGAAAGCGCCGGCGGCGGCGGCCACCATGTTATTGATGACTATCGAGTCGGTTTGGGCCAAAGATATGCCCGAAAGCGCTCACAACGCCATAAAAAGGGCGTATGCACGGACGCAGGAGTTAGGCAAACTGGTCCAGGACCTGCAACAACTGGTCTCGCTTGAAAGCGGCATCCTGGATAGTGCGGAAGTGACTTTCAGCCTGAATGAAATTACCCAAAAACTAGCGGAGGAATACCGCGAAACAGCCGGGGAAAAAAAGCAAACCATCGAGATGCGCCTCGAGGAAAACCTGCCGCAAATACATGCCGTTCCCCGCCTGATTCGCGAAGCCGCGGTCAACTATGTCACCAATGCCATCAAATATACGCCCGAGGGAGGTGTTATTACCCTGCGCACGCGAAGCGGTGAAAACGAAATTCACTTTGAGGTGGAAGATACGGGGGTGGGCATTTCACAGGAACATCTTGACACTCTGTTCGGCGAGTTTGTGCGCGCGCCCGCCCAGGTCTCCGGACAACAGCCGCCCGGTATCGGGTTAGGACTCTCCATTGTAAGACGTATCCTCAAGTATTATGACGGGCGCGTTTACGTTACCAGTGAGTTCGGCAAGGGAAGTGTTTTTGGATTTGCCCTGCCTTTGACTCGGTCCCAAAATACAACTTCTCCCAAACCGGACAAACCAAATCGTCATCCTTGAATCAACCCCGCATTAAAAAAGTTTGACTGCCACCACATTTCCACTGGGAATACCTTTACTTTCTAAATTATAGTTCCTTCACTCCTCCGCTACACCTGAATCCGAAGTCATATTTTAGCGTTGTAGAGCTGATGTCGCCTCACATAGCCGTGCTTCTCCGGCATAAAATTTAAACAAGCCACCCGAAGCATCCTATTGAGCAGCATTCCGCGGCATCACGATGGAAATGCTGCGTTTCCCTCGTTGCGATTTTTCTTGATCTTACGGTTGACGGTGAAGATAATGTGAAGGCCCAAACAGTATTGAGGAGAATACCATGTATCTCGGGAAAGGACTACAGGTTATGATATTGCCTGTTATTTTATTGAACGCCGTTTCAGACGCACAGAATGGAGACTCACCTTTGGCGCCACATACACTTGAAGCACTGCCACTTGGAGCCATAACCACGGAGGGCTGGCTGCGGCGGCAACTGCGCATCCAGGCCGACGGCCTTTCAGGCAACCTGGAAAAATTCTGGCCGGACATCAAGGACAGCGGCTGGATAGGCGGTACTGCGGAGGGCTGGGAACGGGCGCCCTATTGGCTGGATGGTATGGTCCCGCTGGCTTGGACGCTGAATGATGACGTCTTAAAGGCCGATGTGAAACGTTGGATGGACTATATTCTGGAGCATCAGCACGAGGACGGCTGGCTTGGGCCGCGCAAGAGTGCGGGGTACCGGGATCTCGATCCCTGGCCGCAGTTTGTTATCCTCAAAGCACTCCACCAATACCACGAGGCGGCCTCCGACCCACGCGTGGTGCCCGCCATGTTGAAGAATATCCGCTGTATTGATGCGGTGCTGCGGGAAACGCCGCTGTTCGATTGGGGTAAATACCGTTGGATGGATTTGGTCATCACCGTGCATTGGCTGCATGAACACACCGGTGAGGCGTGGCTGCTGGATACGGCGGCAGTGGCCCATGAACAGGGCTTCGACTGGCGCGGCCACTTTGAAAATTTCAAGTACCCCGAAAAAATGAAGCGAGATGCCTGTATCCTCGATACGCACGTGGTAAACAACGCGATGGCCGTAAAGGCGCCCGGCGCCTGGTACCGTCAGTCGCGCGATGTGGCGGACGCCGGTGCGCTGGATACGCTGCTCGGCACACTGGACAAGTACCACGGCCAGATAACGGGCATCCTGACTGGCGACGAACATTACGCCGGGAAGAGCCCGTCCCAGGGCACTGAACTGTGCGCTGTTGTGGAATATATGTTCTCCTTGGAAAACATGGTGGCTGTCTTTGGCCGCGCGGACCTGGCGGACCGGCTCGAGCGTATCGCGTTCAACGCCCTGCCCGGCACCTTCTCCCCGGACATGTGGGCGCACCAGTATGTACAACAGGCGAACCAGGTGGTCTGCCGCGTTTCAGAGGACCGGGTGTACACGAACAACGGACCCGACGCGAACCTCTTCGGGCTGGAACCCAACTACGGCTGCTGTACCGCCAACATGCACCAGGGCTGGCCCAAATTCGCCGCCCATTGCTGGATGCGCCTGCCGGCCCAAAAGGGCACACCGATAGGGTTTGCCGCCGCATGCGGGATGACACAGTTACGGCTACGACAAGCTTCCGCGTCAAAAGAAGATACCCCGGCCGGACTTGCCGCCGTCGCCTATGCCCCGTGCGTGGTTAATACGGAACTAAATGGGAAGCCCGTACGCGTACGCGTGGAGACCGACTATCCTTTTCGAGATATGGTGCGGATTACCATCACGGGCGACGGGGAATTTCCGGTTGCCTTCCGCATCCCCGGCTGGACTCAGAATGCTACCCTGCAAATCGGTGACGAAACCGCGGTACCCGTCGCTCCCGGAATATTTCATACCCTCAGCCGCGCGTGGCAGGGAGATACCGTTGTTACATTGCGCTTCCCCATGCCCGTCAAGGTCGAGCGCCGTTTCAATGACAGCGCCGCCGTGTCCCGGGGTCCTCTCGTCTATTCGTTGCGCATCGGTACCGAGTGGAAATACCTGCGTGGAGATGCACCGCACAATGACTTTGAAGTGCTGCCGACAACACCCTGGAACTATGCCCTGGCACTGGATGCCGCCGCACCAGAATCCTCGTTTCGCTTCGAGGAACTGCCCGTCGCCGACAATCCTTTCGATCCCGCAACGCCGCCCGTGCGCGCTTTCGTAAAAGGCCGCTTGCTTCCCGGGTGGGACATCGAACACAACGCCGCCGCGCCGCCACCGCAAAGTCCGGTTACCTCCGACGAAACCCTTGCGGAACTCGAATTCATACCCTACGGTTGCGCGAAATTGCGGGTTGCCGAGTTGCCTGTGCTTGGCGATTAAGAAAATGATAAGGGAAGGACTTCCTCTTTTTTGCGGCATTCCCGTTCCCGTGGCTTTATCATTCTGTTTGCGCGTGTCCCTTTTGTCCTTGAGATCCTTTACGTCTTTTGGATAACCTTAATCAATCCCTGCCCTGTTATTGCGCCAGCACCCTCACCCATCTTCTACAGTACGATCTTGCAACATGCTCATATACAAATACTTACAGGC
>JAEAMG010002757.1_pt1 | contig 10469 bp, 9 predicted proteins | sample 8958741 | NCBI WGS metagenome assembly JAEAMG01 (sample SAMN16933256, study PRJNA681125) | bioreactor sludge metagenome | isolation source: anaerobic bioreactor treating anionic surfactant - SDBS | place: India: Bengaluru | collected 2019-02-28
CTTTGGTCGTGCAACAAGGTGATCTGCAAACTTTATTCATTGACGGCACCTTACCTGTCGAAGAGACACCTGAAGACAAGAAGACGCATCACAACCATCATTCGCGTCAATTCTATTTATTCGCAGGCACGGGAATTTTAAATTGATATGTTCCTGAAACCACGTCGCAACGGAAGAGACCGTTTTCGCAGACAGTATTTGAAATACCGGACTGGTTCATGGCAGGGCCAACGCCCTCCTCAACCGTATCAAGCGCCGGAGCAGGCAGGATGACCGTGGCGGTGCTGTTGGGCGGCACCACGAGATCGTAGGTGAGGGCGTCTCCTTCACGCTTCCAGGCGCTGACGATTGAACCGTATTCGGAGACATGCGTGGCGGCCACACTTCCCAGGCCGCTTTCGATACCCGGCGAAGCGGTGAAATGCTTGAAACCGGGATAAGCCTCGTCGGCCTGGATGCCGCCCAGACCGCGGATGAACCACATACCGATGGAGATCATGGTGTTGTGGATCTGCGAGTTGTCGCCGTCCCACTCTTCCAGAATGGTAGTGGCGCCGTTCTTCAGCATGTTTCCGTAGCTGGGGAAGGTATCCTGGGTGTGCATCAGGGTCATGAGGTCGTTGCGCCGCTCGCCGATAAGCAACCGGGCCATGTAATAATTGCCGTGCATACCGGTGTTCAGGTGGCCTTTGCGCGTTTCTACAATGTCTTTTTCGAGGGCGGCAAAAATCTTCGGCCGGTGCGTGTCGGGCGTAATGTTGAAGAGCAGGGGCATGGCAAGATAGGTCTGCTCGCCGTTGGCATAGGTCGCGCCGTCCGGGTTCAGGAATTTTTCGTGGAGCCGGGCGGCGAGCGCTTCGGCCTGCGCGGCATAACGCGCGGCATCTTCGGCCTTGCCAAGAACAGCACCAATCTTCGAGGCCAGCTGCAGGCAGTGAACCAAATAGCAGTTATTGAAGAACAGGGTGGAATGGTCGTCTACGCGGTCTTTGCCCTGCTTGCGTCCCGGCGGCACCCAGTCGCCCAGGAAACTCCATTCCATGTTGCAGCCGATGCCGGAATAGGGCTGCAGGATGCCGTCGCCCATTTTCGTTTCGATAAAGGCAAGCCATTTTTGTATCACAGGCCAGCCTTTTTCCAAAATGGAACGATCACCATAGTACACATACACCATCCAGGGCATGGTGATGGAGAAACCGCTCCAGACCGGACCCCCGCCTGCCTGCTGCGAATTGGGCGCGGTGTGGGGCAGGTCTCCGTCTTCCGCCTGGGACAGGCGCCAGTCGGCGGCCCACTTGGCGTAAAAGGGGCCACTCCGGAAATTGAGCATGGCCGCTTCCATAGAGGTGCCTGAATCGCCCCCGTAGCCGAGACGTTCCCGGTGCGGGCAGTCCACGGTATAGCCGCCCAGGCTCAGGCAGCGATGCGTCCAGACAACCGTGTTGTAAATATCATTCAGCAATGGATGGTCACAGGAAAACTCCGCCGCCCGGTTATAATTTGTGCTGACAAGATTACCCTTGATTTCATCCATTTTGGGCGCGCGGGGCAACCCGTTTACAATGGCGTAGCGAAAGGCGTGGTAGTTGAAGCGGTTGCGGAAAGACTCGCCGCCGCCGCCGCGGGCGACATAGGTGTCCCGCTGATTGTAGGTCTGGAATTTGCCGTCCGGGAAACGCTTGTCGGCATAGGCCAGTTCCACGCGCGCGCCCTCTGCGAGTTCCTCTGGCAAACGCAGTTCAAACCAGCCCGTGTAATTCCGCCCCATGTCCACCAGGAACCCGTCGTCAAGGGGAGCCACGGAAACGGGGATGACTTCATCAAGGAGGCGGTTGGTCTCCATCATCTGCGCTTCGATCAGCGGCGTTGGCGGATGATATATCGTTGCGGGTTGCCACGCGCTGTCATCAAACCCTGCGGTACTCCAGTCCCGGATTTCTTTGCCCGCTTCCACCAGTTCCCCGCCATAATCGCCGCTCGCGCCTTTGCCCAGGGGGGTAATATGGCTGGGATGGGCCTTCCAGGACGCATCCGCGGGTATCACCAACGATGTGCCGTCCGCATTTACAATCTCCACCTGCGCCTTCACAACCGGCCCTTGCTTGGTTGCGGGTTCCAGGATGGCCGTGGACCAGCCCCGGCCAAGCCACAGGCCGATGCAATTTTCGCCCTTCCGGAGCAAGGGGGTAAGATCATGGGCCAGGTACAGGCCTCTCTTTGCATAGTCGGAAACCGCCGGGATCAACACATCCTCGCCCACTTTTTTGCCGTTCACATAGAGTTCATAATAACCCAGTACACAGATATAGGCTATGGCGCGGGCGGGCGCTTCTTTCAGTGTAACGGTCTTGCGCAGCAAGGGCAACGGTCCCTCGTTATTCTCCATCCAATCGCAGCCGATCCATTCGCCTTTCCAATCTGCCATCGTTATCGGGCCTACGGTGAAATAGGCCTGTTCGCTCCAGGCTGATTCCGCGCCATCCTGGTCCCAAACCCGTACTTTCCAGTGGCATCGGGTACTCGGCGACAGGGGCGGACCACCGTAAGGCACAAAGGAAGACTGGTCGGATGTCACTTTTCCGGAATCCCAGAGCGTCTTTTCGTCCCCGGGCGTCTCTGCCGGGTCATCCGCCGTGACCACTACCTGGTAGGCGGCCTGAGCCAGGCCGCGCGCGCCCGGCGCCAACCGCCACGACAGCCGCGGCTGTGGCCGGTCAATCCCCAAAGGATTGCAGAGATTCTCACAACGCAACTCCAGCGGCTCGGGTTGCGAAAAGGCGGCTTGGGAAAACAATACAGCCATAGCCATTCCTGCCATAAAAATGACTCCTTGTATTTTGGACATACCTTGTACTCCCATAGGTTGTGGTTATCCCGAGAAAACGGTTCAAACAAAAGTATTGTATCCTTGCTGGACCTTATTATCAAGGAAACAAATTTAGTAACGAGAAATGCGCTCACGGTCTGGGATTCGGATGGTTAAAAGTTCCTTCTTTATTCTATTCCCACCTCCATTTACGGCGCATTCTTTCTTCCCGTCCCAAATCCGCACGGAAGAAACTGAGTGAAACCAATGAGGATCGTAGAAGCGGCAGGATGCCGCTTCTACGATCCTCGTTATTCCTTACGTGCGGATTTGGGCCCGTCCTCTTGTCTTGTCACACCCTTTTTTTCTATGATGTGTGTTGTTCTGAAAGATGTAGGTAGCGGGTGTATTTTCCAGAAACCGTGTTTACGAAGAAAGACGAACAACCATGAAAATGATTCCTTTTTCGCCGGGCCGCCTTGCCTGTTTCGCGGTGGCCCTATTCTTGTCATTGGGAGTGATTGCGGCCCGGTCAAACGCCCAGAACCCGCCTGCTGCGGCAAAACGGTGTGTGGTGGTATGGTCCGAGGGCACGGCGGACAAGGACATCTATCCAAAGGACATCAATGGGGCCATTGCGGAAGGACTGGCCTCGCTCGAGGGATGGGAAGTGGTTATGGCGGGTATAAATGATACCGACCAAGGCCTGCCCGATAGCCTGCTCAACCGGGCCGATGTGCTTATCTGGTGGGGACATAAAAAGCATGATGAGGTGAAGAACGCCCTGGTGCGAAAAATAGTCAAGCGGGTAAAAGAAGACGGCATGGGATTCATCTCGCTGCATTCCTCTCATTTCGCCAAGCCGAACAAGGCGCTCATGGGCACCGCATGTTCCTGGGGCGCTTATGAGGGGGACTCCACGATTCTCAAGGTGACTGTAAAAGATCCTGATCACCCGATTACGAAAGGGGTGACCGATTTCACCGTTGCGCATAGCGAAAGATACAGTGAACCTTACGCGGTACCGGAACCGCAGGCCGTGCCGCTGGAAGGCACGCATACATTGAAGAATGGAGGCGAAGATCCGTCGCGCATCGGTCTTTGCTGGCAGACGGGCAAGGGCAGGTTCTTCTACTTTCAGGCCGGCCATGAAACAAACCCGATCTTTTACGATAAGAATGTTCAGACCATCATGCGTAATGCGGTGGAATGGGCCGCGCCGGATGCCAGATGAATATTGCCTGTACGGCTATACCGTTGTCTGACTTTCGGTCCTTAAACCGTAACGGTTCCAGCGGGGTGGATACAGTCCCGTATCGAATCCGGAGATAAAAGGAATACGTACCCTAAACCAAGGATAAAACCCGTCATGAGCGCAGGCGATTCCAAAGCCAAAGAGTTTGCAAAGGTGGTGGACCTTGTGGAACTTGCGGGGTCTTTGCGTCCTCTGCCGGCAGTCATGGCGGGTGGAGAACGGGTCGAGGACCTGCTCCTCCTGGAGTCCGCCCGTGACCATGGAATTATAGACCGTATTGTTCTTGTCGGAAAAAAACAACGAATTGCCGAGGCGGTCGCCGAAGTGGGGATTGAGGTGCCGGACGAAGATATGATCTCCGCCGAGGGGGATGACGAAGTAGCGGCGGCCACAGTGGCGCTCGTCAAGTCCGGCGCCGTGGAAATGGTGCTCAAAGGCACCACACCCACCCATGTCCTGCACCGACACATGCTACCCATGGCCATACGGACCACCGTCAGCCTCGTATCCATTTTTGACGCGGCGCCTCTTGCAGACGGGCGCCCCATGATTCTCACGGACGCCGGGGTCACCACCGTATGCAGTTACGCCCGCATCGCCGGGTTAATCCGAAACGCTGTGGACCTCGCGCGCAGCGTCATGCGGATTGAGAAACCCCGCGTGGCGTTGTTGTCGGCGAATGAAAAACTGTTACCTTCGCTCCCCTCTACACAACTCGGCGCGGAATTCAGTCACCGGGGATGGCCCGACGCCTTTATCTACGGCCCCCTGTCTCTGGACCTGGCTACGGATCCCCGGGCGGTTGCCTCCAAAGGGTTCTCCGGAAGCCCCGGCGCGCAAGAGGTGGCCGGACGGGCGGACATCCTGGTATGCCCCTGCATAGACGCCGCCAATGTGATCTATAAAATGGTCAGCGCGCTGATTAAATACGGCGAGGCTTCTCTGGCCAACATTATTATGGGCTTTCCAAAACCATACGTGCTGCTTTCCCGCTCCGATGCCCTGGAAACGCGGCTCAACTCCGTTGCGCTGGGCGCCATTTATGCCCAGAGCCGACTTGGCGAACAGTCCAAGCCGGTCGTACTATCCGGCAAAACCAAGCGTCATCGTATTGTGGTCGTCAATCCCGGTTCCACCTCTACAAAAATCGCCTTGTTCGAAAACGAGCGTTGCATCCGGAATAGTGAAACCGACTATGCCCTTCCATCGGTTGGCGCCGTGGAAGAACGACAACGCCAGGCCGATGAATTGACACAACGCGTCCGGAAGATTCTCGGGGACGTTAAATGGAAAACCGTGGATGCCATAGCCGCCCGGGGAGGATTTCTGCCGCGGCCCCCGAAAAAGTTGGCGGGCGGCGCTTATGTTGTGGCTGAAATGGCGAACGGCACCGTGCGCGTCAACGAGCCGCTCGTAGATGCCATGCTCGAGTGCCCCGAAAGGCGCCACGCAAGCAACCTGGGGATTCCCGTCGCTGCCCTCCTGGCCAAAGCCCTCCGGGTCCCGGCTTACGTGATTGACCCCGTGGTCGTGGATGAATTCACCCCGGAGGCGGAAATTTCCGGATATAAAGACATCACCCGGCGAAGCATTTCCCACGCCTTGAGCGTACGTGCCGCCGCGCGCAAGGCTGCGGAGTCTTTGGGAAGGAGGCTCGAAGATATCAGCCTTGTCGTTGCCCATCTCGGTGGAGGGATATCCATCACCGCAATGCGGGACGGCCGGATGATTGACAGCAACATCTCGTTTCTGGGCGGCGGACCCTTTACACCGCAACGGGCCGGGCAGTTGCCCGCCTCCGAACTCATAGACCTTTGTTACAGCGGGCGCTACACCCGGGAGGAACTCTTCGAAGAACTCAGCCGCCGGGGCGGGCTGCAATCCTACCTGGGCGACTACCATCTGGACCGTATTGAAACGCGCATCCGGGAGGGCGACGAATACGCCCGGCTTGTCGTGGATGCCATGGTGTATCAAATCGCGAAGGAAATCGGCGCCATGTTCGTTGCGGCGGGCGCCAATATCGAGGCCATCGTGCTCACGGGCGGTATGATTCGATCCGAGCGCGTGCGCAACGGCCTGCAGCAAAAGGTGGGCCGGCTGGCGCCCCTGCTCATCTATGATCAACCCCTGGAAATGGAAGCGCTCGCCGGGGAAACCCTTCGGATTTTGGAAGGCTATTCCCGGCCCCGCACCTACCGGCGCGCCGCCCCGCAGCACAATAAAAGGAGACCGCGAGCATGACGGACAAAAAAATACGGCACTGGGTTTTCCGCGCGCGGGTTCTTGACCGCGCGGGCGCCCTTACCAGCATTGCCTCCGCGTTCAGCAACGAAGGCATCAGTATTGACACCGTGGTCGGCCACGGACTCGAAGCCCAGGCGGGTGTGGATGGAAGCGTCGTCATGACCTTCCGGTGCGACGAACGCGAAAAGGATATCATGGTGCGCAAGGTCCGGCGGCTCAGCAAGGTGACCGGCCTCGAAGAGTATCCCTACCAGTCCCAGGACCTACGCAAGTCGGCCATCCTTACCGTCACCCGGCGGCTCGCCCCGCACGATGTGGCCGGGGAGGAATCCTTCCTCACCTGTGAACTGGTAAACAAAGGTGTGGAGACCTGGACCTATTTTCTCGCCGGGTCGCCAAGCGAATTGGATACCGTCCTTAAACGGCTTGAAACGGAAAACGTTGTCAAAGATATTGTGTATTCAGTTGTCGGGTTGTAAACGTGTAACTTCAGACTTCTTGATCTCGTCGGAAATACGTATGGCACTGGTAGAAAAAAACCAAAGACTGCCAAAAAAAGGGACTGACGACGGAATAGCCATCATTAACAAAGACATCATGCACTTGATGCTGTTGGCTATTTCGTGGTCTGTCCCTTTTTTACGTGTTGTATGTTGTTCAGGCTTTAGCATGCCGAAAGACCATGTGACGTGCCGCACGCTAAAAGCGTGAACAACATACCGTAAAAAAAAGCATGCAACAACAAGGATAAACAAATGAGATACTATGCGATGATGTCTTGTGTAATGATTGCCGGGGCTTGTTTCGCCCAGGAATCCGCTGCGCCTGCGGCGACCGGGCCGGCGGAAACCACAAACGTGATTCATCTCTTTAACGGCAAGGATCTGAACGGCTGGTATACCTATCTCAAAGGCCGTGGCAGAAATGTGGACCCGCTCAAGGTCTTTACGGTCAGCGACGGCATCCTGCGCATCTCCGGAGAGGAATTCGGCTGCATCACCACCGAGAACGAATTTGAAAATTACCGGCTGGTTCTGGAATTCAAGTGGGGGGAATTGACCCATGCGGGGCGGAAAGACAAAGCGCGCGACAGCGGACTGCTCGTCCATTCCGTAGGCGAGGACGGCGCCTATGGCGGCATGTGGATGTATTGCATCGAATGCCAGATGATAGAAGGCGGTACGGGCGATATCCTCGTCGTGGGCGACGGTTCGGAGAAGTTCAAGGCGACCTGCCCTGTCGCCCCGGAGAAATCAGGCGAGTGTTACGTATTTCAACCGGATGGAAAACCGGCCACCATCAACGCGGGCAGGGTGAATTGGTATGGGCGCGACCCGGACTGGAAGGATGTCATAGGGTTCCGGGGACGGCAGGATGTGGAGAAACCCCTGGGCGAATGGAACCAATACGAATGTATCGCCGAAGGCAACACGCTTACGGTACTTTTGAACGGCATCGTGGTGAACAAGTGTCTTGAAGTAAAACCCCACAAAGGACGAATCCAAATACAGTCCGAAGGCGCTGAACTGTTTGTGCGTTGTGTGGACCTTGTCCCGTTGGGATCGGATGACGCGAGGACGAGTGCATCGAAGCATTAAGCGTCCAACAAGGATGTTGCCCGCACTCGTTTGCATGAGAGCGCTTCGTACTCCTACTATAGACAGGCGTTTTAACACGGAAACTGGAAATGCGAATATGACGCCCAGGCAATTTTACGACTGGCAAACTTCGGGGGGAACAAACGATGTACTGCTGTTGGTAGCGTGTCTTGAACGGGCCGACATCCTGTGGTGCATCATTGGCGGCATTGCGGTGAATCATTGGGCGGATCAGACCATGGTCACCCAGGATGTAGATATTGTGATCGCAGCTTCAGGGGTAGACCGTGCTGTCAGCCTGCTTGAAGCCGCGGGTTTTCAAATTGAGCGATTTGAATGGTCCATTAATGTCAAAGGGCATTCCTCTGTCAGCATACAAATCAGTATGGAATCCTTTTACAGTACGTTTCCGGAGCGTTCCGTACCCTCGGATGTACATGGCATACTGATGCGCGTGGCTTCCCTGGAAGATACGTTGGCCGGCAAGATGCGCGCTTGGGCTGATCCTGACAGACGCCAAAGCAAACGTATTAAGGATTTGGCCGATATTGCGCGCTTGGTTGAATCGCATCCTCACTTATGGGATTGCCTCAGTGACGCACTCAAGGAACTCGTACAGAAACCTTGCTGATAATGCACGGCCTGTTTGCTGTTTTTTTAGCGTGCCGGGTGGAAGGAACCAGGAGAGTGAATTCAACTCTGCTCCTGGATGAAGCCGTGCTGAGGCGGTTTTGCCGGAAGTGGCGGATATGCGAATTGTCCCCCTTCGGTTTGGTGCTCCATGACGATTTCAGCCTACAAAACGACGTTGATTTTTTGGTGGGTTTCGAGCCGGAAGCAACATGGGACCTGTTTGATCTGATTGCCGTGAAAGCGGAAATGGAATCTTTCTGCTGTCGCCGGGTACACCTCGTAGAAAAGGAAGCGCTGCAAAATCCTTGGAGAAGAAAGACCATTCTGGAGACACGAACGTTGAGCTATACAACGTGATACCAAAGATAGGGCGCGTCTGTGGGATATGCTGGACGCGGCGCTTGGGCCTGCCTGCCCTGTTAAAGCACTTCCCAATTTCAAGTCACGGCGCCAATATCCAGTACATTACGGCATCGGCTATGCAGCGTAGAGGTGTTGTTCGTGTTTCTTCCACAGGCAGGCGGTACATAGTGCTTGAGATATTGGATTGCCGCCTTGCGTTTGAAACCGTGCGGTTGTTTCTTTGAATTACCCGCTTCGCATTTCGGACGAGTTCCCATAACATACGCGCGCAGAAAGGAAACATTTATGGTCAAGCAAAGCATTGCCCTGTTTATTTTTGTGGCTGTTTCTTTCGCGGCGCCCGCGATAAGCGCCCTACTTTCCGTGTCGGGCCAGAGCGCCTGGTACCTGAATTTGAACAAGCCGTGGTTCAACCCGCCAGGCTGGATATTCGGTCCCGTATGGTCTTTACTGTACCTGACCATGGGTATCGCTGCCTGGCTGGCGTGGAGAAACGGCAGTGGTCGGGCCTTGATGCTCCCGCTTGGGCTTTTTCTGCTGCAGCTTGTGCTGAATGCGATGTGGACACCGCTGTTCTTCGGAATGCAGCGCCCCGGCCTGGCGCTGGTGGACATTGCAGCCTTGTGGGTGGCTATCGGGGCCACTGCCACCGCGTTTTACCCGTTGTCCAAAACAGCGGCCCTCTTATTCCTTCCCTACTGGCTATGGGTGAGTTTCGCTACCGTGCTCAATACCGCGATATGGTGGCTGAACAAGGTATGACAGGGTGTGAAAAAGAACTCGTATGATTCAAGACCTGTCTCCTTTATTGAAGAAAGATAAGGATGCCCACAATATAATGGTGTTTAAAGCCATCACTATGCACGGCTGTACCATGAACGCAATAGCGGATTTCTTGAGGTTACACTACACAACAGTCAACATGATACTGCAGTGACACCACCAATGACCGTATAATTCACGGCGCGCCGCATATTCCAAGGAGTATTGAACAATTTCATGAAGCATAATCCATGTACAAGGCAACCTGTAAAAATGCCCTGTCAACTCAGAAATCCAATTCCCCTGCCCATTGAAGACCTTCTGCCACGGCCGGAGTATTTTATCCATCACAGCCTGCTTCATGGTCAACCCCATGTTGCCCGCGTGCTTGTATATACCTTTCTTCTGGTGGACGCGCTTGGACTTGAAGCCTGCCATGCAAAGATATGGGCTGCCGCCTATGTGCATGATCTTGGGCGCCTGCATGACGGTTACTGCTCTCGCCACGGACGCTATGCCCTTGAACGGCTTGCAGCGCTTCCTGATGTCAAGAACTTGCTTGAAAAAGGCGGCGTAACGGCTTCAGACTGGGAGAGCATCTTTATCGCCGTGGAAAACCATTGTCGGGAAGAACTTCCCCAAACACACCCGCATTGGAACATGACGGCGATCCTGAAGGATGCCGACGGTCTGGACCGGGTCAGGCTGGGCGATCTGGATCCCCGTTTCTTGCGCTTTCCCGAATCACACGCGTTAATTCCTTTTGCCAAGGCGCTTTATGAAGCAACGCAAGACAAGATTCCCG
>JAEAMG010002758.1_pt1 | contig 10467 bp, 4 predicted proteins | sample 8958741 | NCBI WGS metagenome assembly JAEAMG01 (sample SAMN16933256, study PRJNA681125) | bioreactor sludge metagenome | isolation source: anaerobic bioreactor treating anionic surfactant - SDBS | place: India: Bengaluru | collected 2019-02-28
GAACAACGCTTGCCACCTCCGTATTACCGCGGCTGCTGGCACGGAGTTAGCCGTTCCTTATTCCTGAGGTACCGTCAAGCCGGGGGCATTTCCTACCCCGGATGTTCTTTCCTCAGAAAAGAGCTTTACAATCCAAAGGACCGTCATCACTCACGCGGCATGGCTGGGTCAGGCTTTCGCCCATTGCCCAATATTCCCTACTGCTGCCACCCGTAGGTGTCTGGACCGTGTCTCAGTTCCAGTGTGGCCGATCAACCTCTCAGTTCGGCTACCCATCGAAGCCTTGGTGGGCTGTTATCCCGCCAACTAGCTAATGGGGGGCGGACTCATCTCCCGGCGACGCCGTGAAGCGCCTTTCTTTAGTGCATCGCAATGCACCAACCGCATGCGGTATTAGCGGCCGTTTCCAGCCGTTATCCCACACCAGGAGGCAGATTATCCACCTGTTACTCACCCGTTCGCCGCTTTATACACTCCCGAAGGAGCTTTAATCGCTCGACTTGCATGTATGAGGCCTGCCGCCAGCGTTCGTTCTGAGCCAGGATCAAACTCTCCGAATTAAAAACTCGAAACAATCCGGAGCGAACTCCAAATTGTTGTTGACAAAGTTTGATTCCCTGATGATGTTGTGTTTGGAATTACAACACAAAGGAAATCTTACATCGTTATGGGCCGGGAAACAGGCGAACCCGATTCCCGGTACACAAGCGACCATGTGTGTTGTACATCGTATTCAATTTTCAAAAAACGTCCGCACACTTGGCGCGTTACGGCCGCCCCCGCTCCTTTCAAGGCGCAAGGACACAAACCAATAGTATATCATTCTCGAGCGGCTTTGTCAAGCAACACGCCTTTCGCGCTTCAGAACCTGATCAGCCCGAAGACCCTTCAGACGTGCCGCCCTTAATCCATATACGCTGTTTTCCCCTTGGGAAACCGAAACCGGCACCTTTCAGGAAACAGGACAATATTTTAGTACACTGCATAACCTCATTTCAAGTTTGTAATTCCAAACCGTCAAAGCGTCCACAGTGTTATCAAAATTGTCCTTTAATACGAGGCAGCGTACACACAATTGACGCCACTAAACACTGAATCTTATTAAACTGTCTCTCCTGACAAGACAACACGACAACTTTGTCTGTATCCTTGTGTAGAGAGGGAAATGTTGCACCCCGACGCGGGGCGAACGACGAAAAGCATACCACACAAAAACACGCAATGTCAAGCAAGGTCACCCCTGCCTTCCAACCGCATTTCTGCGGGACACGCTACAACCAGAGTACCGGCAGTATACACGACGAAGAATCGTAAAGTCAAATTTATTTTAGTCACCATAGCAACCGGATTTTTCGCAACGCTTTATCCCAACAAAATGAAAGCAAACACTCAGAACGCAGACATGTTCCATTATAGTGGTATTAGGAATTTTTGGCGCTACACCCTGCCTTCATCAGGCGCCAAACGATATCGCATCCGCCATTTAGAAAACAGCATAGACTCCAGCCATGTAAAACTGCGAACACGACACCTGCCGCCTTTTGTATCCAGCCAAAGACACCCTCCATTTCCACAACCTTTCATTTCCCAAGCCACATCACAAGCCCGCCATTTGCTTTTTCAGACAGGCCATTCTTCTTTCCATCCGTTGAAAACCTGTAATTATGCAAGTGGCTGATTAACAAACAAGAGGGGAGATCAAACTTTGGGTGTTTAATAGAGTTCAATCTCCAGATTGCAGCCCCTGCGCAACCAACCCAACCGGAATCATATACACTTAAGGCAGACATTACCACCCTGTTTATTCCCAAGTGACAACGTTGCCGAACCGTTATAAAATTAACACCATTCACGGCATAACGATTGAGCATCTGCAATTTATGTCATAAGTCTGTAGGTGGACTTGCCGGGAGCAATTGTGACTTCGGCAAACTAAATGGTATGATTCAATGAATGTGTACAGAACAACCACCGTGATTTATCGTTATCAATGCATCCTGCATGAATCCGGGCGATGCAAGCGCAGAAAGAACTGAACCTGTGCGTAAATCATCTCTTTCTTCTTCTCGAGTGCCCGGCAACATTAGGAATCACGCTGCCATGTCCTGTCCGACTCACGGTTGCTCCCTTATCTTCTTTGTGCTTTTCAAAATTTCCTCCCGCCCAAACACACGTTCTATTTTGTGAAGAAGGTTTTCATGTGCCGCAGTGACAAGTGGCCTCCGGTTTTCAGGAAAGGTCTTTGAAATGTCCCAGCCTTTGCGTATTTTTTTGACCCAATTGGGACTTCGTGATTCCGTACATCCCTTCACGAGTCCGCCTTTGGGCCTTTTATATCTGGCAGCCTATTTACGCGACAAGTGTCCAGTGGATATTCGGATTGTCTGCCAGGAAGTGGAAAAATACTCCAATGATTCCCTGGTAAGAAGCGCTCTTGATTTCGCGCCCGATATCATCGGGGTGGGCTGCATGACGCCTTATTCTCAGGCACTGCCGGACGTCATCGCCGGTTTCCGTGCGGCCATGCCCAAGGCGCCCATAATACTCGGCGGTCCCCACGTGTCAGCCTTCGGACGCAGGGCATTTGAAATGTGTGCCGCCGATGCGGCCGTCATGGGCGAAGGGGAACGCAGTTTTGAACTGTATGTGGAAGCGGTTCGGAATGGAAGCGGCTTTGATCAGATTCCGGGGCTGCTGTGGCGGGATGCGCAGGGGAACATCATCTCCAATCCCGGCGACGCGCCGATCATAGAAGACCTCGATTCGCTTCCCATGCCCGCCTATGATCTTATTGATATCCGAAAATACTGGCGCATGCAATCCATGCCGCCCATACCAAGACAGCGGTATATCACGCTCCTGAGCAGCAGAGGCTGCCCCTTCGGCTGCATCTGGTGTCATAATATTTTCGGCCGCCGTTTCCGCGCGCACAGCCCGGAACGCATGGTTGATGAAATCATGCACTGTGTTAAGCAATACAACGTTAATGACGTGGAATTTGTGGACGATTGTTTTAACCTGCAGCAGTCCAGGGTAGAATCCTTTTCCAGCCTGTTGCTCAAAAAACACGGGCCGATTAAACTCGCCTTTCCAAACGCGTTGCGGACGGACATCATGAATCAGGCAACGGTGGACGCCCTTGCCGACGCCGGCATGTTTTTCACCTGCCTGGCTTTGGAATCCGGCGTCCCGCGCATTCAAAAAATGACCCATAAGAACCTTGACATAGACAAATTTCTGGCCGCGACGGAACTTATTACGAAACGCAGGGTGTTTACCCAGGGATTCATGATGCTGGGTTTTCCGACAGAAACCGAAGAGGAAATGAAAACGACCATTGCCGTGGCGGCGAATTCCAAACTGCACCTGGGCAGTTTCTTTCTCGTGACGCCTTACCCGAATACGCCGTTATACGAATACGCGAAGTCCTCTCCGCTCCTGCAGGACGACAAGGCGATTTTTTCCAGCATGGATTTTCTTAAATCAAAGATAAACATGTCGGCGGTTTCCGACGAAATGCTCTCCTATTATTTCAGAAAAGCCATGCGCAGTTTCTATTTCCGCGGAGACCGGATACTCCGAATCTGCCGGGATTTCCCGCAACGGCGTCTCCTGTACAAATATCTGCCGGTATTCGTCACACGGGTTTTGAAAGGCTTTCTTTCCTGATTGCCGCTCTTTCGCGTAAACTACTATGAAACTGCATCTTCTTTTCGAAATACAGCGATCATAACCAAGATGATTTGTATGGTGTTACTGCTTTCAGCGTGCTCGTTAACACATCAGCCGCGAGGATAAAAGCACGCTGAAAGCGTGAACAACGTACCAAATATTTCCGGGTTACTGGCAATGCCCGCGTTAAAACGTTATGATCTGCCGCGACAAGGAACCATTGCCGACAGTGATATACATACATGCCTGGACAGGATAATGAAAAAGACTAAGATATGCTTCGCCGCCATAGGCGGTCCGCAAAAATATAACCAGTACAACCCGCCGATAGGCCTGTTGTACCTTGCCGCCTGGCTCAGGAACAAATATCCGGTCGAACTCAAGGTCGTATCCCAGCGCGTTGATGACCTGAGCAATCAGGCCTTAGTCCGCCTCATCCGGGACTTTGAACCCGATATTGTCGGCTTGAGTTGCATGACGCCGCAAGCCCACCTGCTGCCGGAAATCGTGTCCGGCGTCAAGGCTGCCCTTCCCGGCGCGTTGATTGTGTTGGGGGGCGCCCATACCTCCGCGGCCAAAGAGGCGGTGCTTTCAGACACGCAGGCGGACCTCGCGGTGGTGGGCGAAGGCGAGCGCTCCATGGAGTTAATTCTCGAGGAGTGGCTCAACGGCGGGGATATGAGTTCCATACCGGGCCTGATACGGCACGAACCCGACGGCCAGATCGTTACAAATCCCGGCACGGCGCCCATGATAGAGGAACTGGACAGTCTGCCCTTCCCGGCGTATGATCTCATTGACCTCACGAAGTATTGGAAGTTGATTTCTCAAATGCTCCTTCCCTATCCGCGCAAGTACATCATGCTTTTTACCAGCCGCGGGTGCCCTTACGGTTGCACGTATTGCCACAATATTTTCGGACGCCACATCCGAATGCACTCTCCGGAACGCATGGTGGAGGAGATACAGTACTTTTCAAAAACCTACGGCATCCAGGAAGTGCTTTTCTATGAGGACTGCTTCAATGCAAACCGCGACCGGGTAATCAAGTTCTCCAACCTGTTGCTCGAGAAACACGGCCCGGTCAAAATCGTGTTTCCCAACGGCATGCGCGCGGACATCCTGGATGAGGAAGTCGTTGACGCGCTGGTCCGCGCGGGCACCTATCACAGCAGCCTGGCCCTTGAAACCGGATCGCCGAGGCTTCAGAAGTTCATCCGGAAAAACCTGAACATACCCAAATTCCTGCATGCCGTGGAAATGTTCACGGAAAGAAATGTATTCACCCACGGTTTTGTGATGATGGGATTCCCCACGGAAACCGAAGACGAATTACGGGAGACCATACGGATCGCCTCGGAATCCAGGCTGCACACGGCAGAATTCTTTACGGTAATACCATTTCCAAACACCGACGTGACGCTTTACGTGCAGGAGCATACCCCGGAAAAACTCGCGCATGTTTCCTTTACCAATGAGGAATGCTGGCACATACGCGTTAATCTTTCCCCCCTGCCCGATGAGGTGTTGTTTGCCTACCAGCGGAAAGCCTACAGGCAGTTCTACTTGCAGCCCGGACGCCTGTACAGGATTCTCCGCGACTATCCCAGGCGCGCATATCTGCCTTCCCGTATCCCCGAAATTATCCGTCGCATGAACAAAGGTCGCCTTTGAACGCGCCCGGGCGGCATGAAAGAGCGGGGAAAACCATTCTGACACGTCAGCCGCTTTGCTGAAGGCAGGCCGTTTTCCTATACTGGTAACCGTGTGAACGGCTTGGGATTCCGTTTACCCGCCCAACTTGATGCAAATTTGTCCTCTATCGAACGCCATACAACAGTGAGCCCACTTTGACACCAGAATCGTCAAATACTGGAACCCGGCATAAAAAAACGCGGGTAGCCCTTCTTTTTCTTTGCATCCTGATAGCCGTTCTTATTCGCGCCGCCTTCCTGGCCGAGTATGTGAAGGAACCTGGCTATTCCTATCCGAGGCACGACGCGGAATTTCGGGATTACTGGGCGCGGGCGATGGCCTCGGGAGACTGGACGCCCCCGCCCGGCAGGGAGTACCCCTTCGCCGATTGGGTGCCCTATATGCATCCGCCCGGCTACCCGTGGCTGCTCGGAACCATGTACATCCTGTTTGGCCCGGGGAATTTCTGGCCCAGGCTGATTCAACAGCTGCTGGGGATTGCGAGTATCCTGCTCCTGTACCGCTTCACCCACCGGGTGCTGGGGTGGGGCGCCGGCATTGCCGCAGCCTTCCTGATGGCCGTGTACTTCATATTTCCCCTGTATGAAATGGATCTCGGCCAAATAGCGCCTTCCATCTTTGTGCTCCTGTTGATACTGAACCTGTTTGTCACGTATGCCGCCGGTTCAAAAATCTGGACCATGGTTGCCGCAGGGCTTCTGATCGGGTGCCTTGCGCTCCTCCGCACGGAATTTCTTCTGTTTATCCCTCTTACGCTGCTTGTATTTCTCGTCCTGCAGGGTCTTCGCGCCGGATGGATGCGGGCGATACTCCCCACGGCCCTGCTTTGTCTGTGTAGCGCCCTGCCCATACTGCCCGTCATGGTCCGGAACGCCATGCATACAGGCGGCGTTCCCGTTATCGCGGACGGTCCGGGCATTTTTTATTTGTCCAACGATCCCGACGCCACGGGCACGAATCCGGATTCTCCCAAGTTGAGAAGTCATATCGAGGATGGCGACTGGACCATCTTCGCGTTCATAAAGATGTATGAGAACCTGGCGGAAGCGGAGGGATTCACGCCGCGCTCCTACCAGGCGCTTTCAGATTACTTCGTCAGCCAAACCCTGGAGTACATCCGCCAAAACCCCGTTACCACCCTGAAACGTCTGGTGAAGAAGACCCTGTATTTCTGGGGGCCTGAGGAAATAGATGAAAACTTCATTGTGGCCTATGAGAAGAAACACTCGCGGATCCTCCGCTTTCTCCCGGGGTTTCCTTTCGCCATGGCGGGATTCATTACGGGCGTTTCCCTGCTGGCTTGGGAACAGGTTGTTAGACGCCGCCGTCAACCCCGGGACAGCGCCGACAATGTGAAAACACGTTTTCTGTTTCTTGCCCTGTTATACCTGCTGCTGTACTCGGCAAGTTTCATCATGCTCTATGTGAATGCCCGATACAGAATCATCGTCATCCCTTTCATGCTGATTTTCGGCGGATACGCCCTGAGCCGCATCCTGGACTTCGCAGGAAAACACCGGTATGTCCTGTTCCTTTGTTGGGGCGGTGTTCTTCTCGCGGCGTTTCTGTTCGCCCGCATTGAATGGGTTCCTTTTACGCCCGACCTCGCCCGCTGGCATGATGAACGACGGGAGACCTGGGCTGAAACGAACCGGCTCGAAGACGGCGTGGCGGACCTGGATCGCTGGCTTGCCCGCTATCCGGACGATCCCTACGGCCACTACAACCTGGGCGTGATGCTTTTTGACCTCGGCCGCGCGGAAAAGGCCCTGGAACTGTTTGACAAGGCGCTCGTTCTCAAACCCGATTACGACATCGTGCAGTACAACCTCGGCCTGTGCCTGTATGAACTGGGACGGTACGGGGAAGCCGCGCAGGCCTTTGAAACGCGCCTGCGGAAGGCCCCCGACGACGCGGACGCCTGGTACGGTCTCAGCCGCGCCCGGCAACAGGAGGGCAACGCCGACGGTCACGTGGATGCCCTCGAAAAGACCCTCGCGTTGAACCCTGGACATGCCCGGGCTCTGGTGGACCTGTCCGTGGTGAAACGGAAGGCGGGCGACCCGCAAGCCGCGGAAACCCTGCTGCGCCGGGCGCTCGAATACCATCCCGGCTACGGCATGGCCGAATTCAACCTGGGACTCTTGTTGACGGACCAGGGCCATTACTCGGAAGGGCTCGGGCATCTGGAGGCCGCCCTGAAAACCGACGAGGGCAACCCGGAGTTTCATTATAATACCGGGCTCGCCCTGATGCACCTGCGCCGCTACGAAGAGGCCGTGGCGCGCTTCGAGTCCACCTTGCGCATTAACCCCGACTATGCTGAAGTCTATTCCAACCTCGGCCTGTGCCTGGGCCGCCTGGGCCGCGAGGCCCCGGCGCAGGAGGCTTTCGATCGCGCCTTTGCCCTGCTGCCGGACGCGCCCGACACGCTGTACAACCATGGTTGCGCGCTGGAATCGCTCGGCGACGCGCCGGGCGCAGAAAAACGTTTTCTGCAGGTGCTGAACCTGGAACCCCACCACGGGAAAGCGCATTTCGAAGTCGGCCTGCTGTATCTTAACGCCGATGAACTGGAACGCGCGCGCCCCCACCTTCAGGCGGCCGCGCAGCTGCTGCCGGGCGATCCCGAAACCCGGTATAACCTGGGGCTCCTGCGCCAGCGCCAAGGCCTGGAAGCGGAGGCGATGCGCCACTTCAATGAGGCGCTGCGGCTTAACCCCAATCACTACGCCGCGAACCGCAGCGCCGGGCCCATTCTCCGCACGTGGGGGGACGCCCCGGCCGCACTGGCCTGCCTGGAGGCAGCCTTGAAGCAGACGCCGGAAGACGCAGAGCTGCAGTATGAGCGCGGCCTGGCCCTGTATGCGCTGGGCCGCTTTGAAGAAGCCGCCGCCGCTCTCGAAACCTCGGCGGCCCTCGCGCCCGACGTGCCGCGCACCTGGAACAATCTCGCCCTCGCCCAACACGCGCTGGGGCGTCATGCGGAAGCGATTCAGAACTACACGCGCTACCTGGAAAAATACCCCGACGACGCTCAGGCGCGCACCAGTCTCGGCATCGCCCTGATTGACGCACGGCGCTACGCCGAAGCCGTGCTCATATTTGAAACCCTGCTCCAAACGCATAGCAACGATGCCCAACTGCACTATGATCACGGGCGCGCCCTGGCGGGGGAACGCCGCTATGACGAGACGATAGCCGCCTACCGCCGCGCGCTGCTCCTGGAACCGGGCTATCTGAACGCCATGAACAACCTCGCCTTCACGCTCGCCCTGTCGGGCAGGAACGAAGAGGCCGAAGCCTGGCTGCAGCGCGCCGCCCTTCTGGACCCCGTGAACCCGGACACCCTGTTCAACCTGGGCTATGTCTACGGCGCTTTGGGACGCGTTTCGGAAGCGATGCGCAAGTTCCGGGAAGTGCTGGTCCTCAACCCCGCTCACCCACCCGCCCACCTCAACCTTGGACTGCTCCTTGAAAAGGAAGGGCAGACGCAGGAAGCCATGGACCACTTCCGCGCCGCCCTTGCGTCGGACGAATCCCTGGCCCTCGCCCATCACCACCTGGCGGGCCTGCTCCGCGCCGCGGGCGATCTGGAAACGTCCCTGCGCCACTATCGCCGCGCCCTGGAACTGGACCCCGAAAACCCGAACACGCCCAAGAACCTCGGCTTTCTGCTGGTGGAGATGAAACGGGAAGGCGAAGCAAAGGAACTGTTCGAGCGCACGCTGGCCGCGGCCCCGGACGATGCGGACGCCCACGTGGGGCTGGGCGACGTGCTCACCGCGGAAGGTGCCCTCGACGAGGCGCAGTCCCACTACGAGCGCGCCCTGGCCCTGCGCCCGGAACACGCCACGGCCCTGCGCCAATACGGCTTCCTGCTCATGCGCAAAGGCCTTGCCGCGGAAGCCCTGGAACGCTTTGAGCAGGCCCTGGCGCTGCTTCCGGAAGATGCCGGCCTGTACGCGGGGATTGCCGACGCCCTGAGCGCCCGGGGCCGTACCGACGAGGCGGAAAAGCAGTACCGGAAAGCGATTGAACTGTATCCGGAATTCGGCCTCGCCTGGAACAATCTGGGGGACCTGCTCACCCGGTCCGGGCGCAACGCGGAGGCCATCGAGGCTTACGGACACGCGCGCGCCCTGATGCCCGACGACCCGAACATTGTGCTCAACCTCGGCCGCCTGTACGCCCGGGAAAAGGATATCGCCAACGCGGTCGCCTCCCTCGAAGCGGTGTTGCGCATGGACCCCGCCAACCTGCGTGCGCGCGTGCTGCTCGGCGACCTGCGCCTCGAATCCGGCGACGCCGCCGCCGCCGCCAGGGAATACCAGCAGGTCCTCCTCGAACGCCCCGACTGGCAGGACGTGCGCGACAAACTCACCACGGCGCGGGAAAAGGATCCCCAACAGTAGCATCGTTCCGTGCCGGAACGTGCCGCTCCCCCCGGCCCCAAACGCCTGTTTTGTCCCATACACGGCAGGTAACGCTGGAACAGCCAGTCAAAAAAAAGAACCGAAAGGACGTAAGGACACACCAATCAGGAAAGCGTCTTGCAGTCCTTTATGTCCTTTATGTCCTTTATGTCCTTTATGTCCTTTATGTCCTTTATGTCCCTTGCCTTCAAGTCCCTTCTGAATCTAACGGCAGTTTTTTACCCTTCATCCCTGGTCTTACACGTCCTACAGCCCCCCATTCCCCAATCGCCGACAAGGCTAAAACGCACTATTATTAACCGCAAGCCGCGCCTGCCCTTCCCTGAACCCTTCAGAGAGTTCCCCCAGTCGCTCAGGTAGTTCCCCCAGTCGCTCAGAGGGCTCCCTCAGCCCTTCACGGTATTCCGCGTTCCTCATGCGGCATTCCGTATGCCCCATACAGACCCGGGAAACCCCTTCATGGGACACCCAAACACAGCCCGTGAACAGCATATACCCCGCCGCTCCTTCTGCCAAGCCCTATTCCCCTGGGCCATCCCACGCAAACCCGCCTTCCAGACCCGTACCCTCCCCCCAAAAAACGAAAAAAGCAAGGGGGGAAGACTCCCCCCTTGCATCCCCCCTCAAGACCAAGGACCAAGTA
>JAEAMG010002754.1_pt1 | contig 10464 bp, 9 predicted proteins | sample 8958741 | NCBI WGS metagenome assembly JAEAMG01 (sample SAMN16933256, study PRJNA681125) | bioreactor sludge metagenome | isolation source: anaerobic bioreactor treating anionic surfactant - SDBS | place: India: Bengaluru | collected 2019-02-28
TGCGCCCAGCAGGAATCGAACCTGCAACCTTTGGATTCGAAGTCCAGCACTCTATCCAATTGAGCTATGGGCGCATTGTGTTCTGGTATAAATAGTAGTTCAGCTATGGGTCAGAAAGCAAATTTTTTAAGCCGCTTCATTGCCCGACGTACTTCCGTGTACGCCTGCGTCGGCTCCTCGTTGCCGCCTCGGTGTGCCTTTGAATGCAACTTGGTATTGTAAAATAGTAATTCATCTGGAGATCAGAAAGCAAAATTCTTAAGGCGCTTCATGGCCTCCTCAATTCTCTCTTCTCCGATGGTGATTGAGATGCGGAAATATCCTTCTCCCGCTTCACCGAAGCCGCTGCCGGGTGTCACAACAATGCCCTGTTCTTCGATAAGTCTCTCGCAAAAAGCAGCCGAAGTATAGCCTTTGGGTACCTTTGCCCAGATATAAAACGTGGCTTTTGGCTTCGGCACGGTAATACCGATAGCGGCGAGCCCCTCAACGACCATATCGCGGCGTTTTCGGAGTCTGTCATTCATAACGGCGACTGAACTTTGATCGCCTGTCATGGCCTCAATGCCCGCGTACTGGATTGCCTGAAACGCGCCGGAATCGATATTTGTTTTCAATTTTCCGAGGTTCGAGATTGCCTCGGCATTGCCGACTGCAAAACCGATCCTCCAGCCGGTCATACAGTATGTCTTTGAAAGTGAATGGAACTCCACTGAATATTTCTTTTCAGGATCAAAGGCAAAAATGCTCTTTGGTTTATACCCTTCGTAAGCGATTTCACTGTAAGCGGCATCATGGCAGAGAAGAATATCGTATTTTTTCGCGAAGGCGATTGCCTTTTCATAGAAACTATCATCGGCAACGGCACCCGTGGGATTATTGGGATAGTTAAGAAAAAGGAGCTTTGCCTTTTTACAGACCTCCTCCGGTATTGCCTCAAGCTGTGGAAGAAAACCATTTTCTTCCGTGAGGTCCATCATGTAAGGCGTGCCGCCCGCGAACACGGTGGCAATCTTGTATACGGGATAGCCCGGCGACGGCACCAGCACGTAATCCCCGGCCTCGACATACGCCCAGGGCATATGGGCGATACCTTCCTTTGAGCCGATAAGTGTTACCACCTCGGTAGCGGGGTCAAGATTTGCCCCGAAACGTTGCCTGTACCAATCAGATGTTGTCTTTCTGAATTCAAACATGCCTTCGTAACTGGGATACTGATGGTTCTTCGGATCGGCAACCGCTTTGTTCATGGCGCCGATGATGTTTTGCGGTGTGGGGATATCGGGATCACCGATGCTGAAATCTATAAGGTCAATCCCCTTCTGTCGTATCTCTGCCTTTTTCTTGTCGATCCTGGCGAAGAGATAAGGGGGTATTTTTTCAGTTCTTGTGGCAGGTTTTGGCATTTTAGCTACTCCTTTGTTTTAAATCGATGTACTGTAAGCTTCTGCGCAAGCCCTCTTTTAACATAAAATTATGCAGTAAGTAAACCCCTTCTATTTCATATCTGCAAATAGGTGTAACGATGGAGTTGAATTTGTTTGAAATGGTGTTGTTGGATGTGTAAAAATAGATTGTATGAATACAATTCTCACGAAAATACCGCCCCGGTTTCCCCTGATAGAGAGGCCATATGGAGAAATGGCTAAAACGGCAGGGGTGAGCGAGGGTGAATTAATTCATACTCTAAAAGAATTGAAAATCTCCGGAGTCCTGCGGAGAGTGGCGGCGGTGCTTGCCCACAGGAAAGTTGCTTTTTCCCACAACGCTATGGCGGTATGGAAGGTTGATGAAAGAGATGTGGAGCTGATAGGCGCTGTAATAGCTTCTTTTCCTGAGGTGAGCCACTGTTACGAGAGGGGCACAGGGGGATACTGGGAGTACAATCTCTACACAATGATTCACGGAAAGAGCTATGAGGCATGTATGAAAAGCATAGAGAATATTGTAAGTAAAACAGGTATTAAAGATTATCGTGTCTTTTTCAGCAAACGGGAGTTCAAGAAATCATCCTTTTCGGTGAACCATGAAGAGAAGTAAATCTCACGCGCTTTATGAAACAGCGCAGACATTGATTCCCGCCGGTGTCAACAGCCCTGTCCGGGCCTTCCGGTCTGTTGGCAGTGAACCGTTTTATGTAAAACAGGGGAAGGGGGCTTATCTTTTTGACGTTGACGGCAATCAATACCTTGATTATGTGGCATCCTGGGGAGCGATAATGCTTGGTCATGCTGACGAAGGTTTTAACAAGGAGATGCGTGACGCCCTTGAAGGCGGTACAAGCTTCGGCGCCTGTCATGCCTCCGAGGTGGAGCTTGCAAAGCTTATTCGCGAGGCCTTTCCTTCAATGGAGAGAATGCGGCTTGTAAATTCCGGCACGGAAGCAACGATGAGCGCCATACGTCTTGCCCGTGGCTTTACCGGGAAAAACGGGATTATTAAATTTCGCGGGTGTTATCACGGACACGTGGATAGTCTCCTTGTCAAGGCAGGCTCAGGGCTCGCGACATACGGTATCCCCGACAGTGGGGGCATCCCTGAAGACCTCGTGAAGCACACCTATGTGGGAGAATTTAACCGAATCGAGACTGTCCATGCTATTATCGAAAAAACGGATGACATTGCCTGTGTGATTCTTGAGCCTATCATGGCCAATATGGGCGTTATTCTTCCCGACGAGAATTTTTTGCGGGAACTTCGTGATGTATGCACCGCCAAGGATATTATTCTTATCTTTGATGAGGTAATTTCAGGATTCAGGGTTGCTTTCGGCGGAGCCCAGTCTCTCTATAATACCCGGCCTGATCTGACCTGTCTTGGAAAGATCATCGGTGGAGGTTTTCCTATCGGCGCTTTCGGCGGCAGAAAAGAAATCATGGAGAAGATCTCACCGCTTGGAGATGTGTATCAGGCAGGGACGCTATCAGGGAACCCTATCGCAACGCGGGCAGGAATCTATGTGCTCGGTTATTTAAAAGAGCATCGAGAGATTTACGAGATGCTTCGTGAACGGGGGGACGCCCTCGGAACCGGCATGCTCCTGTGTGCCCGTAAACAGGGAATCCCCTTTACGGTTAATAGCGCCACAGGAATGTTTACCGGTTTTTTCACGGAGGGCAAAGTGCGAGACTATGAGAGTGCCGACGCGTCTGATAGAAAGGCCTATGAAAAGTTTTTCAAAGGAATGCTCGATGAGGGAATATTTTTCGCTCCCAGTCAATTCGAGGCCGCCTTTTTAACTCTTTCTCATGGCGACGATGAAATGCTGAAAACACTCGAGGCCTGTGAAAAGATATTTCGCAATTTGAAAATGGGATAACGGAGAGGGTATGGTGAGAAAAACTGAAAGAGCAGTCGCGTATATTGATTTGAAGGTTCTGGAAGGGAATCTCCAGATGATTAAATCCCGTATTAATGCCGGAGCGAAAATACTTTGTGCTGTTAAAGCTAACGCTTATGGCCATGGTGCGGTGGAAGTATCGCGGAGGCTTGAAAAAGCAGGGGTTGATTATCTGGGGGTTGCCACTATTGACGAAGGAATTGAACTGAGAGAAAGAAGCATAGGATTGCCTGTGCTTGTTATGAGCGGTGTTTTACCTTGGGAAGACGTTGAACTTGTGGTAAGACACGAACTCAGTATAGTTATACACAACGCGAAAATGTTGGAAAGAATAGTGGCTGCGAGCCCGTCTTTTGAAAAACCGCTTAAGGTCCATATTAAGGTTGATACCGGTATGGGAAGACTTGGTTTTGATATTGACGATATGGCTTTTGTTGCACGGCAGTTAAAGGATGCCCAAAATATTGTCTGCGAGGGCATCATGAGCCATTTTGCTTCTTCTGAAATACGTGATGATTATGGTTTACGACAAATAGCCTTATTTCAGGAAGCCCGATCAGCTCTCATGGCTCAAGGCATAACGCCGGAAATAACTCATATGGCAAACAGCGGGGCTGTAATGCAATATCCCGAAGCCCATTTTGATATGGTCCGTGTGGGCATCAGCTTGTATGGTTCTTATCCGGCCCGCGTTCTCGCGGAAAAACTTCCCCTCCAGCAGGTCATGAAATTCATGACAAAAATTGCCATGATTCGTGAATTTCCCGCGGGAAAAGCTCTCAGCTACGGAAGGACCTATTCGACGGAGAAAACTACACGAATTGCGTATATCCCGGTAGGGTATGCCGACGGATATCCGAGATCGCTTTCCAACAAAGGTTTTGTGTTGATAAAAGACAGAAAATGCAGTATTGTTGGAACAGTCTGCATGGAGTGGTCACTCGTCGATATTACAGACATTGGCGGTGTTGATGTCGGCGAGGAAGTAATCTTGCTGGGTCAGGGTAATATAAACGCAATAACAGCTGATGAACTTGCGGAGTGTGCCGGAACGATTCCCTATGAAATTCTCTGCAAGATTTCAAAGAGGGTGCCGCGATTCTATGTTTGAAAATATTCTGAAAAAGTTCGGCAGATTTGTGTTGAATATCGCGTGGCTGGCAGGCGGTATCGGCAGGATGTTCGGCCAGAGCGTCTACTTAAGTTTTCGCAGACCCTATAAGTTTGACTATATTTTTAAACAGATGGAATTTGTCGGGGTCCGTTCACTGTCAGTAGTGCTTATCACCGGCGCTTTTACCGGCATGGTACTTGCTCTTCAGTCATCGTATGGTTTCAGGAAGTTCGGCGCGGAAGGACTCGTGGGGGTTATCGTGGCGCTCAGCATGACGAGAGAACTGGGCCCCGTACTTACCAGTCTCATGGTTGCCGGCAGGGCCGGTTCGGCAATGGCGGCAGAAATCGGCACAATGCGGGTGACTGAGCAGATAGACGCGCTTACCGTCATGGCCTTGAACCCCATCAAATACCTTGTCGCGCCACGGGTTGTGGCATCCTTTGTCATGCTCCCTATATTGACGATTATTTCAGATTTTCTCGGTGTTGTCGGGGGTTATGTTGTCGGCGTTAAGATGCTCGGTATTAATGAAGGCGCTTTCATGAACAGGATTGAGAAAGGTGTTGATATTATGGATATTTATAACGGTCTTATCAAAGCGGCGGTTTTTGGCCTCATTCTCAGCATTATCTCCTGTTATAAGGGCTATAACACACGGGGTGGAGCGGAAGGAGTCGGGAAGGCAACGACAGAAGCAGTAGTATTGTCATGTTTAACGATCCTGATTGCCGATTACGTTCTCACTTCACTTATGTTTTAGAATGAAAGACAAGATTATTAAAATTATCGATGTTCATAAGAGTTTCGCGGGGCAGAAGGTGCTCGACGGCGTTAGTCTTGAAATCGAAAAGGAAAAAATTACGGTCATAATCGGTAAAAGCGGCGGCGGGAAAAGTGTGCTCTTAAAGCATATAGTTGGTCTTCTGAAGCCGGATAGAGGCGAGATCTGGGTAGACGGAACGGAAATAACGAGACTCAAAGAGAAAGGTCTCAACGAGGTAAGAAAATCGTTCGGCATGCTCTTTCAGGAGGCCGCGCTTTTTGATTCAATGAACGTATTTGATAATGTGGCCTTCCCGCTTAAAGAGCATCGGCAGATGTCGGAAAAGGAAATTGAAGAGGCTGTAGAAGAAAGGCTTGGGCAGGTAGGGCTCCTTGATTTCATTGAAAAGATGCCGTCAGAACTGTCGGGAGGCATGAAAAAAAGAGTAGGACTCGCGCGGGCACTCATTCTCGATCCTGATGTTATTCTATTTGATGAACCGACGAGCGCGCTTGATCCGATTATATCTCTCACAATACTGGACCTGATCAGGGAAACCCAATCACACATCAAGAAAACGTTTGTCGTTATCAGTCACGATATTCTCGGGATGTTCAGAATAGCCGATACGGTGGCCATGCTTTCTGACGGAAAAATTGTCGAGCATGGAACACCTCATGAAATCAGGGAAAGCAGGCACAAAGTTACACAGGAATTCCTGGAAGCCACATGTATACCGGGATTTACAGGAGGCAATTATGGCTAAGAAGAAAATATCTTCTGAGATGTTAGTAGGTATTTTGGTGCTCATCGGAATTATTGTACTGTTTTACATGTCCTTCAGGATTGGACGATTCGGTGTTTTAGGCCAGCAGGGTTACGACATTATGGTGACCACCAGCAACGCCAATGGCCTTGATGTGAGGTCGCCTGTGCATATTGCCGGTTTAGAAATAGGGAGAATAAAAGCCATAAAACTTGAGGGATATAAGGCGAAAGTTACACTCCTTATAAAAAAGGAGATCAAGATACCCGCAGACAGCAAAGCGGCAGTGAAAACGCAGGGTACGCTGGGAGATAAGTATATTGAGATCATTCCCGGTACGGCACAAACTTATCTTGCCCCCGGTGGCACAATCAATGATGTCACGGTAGTTGCTGATCTGGATGAAATATTCACGAAAGTGAGTGTCATAGCAAACAATTTTGGCGAGACCATAGAAGGTTTCAAGGGCATTATCGGAGAACAGGACAAAACCAATATCAAGAAAAGCCTTGAAAATATTCAGGCTGTAAGCGGAGACTTTAAAACACTCGTGGCAGACAACAAAGAAAACATAGGCCGTATCGTGAATAATCTGGAGACTGTGTCGAAGGATATTGAGAGCGGCAAGGGCACACTCGGAAAACTCATCAAGGATGAAACACTTTACAATGACGCGAAAGATGTTGTTGCCTCTCTCAAGACCGTCTCAAAGGACATTGAGGAAGGGAAAGGCACTTTCGGAAAACTGGCGAAAGATGAGGCATTGTATACCGATGTGAGAAAAGCCGTCGACAATATCACGGAAATCACCGACGGTATAAAAAAAGGTGAGGGTACCTTCGGAAAACTGGCGAAGGATGAGAATCTCTACCATGACGCGGAAAAAGCATTGAAGAAAGTGCAGAAGGCCGCTGAAGGTATTCAGGAACTGACGCCTATAACTATCCTGGGAACCATATTCGGAACCTTTTTTTAATGCGGACTGCAAAACTCTTTTTAATCAGTTTTTTCATAGATCGTGTTTGTTATCTGCGGACCGGCACCGGTTTGAGAGAGCGGTTTTTGTGTGAACTTTTGTTCAAATTATTGTTTCTTCTTTTTTTGTTTTTTCCCTCCACGCTCTGGGCAGTATGGCCTCTATCATGGGAATTGGGTGGTGAAAAAAGGTTTTTAGGCCCCCTTGTTTCCTATGATGAAGAAAACCAGGAAAAACACCTTGTGATCAGGCCCTTTCTTTTTTCCTATGATTCTGAAGAAGGCGGAGTCTATAACTATCTTTTTCCATTCGGCAAGGTCACGCCGGAGAAATCTTATTTTGTCCCTGTCTATCTTTCCAGACGAAGCGAAACCGAGAACGACATGTCATTCCTGTTCTTTTTCAACGGCAAGTCGCCAAAAGGGAGCTATGGCGGTTTTTTCCCCTTTTACGGAAAACTCTATGACAGATTCGCCAAGGATGAAATGGGTTTCTGCCTGTGGCCTTTGTACAGCTACACGCGTGACGAAGGTGCCGTAAAAAGAAACATTCTCTGGCCTTTTTTCTCGCTTTATGGAGGAACCGACAATGGATTCAAGGCATGGCCCCTCTATGGAAACCATGAACAACCGGGCGTGCGAAAACAGCAGTTTTTTTTCTGGCCCGTTTTTTTTACTGATGAAAAGAACCTTGATACCGATGAACCGGTTCATTCCTTTTTTGCCATACCTTTTTACCTTCACTCCGCGTCACGTACGAGCGAGTATGAGTCTATCCTGTGGCCTTTTTTCACCCACGTGAAAGACAGTGATAAAGAAAAGTGGGAGATGCCCTGGCCCTTTTACTCGAAAACTGTCGGTGAAGAAATAAACGGGTATAGCTTTTTCCCCATCATCTCAAAAACAATGAAAGGAAATGACAGGAACTTCAGCTTTCTCTGGCCTATCTACACAGAATCGGAGTGGTATGTAAAAGATGAACGTTTTTTGCAGCGGAGCGTTATAGCCATCAACCGGTACGTTGAAGACGATAAAGGCAACTTCCTCAATGTCTGGCCTTTTTTTGAATACCAGCGTAAGAATGAGGACTCAGACTTTCTGTTTCCCTCTCTCTTACCCGTGAGGGAGCGCGGGATCAACAGAATTATCAAGCCCCTTGTCACCCTCTATGAAAGAAAAAGCAGGGAAGATAAAAGTACGACGAATATTCTTTACGGTCTCTATACACACGAGAAAACGGGTGAGGCATGGAAGTCGAGATTTGCCTTTCTGTTAGAGCTTAAGAAAGATCAAGATGGGGCCGGATTTGAAATTCTCTCGGGTTTTTTCGGCATTGACCAAAAAAAAATAAAAATATTCTTTATTCCTATTCAGCGTTCAAACGACAAATGAAATTGATTTACCCTGGGTATTTGTCATAATTTCCATTTATTATTTTCTTCTGTTCCATCCGGATAGAGACGAATAATATTCCTAATAGTGTCCAGAGTAGAATTAAAAGCGTCGAGGATTTCAGGATCAAAATGTCCTCCCCGTTCTTTGTTAATGGTTTCGATCACCCGCTGTTCTTCCCAGGGTTCTTTGTAAGCCCTGCCGAAGCTTAACGCGTCAAAGACATCGGCAACAGCCACGATCCGGCCGAAAAGCGGTATTTCTTCATGTTTTTTGCCGATTGCCCTGCCGTCAGTCTCTTCAAAACCCTTCAATGCTTCTCCGGTCAGGTAGTCTATATGGCCGGGATACCCCAAGCCATCCCAGCGTTCATGATGGTTGAGCGTAACAAGAAAGGCAGCCTCGTCAAAATCTGAACGCTGGTGTGAAAAAATCCGCGCGCCCAGATAAGTATGGTGTTTCATAAGCTCATATTCGTAATTGTCAAGACGTGCCGGTTTTTTGAGGATTAAATCCGTTATAGCCACTTTCCCGACATCGTGGAGCATTGAAGCGATCTTGAGAATATCCTTGTTCCGCTCGATGTTGTGTTTCTCGATGCCCTTTTGTATGGCCCACGCCTCATAGATTTCAACGGCACATGATGCCACGCGATTTACATGGGCGCTTGTCTCTGTGGGGTCCCTCAACTCTGCCATTTTGATCATCCTGAGGATGATGTCTCTCGTCATAAGCGCCCACTCTATTGCAATGGCCGCGTTATTGGCAAAGTGCATTACGTAAGGTTCATCATCCTGCTCAAAAGAAGATATCTTACCCTCTTTGTTTTTAGCATTGATAAGCTGGAGAACGCCGATAATGTCATTATCGTGTGTCTTCAGTGGAAAAGCGAGCACCGATCTGGTGCGGTAACCGGTAATTTTGTCATATGATTGATCAAAAGAATAGGGCACGCTATCGTCCGGATCATAGACATTATCGATGTTCAGCGTTTCCCCGGTATTTGCCACATAACCCGCGATGGACTGATTGTTGACGGGGATTGAGAATGTGGAATAGATCAGCTTTTTTCCGGCAGGCAGTTTTTTCTGTTCAGTTTCATTCTGCGTATATCTGAACCGTAATGTATTACCTTCTTTGATGTAAATTGAACCGGCATCGGCACCGGTAAAATGTCGTGCCTTCTCTAAAATCTTCTCGAGGAGTATGTCAATATCTTTTGTCTGCGTAACTTCGAGGCCGATATTGAGAGCTTTCTGAAGTTTTGTTTTATCGTTGACAGTACTGCGGTGTCTTTTTCTATCCATTCGTTTATCGGGATTCATTAATAGAAAAAATCAACAAGCTCTGTCATCAAGAACCAGATATTCAAAACGTGATTTAAATTGTTCCGGTTCCATATTAACGGCTTTCGCGAGCCTGTTTAAGTTCTCACCCTGAAAATCTCCCTGCTCCAATCTGATCATATAATTTCTTGCCACTTCATATGTCTCTGAATTGATGTCAACCTTTCTGATTTTTGCTTTTCCCGTTGAATAGTCGATCAATTCCACGAAAGGAACGGGTCTGATGGTGTTCTCAAAGACAGTAATCAAAGAACCCGTGCCTCCTTTCAGAAGGTATCGTATCGCGCCATATCCGAGATTACGAGTGTACTCAACGTCAAAGGGGATAGGGGCGGCAGCCCTTAGTTCATAGCCGATATTTTTATCGACAATTCCTATTTTCAGCCCCATTGCTGTCAATGTCTGTTGGACATAATTTTCCAGGACCCTTCCAAGCTGGATTTCTGAAAGACGCAGTTCGCCGGCCTCATTCTTCTCCACATCCTCACAGGCTTTCAGTTCTTCCAGGTCGAATTTTTCCGCAATACCTTCGGCAAGGATCGCGACGCCGTAATCTCTTCCCATGGAGATGCGTTTGACAATGGAACCTGTGAGGGTATCAGCCACTTTCTTGAACGACACAGTCTTTTCAGGAAATTCTTCTGGTATAAGTGATATGGTGGTTCCTGCCGCCTTTCCTATTCCAAGAGCAAGATGACCCGCGTGTCTGCCCATTGTGGTAATGAAATACCATCGTCCCACGGTTCGTGCGTCTTCCATGATGTT
>JAEAMG010002759.1_pt1 | contig 10463 bp, 9 predicted proteins | sample 8958741 | NCBI WGS metagenome assembly JAEAMG01 (sample SAMN16933256, study PRJNA681125) | bioreactor sludge metagenome | isolation source: anaerobic bioreactor treating anionic surfactant - SDBS | place: India: Bengaluru | collected 2019-02-28
GCACTAGGTTATGTGTCACCTTTTGATTTTGAAGCAATGTACTATGATAAAATTAACCCGTTAGGTCAGGTGGCCTAACTTAAATAAAAAGTCTCCGACAAACCTGGTACGGTTCAAAGTCAAAATGGGGCTGTGATTCAATAAATCCTCTCCCTAACCCTCTCCTTTACAAAAGGAGAGGGAACTTATAAGCATAAAAAAGCCCCTACATCGTAGAGGCTTTTTCCAATCTTAATTTTAAAAATTAAGACACTTTATCACCTGGTTTAGCACCAGATTCAGGTGAAATCACCCAAACACCTTCGCCATTACCAGCCGCAAGTACCATACCGTTTGAAATACCAAAACGCATCTTACGTGGAGCAAGGTTCGCAACCATTACCACCAATTTACCTTTTAAGTCTTCAGGTTGGTAAAACTCACGAATACCGCTAAACACGTTACGTGGTTCAGCTTCACCGACATTTAAAGTCAATTGAAGTAGCTTGTCAGAACCTTCAACCGTCGCAGCTTCAAGAACTTCTGCTACACGTAGGTCAACTTTCATAAAGTCTTCAATGCCAATTATTTCAGCTTCGCCCACTTTAGGCTCAGCTTTCTTCTCTTTAGCTTTCTCTTTTTTCTTTTCCGCTTTTGGTGCTTCAGCAGGAGCAGCTAAAGAATCTTTAGATGCATCAACCATTGCAGCCACAGCTTTCGGATCTACACGTTGCATCAATGGCTGGAACAGCGCAATTTCATGAGCCACTAATACAGTTTTACGTGATTCAAAGTTGAAGCTGTCTAACTGTAAGAAAGCTTGAACTTGTTCAGCCAAAGTTGGAAGTACAGGTGCTAGGTAAACCGCCAATTGACGGAACAGGTTAATACCGACAGAACATACATCGTGAACTTGCTGTTCTTCACCTTCAATCTTCGCAAGCGCCCAAGGCTTTTTCTCATCAATGTATTGGTTGGCTTTATCAGCCAATGCCATGATTTCACGGATTGCTGCTGAAAACTCACGGTCTTCATAAGCTTTGGCAATTGAATCACCGGCATCAATAAAGCTTTGTACCAATTCAGGTTCTGCACATGTTGCAGACAATTTATTGTCAAACTTGGTGTTAATGAATTTCGCACAGCGACTGGCAATATTCACCACTTTACCGACCAAGTCAGAGTTGACTTTCTGAACGAAATCTTCAAGATTCAAGTCGGAATCTTCAACTTTGTCCGAAAGTTTAGATGCGAAGTAGTAACGTAAATATTCAGGGTTCAAATGCTCTAAATACGTTTCAGCTTTAATGAATGTCCCACGAGATTTCGACATCTTCTGACCATTCACTGTCAAGAAACCGTTGACGAATAAGCTTGTTGGCGTGCGGTAGTTTGCGCCTTCCAGCATCGCAGGCCAGAACAATGCGTGGAAGTAAACGATGTCTTTACCAATGAAGTGATACACCTCATTTTCAGAATCTTTTTTCCAGTAATCGTCAAAGCTTAGGTCAGGACGTTTGGTCTTGATGTAATTTTCAAAGCTCGACATATAGCCGATCGGTGCGTCTACCCAAACGTAGAAGTATTTGTTTGGTGCATCTGGAATTTCAAAACCGAAGTAAGGCGCATCACGGGAAATATCCCAATCTGACAAACCTGCTTCAAACCATTCATCTAACTTGTTGGCAATCGACACAGGTAAACGACCTTCGTCACGGGTCCATTTTTGCAGGTATTCACCAAAATTTGGCAGTTTAAAGAAGTAGTGATCTGAAGATTTTTCGACAGGCGTCGCACCGCTCAATGTCGATTTTGGATTGAGCAGTTCAGTCGCATTGTAGGTTGTACCACACACTTCGCATGAGTCACCGTATTGATCTTCCGCTTTACATTTCGGGCAGGTGCCTTTAATAAAACGGTCAGACAGGAACATGCCTTTTTCAGGGTCAAACAATTGTGTAACAGGGCGAACGGCAATGTTGCCGGCTTCACGGTTCTTGATATAAATCTCAGATGCACGAGCCTGGTTTTCAGTGCTGTTGGTTGAGTCGTAGTGGTCGAAGTCCACTTTAAAACCGGCAAAGTCACGCTCATGTTCTTTTTGTACATTGGCAATTTGCTGTTCCGGAGTAATGCCATTCGCTTCAGCACGCAGCATGATCGCTGTGCCGTGAGCATCGTCCGCGCAGACATAAGTCACGTTATGACCCATTGCACGCATGGCACGAACCCAGATATCTGCCTGGATATAACCGAGTAAGTGACCCATATGGATCGGACCATTGGCGTATGGAAGGGCGTTAGTGACTAGGATATTACGCACGGATATGACTCTCTCATTCGTATTTTATGCAATGGGTCATAATTTTACATGATGCAGAGGGGATTACAAAGAAATGCTTTAGCTGAAGCGCAATGAATAAAACAACTTGAATATTCAAATATAAAATTCGATATCATCCGATGAGCGAATATTAAATAATTGATCGAGCTAGGTTGACGCTACTTTCTCTAATCAATAGCAACAACATGTACAGGCTTTGTTGCAGTTTGCTTAATTCGTCCGCTGGATTGCATGCTTTGTGCTAAAAAATTGTCTGATCATTTTATGACACCTCAGGAGGGTAATCATGACTCAGAATAACCAGACAAGTACTTCTACTTCAAAGCAAAACCAGGATAAAGAACCACATACACAACAACTGAATGAGCAATTGGAAAAAGAGCAAAAGCAGAATGAAATTGATAAACAGCACAAGCAGGAACATCAGGACGTTTTAGAAGCCCACAACAACAATACTGATGAAAAGTCTGCACTGAAGCAAGGTGCTCAGCCCAATGGCGAACATGCAGAGCAAGAAGATAATTCTAAAGAAGCTCAGTCTGGCAAGTCGGATAATAAAACTGAAACTATTAAGATGGATGACTTAAAAGCCAAGGCAATCGCCATTGGTGAGGATCTACTGAAAAAAGCCGAAAAGATTCTGAATGAGCTAAAAAATGGCAAGTCAGACAGTCAGCAAACTGGTGAACAGGGTTCTGGTGACACGAAAAAGGCGAAAGCGGATTATACATCGAAAGATAAATCGGCAAATCAGTCAGATCAGCAGGACCGTATGGCACATTTCAAAGATGAGGCCTTGCATAAGTTTGAAGACACCAAACAGAAGATTACGGAGTTGGTCAATGAAGCCTCTGTCAAACTGGGAGAACTGAGACAGATGGCGACAGACACAATGAGTAAAATGAAAGGTGAAGATCAATCTCAGTCAGGTGAGCCGAAAAAGCAGGATCAAGATAAAACCGATCAATCTGAGCAAAACAAGCCTGACCAAAATAAAAATCATCAATAATGGTTTGAGCTTTAAAGATACTTCAGTCAGGCCAGGGTTGAAGGGGGGAGAGCGGCCGAAAAATTTAAGATTGTTCAGATGCCATCAAAACATGCTCTAGTGGTTGCATTCCAAATGTTTATGCACAACTAGAAGGCATCTTGACCGATGTCCTAATTGAGGCGGGTTTTTTAAAACAAAATGCAACCAGGTTTGTGGATCTTTATAAAATTGTTCCAGGCTTAAAGGGCAATGAAATAAAAAGCTTGTGGCACAAATCTAAAATTGCGACTGAAAATGAATCCGTACTTTGCTGAACTTGCCGCTTATAAAAAGGATAGCAGTTCAACCGTGAGCATGACTCGGCATAACATTCTGCATGGTACCGATCTGAATCATTTTAATCAGGGACGCAGTTTTGTTTTGTTTATCTGGCTGTTTTCTGCGCTGAGTTTTATGGGAACGCTTAAGTATTGAACAAGCTGATCTAAACCATATTCGGCTTAAAGCTGCTGGGTTTGGGTGAGCTTATATACTGGATGGGCTGGAGATAGAGGGAACTTTTAACGTTCACAACAGATAAAGTATGTATCTCTTTTCTATGGTTTTGATCAGCAGGGGTGCTGTTCAGCCAAATTTTATTGTTGTTTATGGCACATCGAAATTCTCGAACTTGAGTTTAGGGGAGTTATACTCAAGTTCGAGGATTCCGTAGCCAAATTTTTTAAATTACTATAAAAATCTCATGAAGCTTATAGTTCACGCCAGACTTTATTTTCATCTTGCAAAGAAACAGTAAAATTAAAGTCGGTATCATCTGATACCAGCAGGCTGGTCGGTGTTTGCATAATGACTTTTAAGATCGTGCCTTGTTCAAAAACGAGAGGACTGCAGTTCTCTTTTTCCAAGGTCACAGGTTTTAATAATTCGATGATTAAATTTTCCATTGCACTTCCCCCTAGATCTTATAAATTAGGTTAATAGTATCATAAATTGGTAAATATTTAACCAATCCTATCAGTCTTGAGAACTAAATCCAAAAACAAATGGATGAAAAATACGATATAGTTCACATATTCTATATTAAAATGAGATAAAATTAAAACTTATATTTTGATTTAGCTCCGGTTTTTCAAATATTTCCATAAAATTTCTATGGATTTAATGGCTGGATTATTTTTAAGCAAATTTTAATTTGTTCCGTCTATGCTGGGGCAAAATCTGACTAAAAGTCACCTCTGCTGCATTGGATGCGATATGCAGCAGATTTTAGGCTGAACTGGCGTGATAAAAACCTCATCACAGGGCGAATGAAGCATACAACTTGATTATAAGAGGCATCATTCAAAGAAAATGAATTCACCTGAAAAAACATTTCACAAACAGTCTATAAGTTGCTACAAAGATGAAAAGACGAGAATAATAGCTACTTCATCCATCCAGTCTAAATGGGTCGGGTGGTTGATTGGCAAGTTTGAAACTAAAAATAAAGGAATAACCCTAACTGATGTTTAAATCTTTTTTTCCTAATCCAAAGTGGTTCTTTTCCTCTTTGGTACTCTGGTTTGTCATCAATATTGCACTGTGGTATTCCGGCGGAAGTGGCTGGGGAACATTTTTAGGCTTTGCACCGGGTTATGCCACTGCGGAATTACCGATTGGAGTAAGCCGTTTTTGGGCACCTTCATTTTTATGGTTCTATCTGTGGTTCATCGTTTCTACCGTTATTTTTGCGATGTTCTGGCGCTTTAAATCCAGCAATCCATGGCAGGGCTGGTCGGTCTGGGGCTCGGCTTTTATCCTGTTCAATATCTGGTTTGCGGTGCAGGTCAATGTCGTGGTGAATGCCTGGTACAGCCCATTTTATGACCTGATTCAGAAAATGCTGAGTAGTGGTGGTGGAGATGTCAATTTACTTTATAGTGAAACCCTGACCTTCCTGTATGTCGCCATGGTCTATGTGACGATTGCCGTGTTTAACCTGTTCTTTGTCAGCCATTATATCTTCCGGTGGCGTACGGCGATGAATGACTATTACACCGCGCATTGGGAACAGTTACGTTATATTGAAGGGGCTTCGCAGCGTATTCAGGAAGATACCATGCGTTTTGCCAAAACCACCGAAAGTTTAGGGGTGAGTTTCATTCAGGCCCTGATGACACTCATGGCATTTTTACCGGTGTTGTTACAGTTATCATCGCATGTGAAACAGCTCCCGGTGATTGGTGAAATTCCTTATGCACTGGTCTGGGCTGCCATCAGCTGGGCGGTGCTGGGTACTGTGGTGTTGATGCTGGTCGGTTATAAATTGCCGGGTCTGGAATTTAACAACCAGAAAGTTGAAGCTGCTTACCGCAAAGAGCTGGTTTATGGTGAAGACTATGCCGATCGTGCCGATCCGCTCACCTTAAAAGAACTGTTCAGCCGCGTGCGTTTTAATTATTTCCGCCTGTATTTCCATTATGCCTATTTCAACATGGTACGCATCTGGTACATGCAACTGGACAATCTGTATGGCTTATTTGTGCTGTTTCCAAGTATTGCCGCAGGGGCAATTACTTTAGGTTTGATGATGCAGATTGCCAATGTCTTTGGCAAGGTACGCGAGTCCTTCCAGTATTTAATCGAGTCTTGGCCGACCATTATTGAATTGCTTTCGATTTATAAGCGTTTACGGGCATTTGAATCGACTTTGCATAAATAATGTATACTCAAATTGAGCAACAGAACCCGCATAATGCGGGTTTTTTTATAATGCTTTATATTTAACAATCATGAAAATGCTGAAGTATAGTAATTAAAAAGGGAAAGGATCAGAAAAAATGAAAAGGTTTTATGCATGGACTTCACTTTGCTGTCTGGCTGTGACCAGTCCTCTAACATTTGCCAAAGAAATTCAAGGCATGTCTTTTTCTCATCAGGATTGGGAAGTGTATTGCAGTAATACCGGCACCTGTCGGGCAGCAGGCTATCAGGATGATTATCTGCAAAGCATGCCCGCCACAATCTTGTTGACCCGTAAAGCTGGAGCAAAACAAACTGTACAAGGAACATTTGCCTTATCCAGTTTTGATCAAGCCTTAGATAACAAGAAACTGAATAATTTAAACTTTTTTATAAATCATCAGGATTATGGCCGAGTCAGGATTAACATTTCAGAGCAACTGCTCACAGGAGCGCTAAATAGCAAACAGCTCAATGCACTGTTACAACAGACCCGGAAAAAAGCCAATATCGTATTTAAAAATGCCTATTACACCTGGCAGGTTTCTGATGCAGGCATGACGGCTTCATTATTGAAAATGGATGATTTTCAACAACGTATGGGTACGGTAGGTGCTTTGGTCAAACCCGGCACTGCAGATGAGTCGAAAGTATTAGCAGCACAGCCCAAATTAGTGGTCAATAAAGTAAAAACCGCAGCAAAACCTTATTTAACACTACAGCCCAATAGCAGACAGTACCAAAACCTGCATAAGTTACTCATGGCTGCCCGGCCGACACAGTCAGATGTAGCTGAATTTTGTGAAGGCATTTATGATGGAGAGGGTGCCAAACCACAAGCGATTGAACTCTATAAGCTTAACAATAACAAAATTCTAGCTACCACTCTATGCTGGCGCGGAGCCTACAATGAAGGCTATGGGGCTTGGGTAATGAATCAATCTTTAACAGGCAAAGCCAGCTTTGTGACCGAATCTGCATCGGATTTTGCAGCAGGCGAAATCAGCAGTGCGCAAAAGGGTCGTGGTATTGGTGATTGCTGGAAGATCAGCGAATGGATCTGGCAGGGACAAGCTTTCGTTCAAACTGTAGATCGCTGGTCTGGTATGTGTAAAGGTTTTGCCGGTGGTGCCTGGGATCTTGATTTAATTGAAGCTGTGGTGAAATAACCTATTTCATTTTTGCTTTTGAGTAAGCCAGCTAGCTATTTATATAAAAGATTAAATTTTCATCAGTTTATGATGGAAATTGCCGAATAGTTTCAGGGATAACTAAAGCTTCACCAATCATAAAAAATTTTAAACTGGCTAAAAAGTGTTATCCCATTCGGATTTTCGTACTAAAACTTTTAAAAGATTGGCAGTTATTTTGCATTTTTAGGTAAAAATCTATCATTTAACTTGAAGGGAATTAATAATAAAATCAAAGTGCTATATTTGTGATTTTCCCAATTTTCATATATTTTTGAGTTACAGCATCAGTGAGCATTAATACGTGAATTTCAAAACATTCATCTTGATTGGCGGAGTGGGCATCACTTTACATGGCTGTACCAGTTTTAATGCTTTGAGTTCAGATGATTCTGTTAAAAATTATGCTTCAGCACAGGAAATGATCGTTCAAAAAAATATCAACCAACCCAATGGACAGGCCAAAGAATATGTCTATTCATGGGGAGCAAAACAGAATGACAAAGAAACGCAATCTTTATATCCCAGAAAATATTTAAACAATTACTGTTCTGCCAAGCAGGGTAAATTCACGCTGCTGTATAAGAGTTCCATGGCTCTGGTGAAGGATGCATCGGATAAAAAACGCTTGTCTGCTTCCGGTAATGTCAAACAGGGCATAGGCGCCTATAAGTGTGTACAAAATAATGGACAGAGCTGGATTGCCTCTATTGAACCGGTGGCTGAACGTAAACTCAATGATGGTTCGGATGCACGGGCAGTCAGCTTGCAGACCAGACTTATGTCGGCGGATGAAGCTAAAAAGTTTTATAAAAATATTAGTATGACCACAAATGCTGCGGATAAAAAAATCAGTTCCAATGATCTGGGCAATAAAAAAGCATTAAATAAATCTGCCCTTCAAAAAGAGGCTGAAGCCAAAAAAGAAGCAGATCTGAAAAAAGAAACCAAACTAACTCCGGAGTTGCCAGCAGCACAGCCGCTAAAAGTCGTGGAAAGTCCGCAACAGCAACAGATGAAATTTTACGTCGCTGCACGTCGTGATTTAAATAGTGGTAAAAATCAGATCTCTGCCTGTAATAATGCCCAGCGGGCTTATAACTATGGCAAGCTGCAAGGAACTGAGGGAACCCGGGTCTATACTGAATCGGGGATGCTGGTTGCACGTTGCTTAACCAGTGTACCCAGTTATAGCAACCGTTTTTCTAATTCCAAAGCCCAAGCAACGCGAGTCTTGCAAAATTTAGCTGTGAACTATAATCACAGTGGGGCAAAAAATATGTTGAGGCAGATGAAATAAAAGCGATTTTGTTCATCTTCATCCATTCATGTTCCATCCATGATGATAGAACATGAATGTTGAAATCTTCAAATCTGAATGTGGCAGGATTACAGGCTAATCGTTGCACCTAATGCTTTCACAAATTGTGCCATCCAAGCAGGGTGGGCAGGCCAAGCCGGTGCAGTCACCAGATGTCCGTCGGTGACTGCTTCAGTGACTGCGATATCGGCATATAAACCACCTGCAAGTTCTACTTCGGCTGCACATGCAGGGTAAGCAGAACAGGTTTTACCTTTAAGCACATCGGCAGCCGCTAAAAGCTGTGCGCCGTGACAGACGGCTGCAATCGGTTTTTGAACAGCATCAAATTCACGTACAATTTCCACCACGCGTGCATTCATGCGTAAGTATTCAGGTGCACGTCCGCCCGGAATCACCAGTCCGACATAATCTTCGGTATTGACCGAGTCGAAGTTATAATTAATAGCAAAGTTATGACCACGCTTTTCACTATAGGTTTGTTCGCCCTCAAAGTCATGAATGGCTGTGGCGATGCTATCACCAGCTTTTTTATCCGGGCAAACCGCATGTACGGTATAGCCCAGACCTGTTAAAAACTGGAACGGCACCATAGTTTCGTAGTCTTCGGCGTAGTCGCCCACCAGCATCAAGATTTGTTTAGCCATGATTTTCCCTCTGTTTGGATATGATTTATATAAAGTTTTATTTTCATTCACCATAGCATAAGCAGATGTCATTTTTAAGAAGGAGCTTGCTTTCTTTAGTCGAAGCCATAAACCGTACAAAATTATCAGGAGGAGATAGGCTGAAAAGAAGTTTGATTTTACAGAGTCATAACAGGCTGTACCCGGTAATTTATGATAAAAAGGCAGCAGTTCAGAATGGAAGTTTGCTTTATGTTTTACTCTATTTTTACCATCTTGGGTCGTCGCTTTGCTCGAATCGGTTGTTCGGTTTTGATGGCAACTACGATTATGGTAACCACACAAATTGCAATGGCCGGGCCAACGGTGGATCAGCTGAGTAACTGTCTGGTGAAATCCACCACGGCAGCAGATAAAACAACAGTGTTGCAATGGACCTTTATTGCATTATCTGCACATCCAGAATTGAAGAAATTCAGCAATGTAAATGAAGAACAGAGAACCCAGCTGGATAAAAATTTAGCTCAAGTCTTGCAGCGTATATTGGTGGAGCAATGCTCGAGCCAGACCAAAGCCGTAATTGCTGCGGAGGGTGTACAAGCGGTGGGCGATAGTTTTCAGGAACTTGGACAAATTACGGGTGACGAAATTTTAGAAAATCCTGAAGTGAAAAGTCAGCTGAAAGGTGTACTGCGTTATGTCGATTTAAATAAACTGGTGATGACATTTTTGACGCCGGATGTATGGAATAGGTTGGGTGAGTTAAGAGGGAAATAACTGATTTAATGCATACATGTGATGGTTCAATTATGCTATTTATTTATCATGAATAATATTAATGAAAAGATAAGGATCTTTATGTTCAAACGCACTACTTTATTGGGTTTCAGTATGTTGATATTTTCCCCTGTGCTGTATGCAGGAGACAATGATTTGAGTTGGCAATACTCAAATTGTATGGATCGATCAGGTGGCGTTACTGTAAATATGCTGGATTGTATTGCGGCTGAAACAGATCGCCAAGATACACGTTTAAATAATGCCTATAAGCGGACAATGGCATCGCTGAATGCAACTCGTAAAAAACAGCTTCAAGAGGTTCAGCGTATCTGGATTCGCTATCGAGATGCCAATTGCGATTTTTATGCCGACCCGAATGGCGGGACGATAGCAACTGTGAATAGCAATAGTTGCTATATGGAAGCGACCGCGGAACGCGCGACTGAACTAGAAAATTTAAGAGAAGAGTATTAATTTTTAAAAATCCTCTCCCTAACCCTCTCCTAAAAGG
>JAEAMG010002761.1_pt1 | contig 10462 bp, 8 predicted proteins | sample 8958741 | NCBI WGS metagenome assembly JAEAMG01 (sample SAMN16933256, study PRJNA681125) | bioreactor sludge metagenome | isolation source: anaerobic bioreactor treating anionic surfactant - SDBS | place: India: Bengaluru | collected 2019-02-28
TATTAAAGTGCCTTTCTGCATTTGGAGTATAGTCGCACCGTCCCCGCGAGTCAACGCGGATGCAGCGGCGCTGGTCCGCGGGTGTCGGCTCGCCTCCCTATCCGGTTGTCAAACGGCCGCCGAGTCGTTATAATTTCTCGATATCTTACGGGGGAAGGATCATCATGCATACCCGACTCTTGACCATCTGCAGCATCCTGCTCGTCGCAGCGGTCGTCGTAGCGCCTGTTTTCGGCCAGGTTCGGCCCGACGACCGGCGGGCGCTGCTGGAACGGCTTCGCCGGGAGATCGCCGCGCATGGCTACACCTTCACGGTCGGGGACAACCCCGCACTGGACCTGCCGCTGGAGGCGCTGTGCGGCACGCGCCCCCACGATCCCAACTGGAGCCTTGAGGGCGCCGACGCCATCGATGCCAAGCGGGCCCTGCCGGCCCATTTTGACTGGCGCGAAGCCGGCGGTCTGCCGCCGGTGCGCAACCAGGGCAGCTGCGGCAGCTGCTGGGCGTTCGCCGCCGTCGGCGTCATGGAATGCCAGATCCTCCTGGTGGACGGCGAGGTGGTCAACCTGTCCGAACAACAGCTGGTGGACTGCAACCGCGGCGGCCCGTTCGGCAACAGCGGCTGCAACGGCGGCTTCACCTCCAACGCGATGTTCTACCTCGCCTCCCAGGGCGTCACTTTCGAGGCCTGGTACCCGTACAAGCAGATGGACTTCCCCTACGGCGTGTGCATCGGCGACGCCGTCTCCAAGTCCTACAAGCCGGCGCGCCGCGGCAGCGTCGCCAACGAAGTGGAGGCGATCAAACAGGCGATTTACGACCACGGGCCGGTCGCCTGCTCCGTCGCCGTGGACGATCTGTTCCAGGCGTACACCGGCGGCATCTACAACGGCCCCGGCGCCGTCTACACCAACCACGCCGTGCTCCTGGTGGGCTGGGACGACAACAACGGTGACGGCTACTGGATCATGCGCAACAGCTGGGGCACCAGTTGGGGCCTGGACGGTTACATGCTCATCCGCTGGGGCGCCGCGCAGATCGGCAGCGACTGCGTCTGGGCCGAGACGGATCCCGCCGCCGCGCCGGCCCTCGTCCAGAGCGCGATCGTTGTGGACCCCGCCGGCAACGGCGTGCTCGACCCGGGCGAAACCGCCACCGTCCGCCTCACCGTGCACAACCACGGCACCGCGGCTGCGGGCATTTCCGTCGGCCTGGCGTCCGCCGACCCGCTCGTGACGGTGACCCAACCGGCGGACACGCTCCCGGACCTGGCCAAGGGCGCCGAAGCGGATGCCGAGTTCACCGTCACCGCCAGCCCGGATGCGCCCAAAGCCCACCGGCTGGAGTTCGCGCTGAATTTCGCCGGCAGCGGCTTCGCGGCCAACGGCCGGTTCTGGCACCGCCTGCGTCGGCCCCAGGCCCTCGTCATCGATCTGGACGGCAACGCCAACAGCGGACCGGTGGTGCTGGCCGCCCTCCTCGCCAACGGCGTCGACGCCGTCCGCTTCACCGAGTACGATCTGTCCGAGCTGGACGGGATTCCCGTACTGTTCGTCTGTCTGGGCGTGTCACCCCACGATCACATCCTGTCCACCCTGGATGGCGTCTATCTCCGTCGCGCCCTGGCCTGGGGTCAGAACATGTACCTCGAAGGCGGCGACGTGTGGTCCGTGTCGCCGGCCAATCAGATCCTTCAGCCCTGGTTCAACGCCACTTGCGTCAGCAGCGGCAACGCGCCCCTGACTGCGGTGACGGGCGCCGCCGGGACGCCGTACGCCGGGCTCGACCTGGCGTATGTCGGTGACAACGAAAATATCGACCAGATCGTTCCCGCAACGGACGGCTGGCAAATCCTGCAGAACGCGCCCTCCGCCTTCGGCTGCGGCGTCGCTACCACCGGCCACAACTACTGGGGCACCTGGTACCCGTTCAAGGCGATCGCCGCCTCGTTCGAATTCGGCGGATTGGCCGAGGGGAGCGGCGCCAATTCCCGGCTGGATCTGATGCGGAGGATGGCGGAGTATCTCATGCCGCCCAAGCCGGGCGATCTGAACCTCAACGGCGCCTTCGACGCTGAGGATATCACATTGCTCGCCCACTGCGTGGCCGGCAATCTGCTGCTCCCCGAGGACGCCGATCCCGATTACGACGGCGACGGGCGGACCGGCGCGACCGATCTGCTGCAGCTGATCCTGGATATAACAAACTACTGAGCCGTTCTCCCCCCATCGAGCATTCGACAGCGGTGCGGCCACCCTGAGGCGGCCGCATGTCACATCCTCGAGCCACCCCGCGGGATTTCCGGCAGCAGCCGTTCCAGAATGCCCGTCAGGCAGCCGATGGCGCCGGCCGCCTTCGCCAGTTCGTCCACCTGCGTGGTCAGGCACTCGATCCCCGCCCGCTCCAGAAACGCTTGGATGACCGGATTGCCGTCCGGCATGAGGATCCGCCGCGGCCCCAGCGTCACGAAGTTCAGCGCCCGGCCATCGTCCAGCTCCGGGCCCGGCGGCGGCTCCAGCAGGGTGACCTCCCGCGCCCGCAGCGCCGCGGCAGCCGCCGGCGGCACCGCGCCCGGCCAGCCGACGGCGAGGTCGTGGTCCACGAGCCGCAGGAGTCCCATGAGATGCATGGACCGGGGCGGCAGCGGCGCCCGGATCACCGCGACCCCCATCTCTGCCAGCATCGATGCCACCTGGACGGCTCCGGCGGCATTGGTTCGCCCTCCAGTGGCGAGCAGCACGGTGCCGGGGTCCAGCCACATGGCGTCCGCCCCCTCGAATGTCCCGCCGCCACGGATGGTGCGCAGGACCGGCACCCCCAACTCCGCCAGCCGCCGGGCCACGAGGCGCTCTTCACCCGCCCGGACTGTCGAAGCCGGCCGTCCGAGGATCGCGCCCTCCGGGGTCATGAACAGCAGATCGGCGACGAACATCAGGTTGGGTGGCACCACACCGGTCGGCGCCACGAGCTGGACCGCCACCCCCGCGGCGCGGAAAGCCGCGGCCAGGCGGTCGTGCTGCGCCCGCGCCCGTGCCGGATCCGGCTGCGCCAGCATCTGGACGGCCAGCGGTTCCGCCAGCTCCTCGATCTCGGCGCCCGGCCGGTGCAGCAGCACGGTGCGCAGGAGATGCCACTCGGTGGCCACCCCGCACGCCGACCAGATCCGGCCGATCTCCGCCCGGTGGGAATCCCCACGCGGTGACCAACCCGTCCCTCCGTACGCCGGCGTCCCGTACCGCTCGTTCATAGACACCACTCCTGCCGCGGTGTGATCCGTTTGCATTCACCCGATCCTCATTGTAATATACTCTCGAATACCCGAACGTCCGCAGCACCCGGTTGACCATCAGGAGTTCACACCGATGAGCCAGCCTCCCACCACCGACCGCCAGGAGTCCACCGGTTCGGGCGGCGGCGATTTTCAGGCCCGGATGAACCGGCTGATCGAGATCTCCATCGCCTTGTCGGCCGAGCGCAAACTCGACGTCCTGCTGGAGCGGATTCTGACCTCGACCCGGGAGATCACCGGCGCCGACGCCGGCACATTGTATCGGCTGCAGGACGGCCGGCTCCATTTCGAGGTGATCCAGAACGCGACGCTGGGCATCGCCACCGGCGGCACCACCGGCGAAAAAACCCGACTGGAGCCGGTGAAACTCGACAAGGCCAACGTCTGCGCCTACGCCGCCATCCTGGGCCGGACCGTCGCCATCGCCGACGTGTACGAATCCCGCGAGTTCGACTTCTCCGGCCCCCGCCACTACGATCGGGTGACGGGCTACCGCTCCCGCTCAATGCTGGTGGTCCCCATGAAGAACCACGCCGGCGTCGTCACCGGCGTCCTGCAGCTCCTCAATGCCACCGAATCCGGCACCGGCGCCGTCGTGCCATTCCGCCCCGAGGACACCGCCATCGTCGAGGCGCTGGCCTCCCAGGCAGCGGTGGCCATCGACAACGTCACCCTGATCCAGGAGACGAAGGACCTGTTCGAGGCGGTCATCCGGGTCATGGCCGCCGCCGTGGACGCCAAGTCCCATTACACCGGCAACCACATCCAGCGGGTGGCCATTCTCAACTCCATGCTGGCCCAGGCGGTCCACGACACCGCCGAGGGGCCCCTGGCCGAAGTCCGGTTCTCCGAGCCGGAGATGGAGGCGATCCGGATCGCCGGCTGGTTGCACGACATCGGCAAGATCACCACGCCGGTCTGGATCATGGACAAGGCGACGAAGCTGGAGACGCTGATGGACCGGCTGGAGTTGGTGGAGCTGCGCTTCCGGCTGATCCGGGAACTGCTTCGCCGCCAGGCCGGGGCGCCGTTGGAGCCGGCTGGAAACACCGAGCTGGCGGCGCGGCTCGCCGAGCTCGACGGAGCTCTCGAAGCCGTCCGCAGCGCCAACGTCCCGGCGGAAAACGCCGACCCGGCGCTCCTGGCCCGCGTCCAGGCGATCAGCCGGCGGACCTACCTCGACGACAGCGTCGAGCGCCCCTACCTGACCCCCGACGAGACAGAGAATCTAACCATCCGCCGCGGCACCCTCACCGAGGACCAGCGCCGCATCATGCAGACCCACGTCGAGTGGACCAACCGTCTGCTGAGCCACATCCCCTTCAAGGGCCACCTGGCCGACGTACCGGTGTTCGCCGGCCAGCACCACGAGCGGCTTAACGGCCGTGGCTACCCGGACGGCGCCACGCGGGACCGGATCCCCATCCAGTCCCGCATTCTGGCCATCGCCGATTTCTACGAGGCGCTCAGCGCCAAGGATCGCCCCTACCGCCGGCCCATGTCCAAGGAGGAGATCATCGCCATCATGCGCGAGTCGGCGGCGCGCGACGAGATCGACGGCGACGTGCTCGAGGTGATGATCCGGAGCGACCTGATCGACGCGTTCGAGGCCCTGTTCGAAGACCTCCGGCAGGAGGGCCTCTCCGCCTACACGACGCCCCCGCGGTGACGCGGCCGGTGCCGCGCGCCACCCATCCCCTGGCGAGCCGAGCGACGCCGGATCAATTGAACGGCCGCGTGGAGGTCATGAGGTCGCCGACGTTGGCGGCGTCGAAAAACCCCTTGAAGCCCCCGAATCGCTCGATGTATTCGGTGATCTCGAGATTGTACGGCGAGGGGGCGGTGAAGATCTGGTAGAGGCCGCGCGCGGGGCTGCCGATGATCTCGGGGGTGGTGAAGCCGAGGCCCCGCCCCCGCTGCCCCGCCACGGTGGGCAGGATGCCGGGGGTGTAATAAGCGGTGTGATGAACCCGCGGCCCGTACTTGGCCGCATACCTCGCCACCACCGATTCCGGGTCCCAGCCGTAGGAGATGACGATGGCCGGCTTGCGGTCGCCGAAACGGTAGACGGTGGTCTCCGCCTTCTCCTCGTGGACGGTGTAGCACTCGCTGTAGCGGTACGGGGTCAGGCGCATGATCCACTCGGCGGCGGCCCGGATGCCGTCCGCCCGGATGCGGTAGGCGATGTGGTCCACTTCCCCCACCGTGTGCGCCGGCGCCGGCTCGACCACGGCCGGCGGCTCCAGCGGCTCGAAATCGATACCGGTGAACCAGTCGAAGCCCGCACTGTCGGTGTAGGCGAACCGGTCGTCCAGGCCCGGGATCGGGTCGGTGATGATCCCCATGCCTGTCCGCCGACAGGCCACGCCTGATTCGGCCAACGCGCGCTCCGCCTCAGCCAGATTGGCGCAGCGGAAAACCAGGCCGGCCAGACGGGGGAAGCCGGTCAGGGGTTCGGGCTGCTCCTCGACCACGATCCCGACGGCCGCCCCGGCCAGCCGCAGCACGTGGTAGCGGCGGTCCGTGGCCCGGTGACGGAAACTCCCCGCCGGCCGGAAGTTGGTCAGCGTGGCGTATTCGGCGACCAGCGCTGCGGCGTGCCCCTCGCCCACGACGTACTGCAGATGGTGGATGCCGTCCACGATGCCGTCGAGCGGCGACGGCCCCAGCCGCGCCCGCAGATTCTCCAGGTCGCTGCGCACGCTGATCATTCGGGCACCTCCTTGGAATCACGTTCGGGATTATCCACCGGCGGCGCTTCCGCCTCCAGGTTGCCGCCCCACAGGTAGGTCCGGGTCTCGGCCACGGCCACCCCGCTCAGCAGGAGCAGGGCCACCAGGTTGGGAACGGCCATGAGGGCGTTGGCGATGTCGGCGAACGACCAGACGATGGGCAGGGTGACCACCGAGCCCACCAGGACCATGGCCACCCACAGCCAGCGGTACGGCGGCACCGCCCGGGCGCCGGCCAGGTACTCCACCGCCTTCTCGCCGTAGTATGACCAACCCAGGATGGTGGAGAAGACGAAGGTCAGGAGTCCGACGGTGAGCACGACCGGCCCCACCACGGGCAGGTCGGCGAACGCGGCGTGGGTGAGCTCGGCCCCCACCAGCCCTTTCGTCCACTCCATGGAGTTGACCAGGACGAGACCGGTGATGGCGCACACCACCACCGTGTCCCAGAACGTGCCGGTGGAGGAGACCAGCGCCTGCCGCACCGGATTTTTCGTTTGGGCCGCGGCGGCGACGATGGGCGCGCTCCCCAGGCCCGATTCATTGGAGAACAGGCCCCGGGCGATGCCAAAGCGCACGGCCTCGCGCATGCCGGCGCCCAGGAAGCCGCCCACGGCCGCGTGTCCGGTGAACGCGCTCTGGACGATCAGGCTCAGGGTGTGGGGGAGCCGATGCCATTCCATCGCCAACAGGATCAGACAACCGACGACATAGAAGATGGCCATGAACGGCACCAGCGCCTCGCAGATCCGGGCGATGGACTTGATCCCGCCCAGAATCACCACCGCGGTCAGGACGGTCATCACGCCGCCGGTCCACCAAGGGGAGATCCCGAACGTAGTCGCGACCATCTGGGAAATGGAGTTGGCCTGGACCATATTGCCGATGCCGAAGGCGGTGACAGCGGTCAGCAGGGCGAACACCACACCGAGCCATCGCTGCCCGAGGCCGCGTTCCAGCACGTACATGGGTCCGCCGGCCATCATCCCGTCGCGGTTGACGACGCGGTACTTCACGGCGAGCAGCGCCTCGGCGTACTTGGTGGCCACGCCGAACACGCCCGTGAGCCACATCCAGAGCACGGCGCCGGGGCCGCCGGCGGCCACGGCGGTGGCCACGCCCACGATGTTCCCCGTACCGATGGTGGCGGCCAGCGCCGTGGTCAGGGCGCCGAATTGGCTGATGTCGCCGGAACCCTCGCGGCCCCGCTTCAGGGATAGCCGGATGGCCTTGCCCAGGTAGCCCTGGATGAAGCGCAGTCGGAAGGTCAGAAAGATGTGGGTGCCGAACAGGAGCGCCAGCATGGGCCAGCCCCAGACGACGTCGCTGGCGGCGCCGAGCCAAGCTTCCAGGGTCTGCATCACCTTTGCCGACCTCCTCGGGCGGAGCTGACCAGCGGATCGAATCGCCGCATGGCGCGACGGCCGAACGGAAGCCGGATTATGGAACGGTCGCGGGGTTCAAGGCAAGGGGATTGTGGCGGCGACCAGTCCGCCCTGTTTTCTCTTGGTGTAGGACCGACCGTGCCGCCGTGCCCGGCGGAAGCCGCCTACGTCGCGTTCCGCACCGCCCGGGCGCCGGCGACCGCGGCCTGGATCATCAGGAATTCGCCCACGTTGTCGGCGGTGAGCAGACCCACCAGCCGCCCGTTGCGGTGCACGGGCAGCGTGTGGCAGTCGCACGTCTGCAGGTTGGCAAACGCCAACTCCAGCATGTCGTTGGCGTCCACCTGGCGGATGTCGCGGCGCATCACCGCGCCCACGCTGGCGGACACCCCGTCGCGGGACAGCGCCTTCAGTAGGGCGTCCCGGGTGAGCACCCCCACCACGCGACCGTCGTCCAGCACGGGAAAATCCTGCTGGGAGCCGGCCAGGATGCGGCTCACCGCCACGTCCAGCGTGTCGTTCTCCGCCAAAGTCTGAAAGTCGGTGATCATGGCTCGGCTCACCGGGATGCCGCCCAGCGCGGATTTCATCTGGACCATGCTGGCCTCCTGCCCCGCCCCGATCCAGACGAACAGGGCAATGAACATCAGGAGCGGATTGGTGAACAATCCCACAAACCCGAACACCAGCGCCAATCCCTGCCCCACCGTGGCGGCGATCTGGGTGGCCCGCGTGTACTCCAGCCGCATGGCCAACAGCGCGCGCAACACCCGGCCGCCGTCCATCGGAAAGGCGGGGATCATGTTGAAAACCACGACAAACACGTTGAGCACCAGCAGTCGCTCCCAGAAGGAGCCGCTGGCCACGCCGAGCGACTCCAGCGGCTCCAGCGTATGACTCAGGGTCAGCCAGGCGAACAGCGCCGCCGCGATGGCCACGTTGACCGCCGGCCCGGCCAGCGCCACCCACAACTCCTGGCGCGGGTCCTCGGGCATGCGCTCCAGGCGGGCCACGCCGCCGATGGGCAGCAGCGTGAAGTCGCGCGTGCTGATCCCGTACTTCTTCGAAATCATGGCGTGCCCGAACACGTGAAGGAGCACAAAGCCGAACAGGGCCAGCGTGAACAGCACGCCGCCGGCGGTCGCGGCCGCGGTGTGTCCCTGGAGCCAGTGGCTGAGCACCACCCACCCCAGAATCAGCAGAAACGTCGCATGGATGTACACGCCGATGCCGGCAACGGTGCCGATCCGCCACGACCACTTCATTGTCTCGCCTCCTGTCCTTCGTCTGGATCGTTGCCGCGAGCGGCCCGTGTCGGCCGCCCGCGCCACGCGCGCTCGGTATAGATGCAGCTATCCGGGCGCCGTGTTCACGCCGCCTCTTCCGGCGGCGGCTGCGCTTTCAGGTGAACATTGGCGGCCCTCGCCGTATAATAGGGACAATCCCCGCATCGGGAGGTTCGCCATGTCCAGAAACGGAGTTCGTCTCCTGACCCTCGTCGTGACGCTGCTCGTCGCCACCGGCAGCCTGTCCGCGCAAGCGGCAGCCGCCGCCGAAAAGGCGCCGCAGCTGGAGAAGGCCAAGGTCAAGATCGCCCTCAAGCAGTACGACCAGGCCGTCAACGCCCTCCTCAAGGCCATGCAGGAGGATCCCAAGAATCCCGAGATCCCCAATTTTTTGGGCGTCGTTTTTCTGCAGACGGGCAATTTCGACGCCGCCCGCTCCTACTTCAAACGCTCCATCCGCATGGACAAGAATTACGCCCGGGCCTACAACAACCTGGCGGCCATCTACCACGTCCGCAAACAGTATAAGTCAGCGATCAAGCAGTACAAGAAAGCCGTCGAAAAGGATCCGCAGTTTCTGCTTGCCTACTTCAACCTGGCCAACGCGTACTTCGCGCAGAAAAAATACCTTCAGGCGGTGGACACGATGCACAAGCTGGTCCAGATCGATCCGGAATACCTCATGAAGGACCGCGGCGGCCTGGAAATTGGCTCACTGGACATCGATCCCGCCAAGCGGAATTTTTACTATGCCAAACTGTACGCACAAGTCAACGACCTGGAAAAGGTGGTCTACTTCCTGAAGCTGGCCGTGGACAACGGCTTCAAGGATTTCAAGGAGCTCGAGGAGGACCCGGACTTCGCACCCTTCCTCCCGGACCCTCGCATCCAGGCCCTGATGTCCAAACCCTGAGCCGGAGGAACGATTCGGGTGAACGAACGTGTCCGCCTGACCCAGCTGGTCCGCTGCGCCGGTTGAGCGTCCAAGATGAGCCCGGCGGAGCTGGGCTTGGCGCTGGCCGGCATGCCGACCGTTCATGATCCCCGCCTGCTGGTGGGGTACGAGACGTCCGACGACGCCGCGGTGTACGAAATCGCCGACGGGCTGCTGCTGGTGTGCACCGTCGATTTCTTCACCCCGGTGGTGGACGATCCCTACCTGTTCGGCAAGATCGCGGTAGCCAACGCATTGTCGGACATCTATGCCATGGGTGCAACCCCCGTGACCGCGCTCAACATCGCCGCCTTTCCGAAGAAGCTCGGCATGGCGCTGCTGGGCGAGATCTTTCGCGGCGGCGCCGAAAAGGCGGCTGAGGCCGGCATCGTCATCGCCGGCGGCCACACCGTCGATGACCCCGAACCAAAGTACGGATTGGCGGTGACCGGCGTGGTCAAGCGATCCGACCTCCGGCTCAACCGTGGCGCCCGGCCCGGCGACGTCCTCATCCTGACCAAGCCGCTGGGCATCGGCATCCTGACCACCGCCCTCAAGAACGACGACCTGGCCGAGGCGGACCTCGCCCCGGTCGTTGCCGTCATGGAGCAGCTCAACGCCGCCGCGGCCCGGATCATGCTGCGGCACGAGTGTCACGCCGTCACGGACATCACTGGATTCGGCTTTCTGGGCCACCTGCGGGAAATGTGCGCGGCCAGCGGGACGGGCGCGGTGATCGCGGCGGGCGCCATTCCCGCCTTTCCCACCGCACTGGAGCTGGCGCGGGCGTGGAAGATGCACGGCGGAAGCGTGGCCAACAAGGAGTAACTGCAGCC
>JAEAMG010002763.1_pt1 | contig 10455 bp, 11 predicted proteins | sample 8958741 | NCBI WGS metagenome assembly JAEAMG01 (sample SAMN16933256, study PRJNA681125) | bioreactor sludge metagenome | isolation source: anaerobic bioreactor treating anionic surfactant - SDBS | place: India: Bengaluru | collected 2019-02-28
GTGAGTAAGCCTATACAGCGTCGCATGCCGTAAATCAACCAAAATCATGCATTGACGAGCCGATGATTCATCATTTATTGTGTTTCAGTATGCGGAACGGATTTTCCCTTGGACAATGGAAGAGGGGTCTCGTGACCCCCCTCCGTTCATTCCGATGACCTCGATCGGTGGAGGATCATCCCTCCTGATACTTGAATGACAGGTTTAATCTGACCCGGTAGGCGGTTACTTTTCCGTTCTCGACGGTCACATCCTGCCTCACAACCTCCGCAACCCTCAGCTCATCGAGCGATTTCGCGGCAGTCGCGAGGGCCTTCTGTGTGGCGTCTTCCCACGATTTCGGACTGGTCCCCACAATTTCAACGATTTTGTACACGGACATGGCGCCTCCTCCTTTCCTTCATGGTCTGAATCCGTCAAACCGTATCCAAAAAGTTCCCCCCGGCCTCACTGCACGGCCAATGTATACATGATTCCCGGAAAAAACGCATCCAGGATTATGGCGTCAGAACGTAGTCCAGAACCTCATCGAGGTTTTTAAAAAGTCTGAACCCGTCGCCGGCATAGGCCCGGTTCCAGGGAAACAGCAGCCCCGCGCTCCGAACGCCGTTTTTCATCGCTTTTTCAAGGGTCAGCGGCGAATCGTCCACGACGATGTCGGCCTGCGGGAAGAGGACCGTTTTGTCCATGGAGAGGTGCAATTCATCGTAGGGGAGCCCGTGTCGGACGAGCCATCGCTCGGTTGGCCGGCGCGTTTCCGGTGTGCGGTGGCTGGCAATGACGATATGAAAGCCGTGGGCCCTCAGTGACGACAGGAAGGCCCGCGATTCCGGGTAGGGTCGGTACTGTTCACGGTCCTGATGACGGTGAATCGTGTTGATCGCCGCGATAAAATCCTCCACGGAGCAGTATCCCTCCCAAATGTCGTATGTGCACCAGCGATCCGGCGTGGGGAAATCGCGGTTGATTCTCGTCAACTCCCGATAAAAGGCGTCGCTGAATTGCCAGAGGGTGTTGTCGATGTCCACGATGGCCGTCTTTTTCAAAGTCGTTTCATGCTCCTGTTCATCTGCCTGATTGTCGGAGGCGAAAAGTTATGTGGATTCTAACGGAGCGGGTCGGAGGCTGTCAAGGTTTTGCGCTGTTTTTTGCGTTGCGGTTCAAGCGGAAATATACGTTGACAGGCCAAAATGCCCTCCCCTATACTCTCCCGGGCGCAGCGGCACGGATCGACCGACGCGGCGAAGACTAAAGGCCCTGCACCGGCGAGGACAAAGCGGATGCAGCGGGGCCGAAAAGAGCTGTGCAAAAGAGATGTATGAAAAGATACTGGATTCTATTGGTTGCCGTCGCACTGCTGGCCGGTTGCGCTCGTGCGGAGCTGAATCATCGCTTGCGGCCGGGCATGTCCGTCGAACAGGTCAAAGCCCTCGTGGGTCCTCAGGATGAATACCGGACGATCGGAGACTACGAGGTTTACAGCTATTACAACAAAGTCGGATCGGCATGGCATCGCGTGGACTACCACTGCATATTCAAAGACGGCAAAATTGTCGAACACGGGGCCGGGGAAATAAGGCACAACCGGAAAACGGGCGAGGTTTTTATTATGCCCCCCCAATGAGACGATGGTCCGGGCAGCCCGAAATCGCCCTTGGTTATTCTTCCATATACGGCTTGATGAACGACAGCCATTCCTCCTCCGTTTGACATTTTTTGTTCAGGAAGGAACACAGCCGGAGGTCTTTCCCCATCATCGAAAACGTTCCGTAAACCGTATCTTTTTGCCGGATGTCGATCAGCTTCATCCTCTTGTGGGAATGGTTGCTCCCGGTTTCGATGATCAGCATGAAGCATTTGTTCATTTTTAGGTTGTAGTGATGCCGATAGCTGAACGATTTATCGATATGGGGAAACAGCTTGTTGTCCACGGCATATTTTTTCTGAAACAGATCTTCACATTCCCTCCGGCAATTGTCCTGAAGCAGCCTGGCATCGGTCTTCGCAGGCGCCGGTTTGGGTTTCTTTTTGGTCGCGGCGACACAGGTGTTTGAAGATATGAGAACCAGCAACGTGACAACGGCGATGATCCCCATCCGTTTTTTGCTCATTGATTTGGTCCCGTTCAAAGTAGCCTGTAATCTTTGGTGCCCCTGGCGCGATTCGAACGCGCGGCCTGCGGATTAGGAATCCGTCGCTCTATCCGTCTGAGCTACAGGGGCAGTCCGATGGAGGGAGGGTGCCGTCTAACACGCTTTCCGGGGGGTGTCAATATCCGCCCCCGGCATATCCGCCCCGGCAGGTCAAGCCCCAGGATATCCCTGTCCGGGATCCCACCGACAGGTCGGCAGCGAACAAAGAACCGCCTTTTCTTTTGGCATTGTGTGATGCCTGCGACCATGGCCGCGCATCCGGCTTATCCGCCGACGATGATCCGGGCGTCCGCCACCACGCAGCGGTCGGGGTAGCAGAGCAGAGGATTGATATCGATCGACTCGATCCGGTCCCTTAAAGCCATGACCACTTCCGAGAAGGCCAAGATGGTTTCCGTCAGTTTTGCCTTGTCCACCGGCCTGGCCCCACGATAGCCCTCCAGCAGTCGACGGGCCTTCAATCCGCCGATCAGCGCCGATGCGTCCTTTTCGGCGAGGGGCGCCATCCGCAGCACGACATCCTTGTAGATCTCCACACCGGTGCCGCCCATTCCCAGCAGGATCATCGGGCCGAACTGCAGATCGACCTTCGCCCCCAGGATCAGTTCGATTCCCTTGGGCAGCAGTTCCTCGACCAGAACGCCGAGAAAACCGTCCAGCTTCCGGAGGCGTTCAAAGACGGAGGCCAGTTCCCCGTCGTCACGGATCCCGACCACAACCCCGCCCACGTCCGATTTGTGGAGGATTTTCGGGGAAACGATTTTGGCAACCACGGGATATCCGATCTCGCGCGAGAAACCGGTTGCCTCGTCCACGGTCCGGGCGAAAACGAAGCGGGGAACCACCAGCCCCGCCAAGGAAAAGAGCCGCTTGGCCTGGGGCTCGAGAACCCAGCCCTCCCCCCGGGCTTCGTCGATGATCCGCAGGATATCGGGAAAAGATGGGATCATGGCCTGTTCCTCCTGAGCGCCTCGACCATCAGCACCGCCCCCTCAATGGAGGGGGATACGGGGGCGCCATTGAGTTCGAACCCCTCGATCATCATGGCGTATTTGTCGACATGGGGGACGTAGGCAATCAGGGGTTTGCCGTGACGGGCCGCGACGCTGCTGAGCTTGGCCCCGAGATCGGCGGTGATCCCCGGAATATAGGGGAGAAGCAGCGTCAGCAGGCAGTCGATTCCCTCCATGCCCAGCAGGGTTTCGGCGGTGGCGACGAAGTCGTCGTCGATCCCGCTTCCGGTGAGGTCGATCGGATTGCCAAGCGAGGCAATCTCCCGGACGCTGGGGCTGAGAGATCGGCGGAGCGCCTCCCGGACGGTTTCCGGCAGCTCCGGAACGTCGATCCCCCTCGTGGAGCAGGCATCGATCGCCATCGCCCCGTGCCCGCCGCTGACCGTGACGATCCCGACGCTGCCCCGGATCGGCTTCTGGTAGATGCTCAACGATTCGCAGAAGGAAACCAGCTCCAGTTCGTTGGCCGCCTCGACCACGCCGTGCTGGCAAAGGGCCGCGGAAAAGCCGGCGTAGTCTCCCGCCAGCGACGCCGTATGGCTGGAGACGGCCCTGCTCCCGCCCGGACTCTTGCCGGATTTCAGAACGATCACCGGTTTGCCGCATTTTTCGGCACGCAGCACAAATTCCCGGCCTTCGTTTTTGCCGAAGCCTTCGATGTAGAAGGCGATCACCCGCGTGGCCGGGTCCTGCGCCAGATAATCGAGGAGCTCCAGTTCGCCCAGGATGGCCTTGTTTCCGATGCTGACGGCCTTGGCGAGTCCCACCCCCTCTTCGGAAAATTTGATCAGTTGATCCACGAGAATGCCCCCGCTCTGGCTGACGAAGGATACGTTCCCGATGGCGGGCTTGACCATGCGCTCGGCCGGCAGGAAGAAGGTGTCGACGTGCGTCGGAACGTAGATCCCGAGGCAGTTGGGGCCGACGAACGGAAACGAGGCCTCGCGCGCTATCGCGACGATCCGCTCCTGCAGGTCCCGCCGGCCGCTTTCGGAGAATCCCCCTGAGATGACGGTCGCGGCGCGCGCCCCGGTTTGGATGCATTCGGTCAGAAGATCGGGAACCTGCTCGGCCCGAACCGCGATGACCGCGAGGTCAACCGGTTCCGGGATCTCCGCGAGGCTCCGGCGGATGGGCTGGCCGTTTAAGGTTCCGCCGCGGGGGTTGACCCCGTAGACCTTCACCGGGTAGCGGAGCAGATTCTTGGTGAAGATCTCGTTGGCCGGATGGCGGAAGTTGCTCGACGAAACCCCGAGCACCGCCATGGTCCGGGGTTCAAAGAGGGGGTTGAGGTCCATGACTTCCTCCCGGCAGCAAACAGAATGACGCTCTGAGACCTTTCAAAACGCTCTGTGGGTCAACCCAATGCGGGGCAACTATTTCTTGACAGCCTGAACGCGAATCATATATGCTCCGCGCGAAATTGCGGGACGGAGCTCGTTACCGCACTGCTTTCACAGAAAAATTGGGGATGTAGCTCAGCTGGGAGAGCGCGGCGTTCGCAACGCCGAGGCCAGGGGTTCGATCCCCCTCATCTCCACCAGGGAATACAGGACGGAAGCTTGGTGAATACGAAGCGCCCGTCCTTTTTTTATGGCCCCCGGCGGGATCAGTCCCCGAAGAGCCCCGCGAAGCGACGGGGCTTCCGCTTTTTCTTCCAGTCTTCCCGGTGGTACGCGAAACTGGCCAGCAGAGGCAGCACCGAGGTGGCCTCCGCGTAGACCATCTGCTCCCGGCTGCTGTCCACCTTCCCCCAGGAGTTGGCCTCCTTCAGCGTGGAGCTGGAGCAGGCGCCGTCGCGGACATCGGCCACGGTGATCTGGACGGCGTATTTGTGCATCGGCACGTCCTTTCCCAGGATCTCCGCGCAGACGACCGTGTCCTGGGCGAAGTTCTTCGGGACGCCGCCGCCGATCATCAGCAGCCCCGTCGTTCCCGCCTTGATCTTGATTTGGGTCAACTCCAGGAAGTCCTTTACGGAATCGATCGACAGATGGCTCTTCGGATGCTGCACCTGGTGGAGGACAAGGCCGAAGCCGGCGCTGCTGTCCGAGAAGGCGGGACAGAAGATCGGAACGCCCTGCTCGAAGGCCGACTGGACGAGAGAAGCCTTCTTGACGCTGTGTTCGGTCAGGTAGCGGCCCATCTCGCGGATGAACTCCCGCGAGGAGTGGGGCCGGGGCGGAAGCTTGTCCGCGATGGCCTGGATGGTCTTGTCGCAGACCTGGAGCTGCCCTTCGTCGATGTAGGTGTCATAGATGCGGTCGATGTAGAGGCTGCGGAGCAGACGGTCGTCCACGAACGGCGTTCCCTGGTAATGCCGGAACCCGAGCGCCTCGAAGAAGTCCATGTCCACCACCGTGGCTCCGGTGGCGACGATCGCGTCGACCATGTTGTTTTTCACCATCTCCACGTAGATCTGCATGCAACCCGCCGCACTGGTGCTTCCCGCGATGGTGAGGATGACGCCGCCCCTCTTCTCGCGGAGCATCCGGACATAAAGGTCGGCGGCCGAGGCAAGATCCCGGGCCGTGAAAGACATTCCCCGCATGGCTTCGATGATCGGCGTCGCGTCGAACGAGGTGATATCGACGTGCCGAACCGGAGATTTCAAAAAATCCTTTTTTCTCATAACCTCCCCTGTTGTTCGATCCGTAACATCCGCCGGCAAAGCGGTGAAGGACCAAGCCCGCACCGCCGCACAACGGCCCTGTGACTGATTGACAGTATACGAGAGCCGGACGGCAAAAGTCAATGCATCTTCCGCATTCTTCCTCGTTCATAATGGGTCTTGTCACCGGGGTGAATATCTGATAATGCGCCGCCATGGACCGGACAAATATGAGAGATATTCTGACCATATCGGCGCTCAACCAGCGGATCAAAACGCTTTTGGAGGAGGGTTTTGCGATCGTTTGGGTGGAGGGGGAGGTGTCCAACCTGCGGCGTCCGGCGTCGGGCCACATCTACTTCACCCTCAAGGACGACAAAAGCCAGATCCGGGCGGTGATTTTCCGGAGTCCGTTCGGCGAGGTCCGCGGCCGCACGGGCGGACTCGAGATCGAAGAGGGGATGAGCCTCATCTGCCGGGCGAGACTGACCGTCTATCCGCCCCGGGGCGAATACCAGCTCATCATCGATGCCGTTGAGCCGCGGGGGCTGGGGGCCCTGCAGAAGGCCTTCGAACAGCTCAAGGCCCGCCTCGATGCGGAGGGCCTTTTCGACCCGGCCCGCAAGAAACCCCTTCCGTTCCTGCCTGCGCGGATCGGCGTCGTGACGTCGCCGACCGGCGCCGTCATCCGGGATATCCTGACCGTCACCCGGCGCCGTTTCCCCTCGGTGGACATCGTCATTTCGGCGGTTCGGGTTCAGGGCGCGGAGGCGCCCGGAGAGATCATCCGCGCTCTCGACGAAATGCAGGCCGCCGGGGGCGTGGACGTGATCATCCTCGCGCGGGGAGGCGGTTCGCTGGAGGATCTCGCCCCTTTCAACGACGAGGGGGTGGCCCGGGCGATTGCCCGTTCGCGGATTCCGGTGATCTCGGCGGTGGGCCACGAGACGGATTTCACAATCGCCGACTTCACGGCGGACCTTCGCGCCGCAACCCCGTCGGCCGCGGCCGAGCTGGTCGTGCCGCTTCGCAGGGAGCTTCGGGACACGGTCGAGACGCTTCGGCTCCGCCTGGTCCGCAACCTGGAAACCTCCTTCACGAGACTGAGGGAGAGGGTGGCGGGCTTGCAGAGCCGTCTCCGGGACCCGAAAAGGCGGCTGGCCGACGCCAGAATTGCGCTCGACGACAATGTCGAGAGGATGCGGCTCTCCGCAATCCGCATGCAGGAGGGCCGCCGCCAGGCGTGGATCCATCTGAACCTGCGTTTGACCCATCGTGACCCCCGGTCACGAATCGGCGAAGAGCGCGTCGGACTGGAGGGCCTGCGAAGGAGCCTTCGCGCGTCGTGGGTGACCCAATCGGGTTCGAACCGGACCCGTTTACAGACCGCGGCGGCGCTTTTGTCCTCGCTGAGCCCGCTGGCCGTTCTCGGAAGGGGGTACAGCATTGTGCGAAGGCGGCCGGATGGTCTCATCCTGCGCCGGGCCGGGGATGTTGCCGCCGGACAGGAGATCGATGTCCGGCTCGCGGCGGGAAGCCTGCGGGCCAGAATCCTGAAAATTTTGGAGGAGCCGTCCCATGTCCAAGGAGAAATTTGAAGAGGCGCTGGAGAAGCTGGAGGAGATCGTGCACCGCATGGAGGCCGGGGAGATGACCCTCGAGGAATCGCTGAAGGCGTTTGAGGAGGGCATCAAACTGTCGCGGCTGTGCGCGAAGAAGCTCGACGAGGCCGACCGGCGCGTCGAGATCCTCCTTCGGGAGGAGGGCGCGCTGACGGCCAAACCGTTCGCGGAGGAGGAGGAACGTGAGTCCTGATTTTCCGCTGAAGGCCTATCTCGAAGAACGGAAAGCGCTGATCGATCGTGCGTTGGAGGATTTCCTGCCGGGCGCAGGGAGCGATCCGCCGCTGATCCTTCAGGCCGTTCGCTACAGCCTCTTTGCGGGGGGCAAGCGGATCCGGGCGATCCTTTGCCTGGCCGCCGCCGAGGCGGTCGGGGAGAGGGCCGAGACGGTCATGCCGGCGGCCTGCGCCCTCGAGATGATCCATACCTATTCTCTCATCCACGACGACCTCCCCGCGATGGACAACGACGATTACCGCAGGGGCAAGCCTACCTCCCACAAGGTGTTCGGCGAGGCCATGGCCATCCTCGCGGGGGACGCGCTGCTGACGGAGGCATTTTGCCTGTTGGCCCTCAGGCAGCGGGCGCCCGGCATCCCGCCGGAGAGGGTCCTTGCGGTTGTGCAGGAAATCGCGGAGGCCGCGGGATTTCGCGGAATGGTCGCGGGCCAGGCCCTCGACATCCTTGCGCAGAACGAAAAGATCGGGATGGAGGGGCTGCACGAGATCCACCGGCTCAAAACGGGCGCTCTTCTTCGGGTCTCGCTGCGGACGGGGGCGATCCTTGCCGGGGCCGGTAAGGAGGCGCTCGAGGCGCTCTCCGACTACGGCGAGAAGATCGGTCTTGCGTTTCAGATCGCCGACGATATTCTCAATGTGGAGGGCGACCCGGCCGTTCTCGGCAAGGGGACGGGCAGCGACGCGGCCCGAGGCAAAACCACCTTCCCTGCCCTGCTGGGGGTCGATGCGTCGCGGGCCCGGGCGGAAGAGCTGGTGATCGGGGCGGTCGCCTCGCTGGCCCCCTTCGACGACCGGGCAGCGCCGCTTCGGAAGATCGCCCGGTATATCCTGGCACGGAGGTCCTGAACGGAGCATGACGGAAAGGCAGGCCCTTTTGCAAACCATCAACGACCCGGAGGACATCCGGCGCCTCAGCGTGGCGGAGCTGAACAGCCTTGCGGAGGAGATCCGGGAAAAGATGATCGAGACCGTCTCGAAGCGGGGCGGCCATCTCGCGGCCTCCCTGGGTACGGTGGAGCTCACGCTCGCGATCCACTACGTCTTCGATACGCCCCGGGACCTCCTCGTCTGGGACGTCGGGCACCAGGCCTACACCCACAAGATCATCACCGGGCGGAGGGAGCGCTTCGACACGCTTCGCCAACGGGACGGGGTCAGCGGCTTCCCGAAACGAGAGGAGAGCCCTTACGATACCTTCAACGTCGGACACAGCGGCACCTCCATCTCCGCGGCGGCGGGGATGGCCGAGGCGCGCTGCCTTAGCGGCAAGGATTTCCGGATCATCGCCGTGATCGGCGACGGCGCGATATCCGCCGGGATGGCCTTCGAGGGGCTGAACTGGACCGGCGACCGCAAGAAGAACCTGATCATCATCCTGAATGACAACGAGATGTGCATCTCCCCCAATGTGGGCGCCCTCTCGTCCTACCTGAACCGGATCATGACCGGTCAGACGGTGAATCGGATCCGGTCGAAGGTCAAGAACTTCCTCAAGTCGATCCCGGGAATCGGCGGGCAGATGCTGAAGTTCTCCCGTCAGTTGGAGGAGTCGCTGAAGACCTTCTTCGTTCCCGGGGCACTCTTCGAGGAGCTGGGCTTCACCTATGTGGGGCCGCTGGAAGGGCACCGGCTCGATCATCTTATCGGGAACCTGAAAAACGTCAAAACGCTGGAAGGCCCGGTTCTCGTCCATGTCGTGACGCAAAAGGGAAAGGGATACCGGTTTGCCGAAGACGATCCCTCCCGTTTCCACGGCATCCCTCCGTTTGACATCGAAACGGGGGAAGCGGTCGCGGCGGGCGGTGCGGCGGCGCCTCCGTCCTACACGAAGGTTTTCGGCAGCACGGTCGTGACGCTGGCTGAGCAGGATCCGAGGGTCGTCGCGATCACGGCGGCCATGTCCGAGGGAACGGGCCTCGACCGTTTTGCCGAGAAATTCCCCGCCCGGTTCTATGATGTCGGAATGGCCGAGCAGCACGGGGTGACCTTTGCCGCCGGGCTGGCCACCCAGGGATTCATCCCGATCGTCGCGATCTACTCCACCTTCATGCAGCGGGCCTATGACCAGGTGATCCACGATGTCTGTCTTCAGAAACTGCCCCTGGTCCTGGCGATGGACCGCGGCGGTTTTGTCGGGGCCGACGGCCCCACGCACCACGGCCTGTTCGATTTCGCTTTTCTCCGCACCGTCCCGCATCTGATCGTGATGGCGCCCAAGGACGAAAACGAACTCCAGCACATGCTGAAGACCGCCGTGGAGTGCGGCCTCCCCGCTTCGCTGCGTTATCCGCGGGGGAAGGGGGTTGGGGTCCCGTTGGAGGCGACTCCCCGGGTCCTCCCGATCGGGAAGGGGGAACTCCTCGTCGGCCCGCCCGACGCCGCATCGGCCATCGTTGCGATCGGGTCCTGCGTGTATCCGGCTCTCGCTGCGGCAGAGATCCTGAAGACGGAGGGAATTGAGGTCCGGGTCGTCAATGCCCGTTTCGTGAAACCCCTGGATGCGGAACTTCTCTGCGATACGGCAAGAGCGTGCAAGAGAATCGTTACCGTCGAGGAGAATGCGCGGATGGGGGGATTCGGGAGCGCCGTTCTCGAGCTTCTGTCGGAAAAAGGCATCACGGACGTTTCCGTCCGGAGGCTCGGCATCCCGGACGAATTCGCCCCGCAGGCGACCCAGAAGGAGCTCCGGAAGATATACGGCATCGATGCGGAGGGGATCGCCGGGGCCGTCCGCGAGCTGGCCGGACGGTAAAGCAAAACCCTACACAAAGAGGCGCGCTTGCACGCCGATCCCCTGCAGCGCATTGTTTCTATTTT
>JAEAMG010002764.1_pt1 | contig 10453 bp, 7 predicted proteins | sample 8958741 | NCBI WGS metagenome assembly JAEAMG01 (sample SAMN16933256, study PRJNA681125) | bioreactor sludge metagenome | isolation source: anaerobic bioreactor treating anionic surfactant - SDBS | place: India: Bengaluru | collected 2019-02-28
CGCCGAGCAGTTTCGCGCGGGCGATTGACAGCCGCGGCGGCAGTTGGTAAAAAGATTGGTTTCCCGGTTGGCGCAAGCCGCCGTATATTACCCGCCCCCTTCGTCTAGTGGCCTAGGACATCGGGTTCTCAGTCCGAGAACAGGGGTTCGACTCCCCTAGGGGGTACTACGGATGGATGTACAAGAATGTACTCCGTCGCCAAGATTTGGCAAAAGCCCTTGTTTTCAGGGGCTTTTTGCGTTTCTTGAAACTTAGTGCAGTCTGTTAAGATAGGGTAGCTGGCCGAGGTTTGCGATACCTTCTAGTCTTCGAGCTATCGTGATCATTAGAGGTTAGCCAAGATCAGGGATTGCACCACCTCTGGTATCTTTTCCGCATGTATTACGGCGAGCCTACCAAACATACTGGAAACCGCCGAGGCCGGCGTGGGCGGCGTAGTTGCGGCTGAATAGGAGATCGTAGTTGGCGTATGCCGAGCAGTGTGCCGACATGGCATAGTTCAAGCCCGTGCCCACGATCGCAGCGTCGCGGTCCACGTTGACGCCGGAAACCGCGAAGGCGCTGCCGGGCATCCCGACGAACGTCGCATCCAACACGCGGTTGTCGTCGAGAAACTCGTGACGCCAACTGGCCGAGGCGTTCAACGTGAGCAGCTTGTCCGACTGCGTGCGGAAGTAGCTTAAAAGCCGCGTGCCAAGCAAGCCGCGGAAGGCGTTTGCGTTCAGGCCGGCCACGTCGAGGTCGATCGAGTTGGCGTTGGTCTCGGCGAAACCTTCTTGGCGGACGCCGATGTACTCCAACGCCCCGAACGGCTGGAGGTGGGCGTAGCGGCCGTGCAGGTTGCGGCCCAACTCGACGTAGGTCGAGTAGTTGTTGCCGCTGTAGGCCGACGACGTCGTGCGGTCGATGTCGCCGAACTCAATCGAGCGATGGGCATTGAAGCTGTTGTGGCCGTAGCCGGCGATGCCCGTCAGATAGCGGCTGTCGTACTCGCGGTGCAGATAGACGCCGAATTGGCCACCGTCGATCGCCCCCCAGTCGGAACGGCTTTGGAGCGTCGTGTTCGTGTTGGCGTAGCCGCCGGCAAAGCCCAGCAAGGTGCGTTCGTCGAGTTGGCGTTCAACGCCGACCGTCAGACCGCCGGTCGAGTAGTTCAAGCCGCTCGCGTTGCCGTTCGTGGCCAACGCCGCGCCGACGCCGTAGCTTTCGAACCACGAGGTCCAGCCCGAAAGCCGTTCGGACATCCGATCCCACGACGACGTCAGACGATTGACGTAAACTAGGCCGTTATTCGTGTCGTTCCGCGTGAAATCGAGCCCTTGCGTCATGCTGTGCACCTGCATGCGCTGCGTGATCGAACGCAGGAACCGCTCGTTGTTTTCGATGCTGACCGTGGCAAGGCTGCCATAGATTTCGCCGCTCATGGCGTCGAAGGCCGCCCGGGCGCCGGAGCCGCTCTGAAGGTTCAACGCATCTAACACAGTTTCGAAATCGCCGGTCGCACCGGTCTTATGGGCGTCGAGATACGTGGCTACGCCGTACTGGTTGCCGGTGTGGGCTTCCTCCGCATAGTTGCGGCCGGTGCTGGCCAACGTGAACCACATATTCTCGGTATCGTAGCCGAGAGCGGCCGCGAGAAATGCGGAATCGACGAGAATGCCGGCCGTGTCGGCGCCTTCCAAGGTGCCGGCGGTGAGGAAGGTGTATCGGGTGCCGGTCTTGTAGCCGCCGGTGGTGACGACGTTGACGGTGTCGTGGTCGAGGGTAGCGGTGCCGGTGACGTTCAGGACATCGCAATTGCCGGCTGCGTCGGTTTCGATTCTAAGAATGGCGGTAGACGATCCGTCGTAGCTGCCCGTGGTAAGCGTTCCTATCGAGTTGCCGGGCGAAACGGTGCCGGCATTGCTCAGACTTGACAGAGTACCCGTACCGCTTAAGATACCTTCGGCCTCAACGATGATCCAGGTATTGCACGAGCCATTCAACGAAACGGAGCCGCCGGAGATCATAAAATATTCGCATCCTGTAATGTTGCCGTTGAGGTTCCACGTGCCGCCGTAACTAATAATTGCTTCCACGCCGGTGACGTTGCCGTTGATTGTGGTGCTGTCGGTCGAAGTCGAGCCGGCGTAGAACAGCAGCGAGTCGGCATACCCGCTCTCCAATGCAATACTGCCGGTAACATGGCAACCGGCGTTTAGTCTGACCTGAGAGTTGTAATAGCCACTTACATATTCGGTTCTGACGGCGTAGCTTTCTTCACCGGTTCCCGTGGCATGGGCGTACAGCGTTCCCTTGCTGGTAACCTCCGCCTTGATTTTTCCTTGAGAGTACAGTGCATCGGCTGTATTGCCGGTCGCCGAGACGGTGCCGTTAATTATCAAAGCATTACCATACGAGGCACCCTGGATTCCGGTGGCGCCATAAATGCCGCAGGCATAATCCGATGCCGAATTCACGGTGATGGTGCTGCCCTCTGCGATCCCCTCCGCAATGTACACAGCGTTGGCGGATATGCCGACGGCTTGATTTGTTCCCTGTACGTCGATCGCGCCGGCGAATCCATTGGAGAACGTCAGCGTGCCCCCGGCTTTAATGCCGCTGAGAGAGATTGCCGAGGAGGTAGCGGCCGAAATGTTTCCCTCGCATTCCGAGATGGTCAGATCGCCCGTTGAATGAATGGTGGACGCGGAGCTTGAGAACGTGAGATCGGAGTCGATACCCAGGGTTTTTCCCGACGCCACAGTGAACCCATGGCTGCCAAAATCAATGGTAATGTCGTATTCGGTATCGTTGCGGAACGTTGCCGAATTTTGAAGGGTGAGAGTCGTATCGGGCGTAGCGGTTCCGTCGCCGGAAATGGTATAGAAATTAACGAATCCTTCTTCACCAAGCGCGTTAACAATACCGACAGCCCCCGAGAAAGACCAATCGCCTGATGAGTTCAAGTTAGTAACAGTAGTATATACTTCGGCGGTGGCGAAGCGGGGGAAAAACGACGCAGCCACGAGCAGCACCACCGCGGCCAGGGTCGCCAGACATCTGCACCGGCCGCGTTTCAGCTTTGACGGGGTAGGGAGATGCGTTTCCGCAGCAACTAGGATGAAGTTGGATGTTAAACAACAACGATTCCGCATGTCCAAGCCCCCTTTTTCAGGAGTATTGTTCAGAGTGCCTATGAAAAAACCTTTTTCACACTCTCAAAACTGCCGAGCCCTCTGGTCGGTGTCAAACCCCTGCGACATTGGCTACCTGAATCTTCGTTGTTGTCAAAAAGCGTAAAACCGGCATATACCGATCTTGTTTTGTGCTATCGGCCCGTAAAAAGTGCAAAATTCCCAAAAAGCAAAACAAGCGGCAGAGTCTACGGGACCCGAGCAGGCCGCAAAGTCTACCTGTTGGGTAAAGATTAAGAAGAGATTACGGAGATAAGCCTAATTATTGAGATGCAAGGGCAGTTGCGATAGGTTCCATTGCAAAGCCGCAAGCGATTTGGCGGGCGTATCGGACAGTAGATGCGTTCAAGAGAGGCAAGAACAGCACGATTTTGACCTGGAACTCGCGTATTAGCCCCTACTTGATCCCGACTCCGGGTTTGACGGCGTCGCGGATGATGACGCCGGGATGCCGGGCGACTTTGTCGGTGATGACGCGGGCGTCGGCCACGACGGGCTTGAGTTGACGGCTGATGTCTTCGATGTTGCGCGCGGCTCGGTTGAGCCGGTTGTAGAGTTCCCGGTCGTTCATCAAAGCGCCAATGGAGCCTTCGCCCTGGTCAATTTTGTTCATGACGGAACGCAAGACCGAGGTAACGTCGTTGATGTTTTCCATGGCCTTGGCGATTTGATCAACGGGGGCCAATTCGCCCTCGCGGGCCGGTTCGCTGAACTTGCGCAAGGTCTTTTCGGTGATCTCGATCGTGTTGACCATCCGGTCGATCGGCGATTTTCTGTCGGGGCCGGCAGGGTCGGTGAAACGATGCAAGGCGTCGTTGGTCGCCTGGAACGTGGTGTTCATGTTGTCGATGGTGTCGGGGAGCCGTTTCATCGCCTGGTTGATTTTTTCGCGGTTTGCATCGTCGCCCAGAATACCCTGAATCGATTTCAGCGAAACGGCGGCGTCGCGGAGCAGGCTTTGGACGTTTTTCTGCGTGTCGGCATCGAGTATTTCCTCGACCCGATGGGCGGCCCTTCCGAGTTGCTCGCTGGCGGCTGCCAACGCTTGACCGGTGTTGTTGACTGTGTTGATGGGGCCTTCTAATGCTTTTTTGAGGCCCGTGGGGTCATCGCTGATTTGACCTTCCAGCACGGTGTTGGGCTCGATGGGCTTTCGCGGGGCGCGGCTCATGGCAACCGGTGCGAAGACGACGGCGGTATCGCCCAGCAGGTCGCGTGTGATATAGCATTCTTCGTTCTGATAGACGGTTTTGTCGTTTTGGATGTCGAGCGTTACGAGAACCTTGGAGTCAGCCTCGGTCAGTTGGACGTCGGCAACGCGGCCGATAAGGATGCCGCTTTTGCGCACGGGGGCGCCTTTACTGACGCCGCCGGCGTAATCGAAACGAACTTGCACGGGATAGCTGCCGATCCATCGTGGCAACTTGCCGAACATCACCAGCAAGATGCCGGTAATGATGAAGGTGGCTAAAAACATCACCCCCACGCGAAATTGCATTACTCGTTCGTCCATGACTCACCTCGATCGTGCCAGCCGTTCTGCTGTCGCATTTCCATGAGCCGTTCGCCGGCCTCGCCGCGGACAAACTGGGACACCCGACTATCGAATGCCTGCTCAATCATATCGGGCGGACCATCGTAAATGACCTGCGGTTCGTCCGCTTTCAACCGCGTCAAAGGGTACAGCATGACTACCCGGTCGGCCACTTTTTGGGCGGTGCGCATATCGTGCGTCACGACGATGCTTGTGACCGGATGGTGCTGCCTTGTGCTAAGAATCAATTCGTTAATGACGTCGCTCATGATCGGGTCGAGCCCGGTGGTGGGCTCATCGTAGAGCATGATTTCAGGCTCCAAGGCCAAGGCCCTTGCTAGACCGACCCGTTTGCGCATGCCTCCGGAAAGCTCGGCCGGTTTTTTATGCAAAATACTTTCAGGCAAACCTACCTCAGCAAGGCGTGCCAAGGAGATGTGCTGGATTTCGTCCGAGCTTTTCGTGGTATGCTGCCGCAGTGGAAAGGCCACATTTTGGGCAATGGTCATGCTGTCGAACAAGGCGGCCTGCTGGAACAGAAAGCCGAAACGGATTCGCTGTCGGGTTAGCTCGCGTTCGCTAAGTTCGGCCAGATTTCGGCTGTCGAAACGCACATGACCGCGGGTCGGCCGCAATAATCCGATGATGGTTTTCAGCATCACGGTTTTTCCGCAACCGCTTTCGCCGATGATGGCGAGCGTTTGGCCGCGTGGAATCGAAAGGTCGATATTCCGCAGCACATGCTGGTGTCCGAAAACGATGCTTATCCGCTCGAGTTCGACGAGCGGGCCGTTCGGATCCGTCATGTTTTGGGCGGCTGTGACCATGTTTATTTGTTAAAACAGCTTCGGTGCTTCGGGCCAAAGCGAGAAGTAAATGCCGTCGAGCGCAATGCCTAGCAACAGGTCGAGCAACAAAATCATCACAAATGAGTAGACAAAGGCCGCCGTTGCCGCGCGACCGACGCCCTCGGCGCCGGGCGTGCAATGGAACCCGCGATAACAGGCAATCAGCGCGATGGCTGCGCCGAAGAACAGGCTTTTGAATACGCCTGCGAACAAATCGAAATTACTGACGAAATGCTGCGAATTTTCGAGGTAATGATGGGCATCAATCCCTAGGAGATTCACGGCGTAGAAAAAAGCGCCGGCCACGCCCATGAAGTCGGCCATGACAGTTAAAGCCGGAATGAGCAACAAGCAACCGAGGAATCGCGGTACGACCAGGTAGTGGATGGGATTCGCGCCCATGGTAATCAGGGCGTCGATCTGTTCGGTAACGCGCATGGTGCCGAGTTCGGCGGCCATGGCGCTGCCTACACGACCCGCCAGCATGGTGGCGGCCAACACGGGCCCTAGTTCGCGGACCAGCGACATATTGATAACTGCCCCCAGTTTGCCTTCCATGTGCAAATTGCGGAACTGCACATAGCTTTGGACAACCAGCACCATTCCGATGAAAGTGCCGGTCAGTGCAATCACGGGCAGGCTTAAAACGCCAATCTGATAGAAGCTCGGCAGGATGGTTTCTTTGCGCGGCAAACGGGAAAACATCCAGCCGAACGTCCGGAGGGCGAACTTGGAGATATTGCCAAGGCCAATGATGCCATCGGAGACAACGCCGCCCAAGTCGGCAATCCAGTCGATTGCCAAGCCGAGCGGGCCGCTGGCCAGGGCGATGGGCTCTCGAAGATCTGTTTTCGGGTTGGCATCCATATAACAATCCGCCTTCTCCCTCTAATTTCGTCGGATTGATGTTGCGGCTTGAGCAAAGCCTATGGATTAACGCGACTTGGCAAGATGGGTTAGATGAAGTGCAGTGGCGACAGCTCAGCGATTCGCGAAATGCCACCTTTAGGGCATGGCTGAGTGTGCGTTATGGTGGTAATTCTAAAAATCCTGCCTTTTTTGTTCCAATCTCCCAAAACCCACTAATTAAGATGATAGGAAGAGGAGCATAGTGTGGTTTCCCTACTCTTGGGACAGGGGAGTCGCCTTTACGAAGGGTAAATGGTATGGCGACCGAAAATCCAGCGTCGAATCCAAGCCGTTCCGAGCGAGCAGACGAGTTTGCGCAGCTCTTTGGTCGGCATGCGCGCCAGATCTATGCTTATATCCTTACGCTGATCCCCAATTGGGCAGACGCGGAAGATGTCTTTCAGGAAACCAGCACCATTATCTGGGAAAAGTTCGACGAGTTTGCGCCAGGCACGAATTTTCGGGCCTGGGCATGTCAGGTGGCTTACTATCGCGTGATGTGGTTTCGGCAGCGTCAGAAGAAAACGGCCATTCCGTTTGGCGAAGAGTTTTTCCGACTCGTTTCGGAGGAGACACTCACGGAGAGCGGTTTGCTCGAAGATCGCCACGTCGCCCTGTCGGGTTGCGTAGAGCGGCTGATCGAACTCGATCGCACCTTAGTGGAACGTTGTTACGCAAGCGGCTCGACAATCAAACAGGTGGCATTGGAGATGGGGCGTTCGCCGGACGCAACCTACAAAATGCTGAAACGGATCCATCGTGAGTTGTTTGATTGCGTAGAGGCGACATTGCGGGACAATGAGAAGGGGTCAGGGGGGTAGTACGTGAGTCTCACTCAAGAACAAACCGCCGAATTGCATGATCTGCTGTGGGGGCTTCGTACCGGAACGGCATCGCCCGACGAGTTGGCTCGTTTGGAGCAATGGGTGTGCGTGGATTCCGAGGTACGAGCTTTTTACGTTCGCTACATGCATCTTTGCGCCGACTTGCATTGGCACAACATGGAGGAGGATGGGGCTGGGATTCAGGGAGAGGAAATGGGTATATCCCAGATACATGAACAACAGTCCCACGGCAACACGACGACTGTTGTGGATCCCCAACTTCCAATTTCCATCATTCTCGATCCAACGCCGTTGTCTTCTTCCATGCCGCTTTACGCGGCTTATCCGGTTCTAACTTCGAATTTCATCTCTGTTGTCGTGATGTGCATAGGGTTGTTGGGGGCATGGGTTTATCAGGTGGATATTCCACAGTTGGTTGTCCAGGGCAATTCATCGGCGGCGCATCGCGGCAGTGTTGCTTCAGGGAAAGCCGGCAACCCGATCGAATATATCGGCAAGATCACCGACATGATCGATGCAACATGGGCGGATCCGATGACGGCTCCCGTTACCGATCGCGTGGCTTTGGGGCGCAAGTATGCGCTAGCCTCGGGGTTGATGGAAATCACGTATGACACAGGAGCTAAAGTAATCCTTCACGGCCCTTGCACCTACCAAGCAGAGTCACGGGACGGGGGAATTTTGTCATTCGGGAAGTTGACGGCAAGATTAGAGAAGAGGAACGAGAAAGTGGCCAGTGGCCAGTGGTTAGTGGCTAGTGAAACAAATTCCAAATCCCAGATCCCAAATCCCTCGTCTTCCCCCGCCCCCCGCCCCCAATCTCCCGCCCCCCTGTTCACCGTGCGAACACCAACGGCCATAGTGACTGATCTGGGCACGGAGTTTGGCGTGGAGGTGGACAAGCACGGCAACACGAACTCGCATGTGTTTCGCGGGAAGGTTGAAGTTTCGCTTCTGACGGCCGGAGGCGAGAAGCGAGATTCGGTCGTACTGGTGGAAAACCAATCGGTTCGCGTGGAGCAAGGCAAAGGCATTCCATCGCTGAAGCAGGTGGTTTCGGCCAAGGCGGCGGGTTTCGCCCGGATGATGCCAAATCGCGTGCCGATCAAGTTCTTCAATACGGGCGCAGGGCTTCATGTCGGCCAGGACGATCCGCATTGGCAAGCGGTTGCACTGAGCAATGCCCTTCAGTTCAAGCCGCATCCGGCGCAAGTAATCTCGCTCGACGCTTGGCTGGAAAACGATCCTCGGAAGTCGCAATGGATCACTTTCAAAGGCGAGAATCCCAACAATGCGGAGTATACCTTCCGCACGACATTCGACCTGACGGGCATGTATCCGCGAACGGCCTACGTCGACGCTTGGTTTTTAGCCGACAATCGGGTCTCGGCCGTTCGGATCAACGGGAAGAACGTCAAAGTATATCCGCATGGTTGGAACAATTTCACCATGTTCAGCCGGTTCCAGATCACTTCGGGGTTCGTCGAGGGCATCAACACGTTGGAAATCGACGTGCATAACGGCGAACCTGAAGAAGGAGACGGGCCCGGGCTGATGGGATTACGCGTGGAACTGAGCGGAACGGCACGGGAAAAGGAAAGTATCCAATAGCCATCAAGGAGGCGGTAACGCAACGTTATACGAACAAACACGCGCTGGTTATGTTCAGGAACAAAGGAGAAGTTGAAACCGGGAAGGCGTGACGAACCTCAAGGGATGGGTTACGCCAAAATTTCTCATGTGCCCTATCGATGTAATCATCAAATTATCAGGAAAGGATGTTCTATGAAAATTATACTTGGGGTTCTCGCTGTTGTGTCGCTGGGATTCGGCCTGACCGCGACATCACTCGCCGTGACCTATACGACCGATGAAAATGCTTCGGGCTATACGGTATCTAATAGCGATCTGTTGCAGAAAAGCCTGTCGTCAACCACTGCCACAGGCACGTTTGCCAGAGAAGGCGAGGCGGGTTACACGGCATTGGTAGACGGCGGATTCGGCAATCTCGGAGGGCAAAGCGGCCAGAGCGGCGTCTCATTAGCGGCGGCCACGGCGGATTCTTCCAATACTCTCGTCTATCGTCTCAATACTACCTACAACGCAAACGGTTACAACCTGTCTTCGATTACCACTTATGCCGGCTGGGATACCGCACGATATCAACAGGCCTATGATGTTTACGTACATTACGTTGGGAGCAGTGCGGAAGCATTTTCTCAGATTGCATCGGTGACATACCAGCCTGGCAACTATTCAACGACCGATGGAAACGGAGTCGTTACCTATTACACGACAAACTGCACCAAAGTCACGAGCACGGCTCTAGGAAGCGTAGCCAATGGGGTCGATCAGGTCAAGTTCGCATTTCAGAATGCAGACCCTGTCAACGGCTTTGCCGGTTATCGCGAGTTGGATGTCTTTGGCACGGCTGTGGACACAATGGTTGCCAATGGCAGTTTCGAGACTCCAGCTCTCACCGCAGGTGCGTTTCAAGAAGGTACTCCCGCCACGGGCTGGACGCTGATCCACGTCGACGGCGCGCCGACAACCTTCGGCGGTGGAATTGTCAGCAATGGCAGCGGCTACGGCAATCCCAATGCCGTTGACGGAACCCAAGCTGGATTGCTTAAGGGTGCAGGCGGTATGCAGCAGTCTATCACCGGATTTGAGGCAGGCAAGGAATACTCCATCAGTTTCTATGCCGCAGGGCGGGTAATGGAGTTAGTCGTCGGTTCGGGTGACACGAACAACAGCAATCCGTTCCAGGTTCTGCTTGAGGGATCCGCCTTGAGCTTTTCGGGTTCGACAACGGTCGCACCGGTATCCGGCGTCTATAACCACTATGTAACCACATTCATGGCTACAAACAGTTCGATGACGCTAGCATTCCTTTCTACTTTGGGCAGTGCGGGCGGCGATTACAGCACCTATATTGATAATGTCCAGATATCCATGATCCCGGAACCATCAATGCTGACACTGCTGGTTGCAAGCCTGTTCGGCCTTCTGGCCTACGCATGGCGGAAGCGGTAGCTGGGAGTCTAGCCGCCTCGAAAGACCAGTATATTTTCTCAAATTATGAAACGATCAAAGGATGCCTTATGAAAACAGTCTTAAAAATACTTGCAATTGCGGTT
>JAEAMG010002772.1_pt1 | contig 10425 bp, 4 predicted proteins | sample 8958741 | NCBI WGS metagenome assembly JAEAMG01 (sample SAMN16933256, study PRJNA681125) | bioreactor sludge metagenome | isolation source: anaerobic bioreactor treating anionic surfactant - SDBS | place: India: Bengaluru | collected 2019-02-28
CACGCGCCTTGGTTTTCTTTTTCATGCGCCTGTAGGCTACAGGCGGACGGCCCCGGGGCCAGCATTTTTTCAGCGGCGGGGCTTGACTCTTTTTACCCCCCCCCCGCCTAATAGGTGCCAATCATGGGTTCCGGCATGTTGCCGGAGAAGCCTATGGGATGCTAGTGTTTTGAATAAGGATCATAAATAGGGGATGTTATGAAAGCTTGTCCTGCTGGTGGCCGTCTTATTGTATTCATGGTCTTGGGCTGCGTGTCGCTGTCGATGGGCGCAACCTACACGGTCAACACGCCCGGCTCTGTGATGCAGTCCGTCACGTTGACGAATGCCGATCTTTTGACATCCTCCACCGTGACGGTGCCGACGCTGCCCGTTGCGGTGGGAACGCCGATTTTCCAGATTGACGCGTCAGTGACGAACGGTTGGGAATTCGCCATATCAGGGGGTACCAACTTCGTCACGAAATGCCCTTCAGCGACAGGGAACGGACGATACCTCACGTTCAACAGTAATGGCTCCCAGTGGCTGAACGGGCCATTTCTGACTGCGGGGGAACCGGAGTTGAAGGGTGGGCCGGTCCTCGACTTTGGTAAACAGGGTTCACGGTTTGGACTCTATTTCGACGGCGGGAAACTCGACAACATCGGCACCATCATCGCCGTGTGGGGCAGTCAGAACGGTGGCGGTTGGGTCTTGGGTGGCGGCGTTTGGACGAATACCTCAGGATGGGTGCATTCTGGGTATGGGTTTCACCGTGGCAACAATCCGCTTGATGGCGGAAGCGCCGGGGACAGCCAGATCGTTGCGGCTTCGCGCATCATTAAAGACGGGCCGACCTATCCGTCTTACAACGCAAGCCGCTGCTGGCTGGACGGCACCGAGGTCAATCCTCTCACCATGGGATTCTCCGGCAATTATCAGCTCCTTTCAATTGTGTGCACAAACCTCGTTCCGTGGGCCGCGGGCCTTGGGATTAACGACACGCGCGACAGTACTCGTTCGGGCGGTCAGCGGGTCGCGGAAATGATCATCTACGACAAACTGCTGACGGACGAGGAGCGGAGATCCGTGGAGGCCTATCTGACGGCGAAGTGGTTTTCCCGTCCTTATGCCGGTTACAATCATCGGGCCGGGCTCGCTACAGCGAGGCTGACCCAGACAAACGGGATCGCCGTGGCCGCAGACGAAACGTTGGCGGTCGCCCGCCTCTGGGACGGCAATCATGCGGGCCGGACCGTGAAGAGCGGTGACGGTACGTTGGAGTTGCCTGACGCGGCAGGCTTCGGAGGGCAGCTCGCGTGGCAGGCGGGTGGCTTGTCTTTTCCGCGCCGCACGGTTCCCGGCGCATTGCCGACGAATCCGGTGTTCCGCGTCGACGCCAGTGTTGCCGCTTCTCTTTCTACCGCGATTGACGGCATCGGCATTACGCGCGTGACCGCCTGGCGGGACGCAGACGGGCGTAGCTTTGCGGCGGTGCCGCTGGCGGAGACCAACCGTCCGTCGCTGCTGACCAATTCTTTGAACGGTAAGACGGTCGTCGATTTCGGCGCGTACGTCAGCGGCCAGTTCCTGCAGTGGAACACCAACATGAATTATATCGGCACCGTGCTTTGGGTAGTCGGTTCGCAAAACGGCGGCGGTCACCTGCTGGGGCACAGTTCGGACAACGGGTGCCACTTCCAGCGCGGCGGTGGAGGGGGAGCCCAGACCACGCCCATCTGGAGTTCTGCGGGTGCGAAAGTGGCTATGCGTGGATGCCCCACCTACGTCAACGGCGTGCGGGTCAACGGCACAAACGCATATCTCGGCTATGCATACCAAGTGGTGGCGGTCCAGTCGCCGGGATCGTTCGCCAACCAATTTGCGGGGCACCTCTCGACGTCCAACGACCTTTCGCGCACGGGCGGGCAGCGCCTCGCCGAAGTAGTCGCTTATAACCGCCTGCTGTCTGACCGCGAGATCGAGGACGCGCAGGCCTACCTGATGCGGAAATGGCTGAATGCGGCCGCGCCAGGATATTCGCGACAGAGCCGCTCGCGGCCCGATCTTCAGGATGTCGTCGTGGAGTGTGACGGCACGTTGACTGCGGACGGAGAACCGGTTCGTCTCGGCGCAATTTCCGGCACGGGGACGATGATTAAGCGAGGCACAGGTGATTTAGAGGTTCAGAACACCTCTCTGTTCTTGGGCTCTGTCACGCTGCAGAGTGGCAACCTGAAGACAGCGGTGCCCGCAGTGGTGGATAATACGCCGGCTGACGAACCGGCCTTCCATCTGGATGCGACCCGCACGGATTCGCTGGAGATGGCCATCCAGAACGGCACCAACTTCATCACCCAGTGGACCGATCTCAGCGGCTGGCGCAATGTTGCCCGCCGGTACGACACGTCGGCGAGTCGCCCCTTGCCTTGGCTCAGGAGCGATGTGGATTTGGCGAACGGGCATCCGGTGGTGGATTTCGGACCGCGTGCCTCGTGTCGTGCGCTGGTTTTCGAGAAGGCGGTTAAGAATATTCGCGCCGCGTATATAGTCATTGGTACTCAGGATGGTGACGGAGGTTTCCTGTTGGGATCCACCGGAGCGGAGGGCACCTATGATTTCCATCGCGGAGGTGTGGACACGAATCTGCTGAGCCGTCCGATCATCTCCGGGCATCCTCCGGCCCAGCCGCTGCGCGACGGTTTGGTTATCATCGACGGCGTGCTGACCAACTACAACGCGGGACTTTCCGGCGGCTATCAGGTGGTTGAACTGCATCCGGTGGCCGGAGTGACGGCCTCGGGATTGGCCTGCGACCGGTACGGTGGGACCACGGCAGTGGGGGACCTGACCAGCGAGAGCGCCCGTCGCACCGGTGCCCAGCGCCTCGCCGAGGTGATCCTCTATGACCGGCCGCTCACGGAGCGCGAGCGCGTCGCAACCCGCAACTATCTGATGAAGAAGTGGCTGGACCGCGCACCGGTCGCATTGCCCTCGGAGACGCCGACCGCCTTACGCCAACTTACGGTCTCCTCCACGTCCAACGTGACCTTCGGTGCCGAGAATGCGGCATCGGTTTCCGTGTTGGCGGGTAGCGGCGATTTCGAGAAAACCGGAACCGCCGCCCTTTCCATCGTCGACACCAGCGCGTTTACCGGCACGCTGCACGTCGCTGAAGGCGTGCTGGCTCTGACCGGACTCCTGCCGCCCGTCACACCGGCACTGGTGACCAACGGCCTGACCTTCCATGCCGACGCCACGCGGAACGTCGAGTGGGCGCTGGAAAGTGGCGTGCGGCGCGTCACGCGCTGGGGCAGCGCGTTGGGGGACGGCTGGTTCGCCTATCCGCAGGTGAATAAGCCCGAGTACAAGGCCGCGGATCTCGGCGGCTTGCCGGTGGTCGATCTCGGCCCCATGGGTTCCCTGCGTCACATGCTCTTCTGTAACACGAACTCGGCCGTTGGTGCCACAAACCGGATGATGAATATCCGCAGCGTCTTCTGGGTGATGGGCAGCCAGAACGGCGGCGGCTATCTGTTGGGCGGCGGCACCAATTCCTCCAGCACGGTGGCACACTATAATTTCCACCGCGGCGTAAAGCCGGGCACCAACGATGTGATAAATCCGATCACTCCGGATCATTATCTCTGGGGCGGCCCGACGGACCCGAAGATTAAGGATGCGACCAGTATCACCTATCTGAACGGCGTGGCCACCAACGGTAGTATGGCTGGACTTTCCGGCGGATACGACCTGATCGGGCTCGTGATGAACCAGTATGCGACCGAGGCCGAAGGGTTCGCTTTCGACGGGCGCTATCTCGAAAACAAGTCGTATGATGTGCGCAGCGGCGGGCAGCGGCTGGCGGAAGTCTTGTTCTATAACCGTCCGCTGTCTGACAGCGAACGTCAGGGGCTCGAGTGTCACCTCCAGCGGAAGTGGTCGCTGCGTCCTTACCGGGCGAATGACGGCTCCGCCATGACGCTGTCGATCGCGGCAGGCGCATCGGTCGACCTCGCGGGCAGTACCCAGCCTGTGGCGCATCTGACAGGTGGCGGCTCGGTCTCCGGAGGCACTCTGCTCGTTCTGGAGGGACTCAGTGCGGGTCGCGCGGTAGGCGAGATCGCTACGATCGCTATTAACGGCGGGCTGGGGCTGGCCGACGATGTGGTTTTGGATGTGGACTTGAATCCGCCCGTCGCGGATAAAGTCACGGTCAGCGGCACGTGTACGCTGGGGGCGCGGGTGACCGTCAACGTCCACAACGCCGGTTCGGTCCGGGGGACGACGCTCTATCGGACTCCGCTTCTTGAGGCGGGGGCTCTGGCCGATAAGGCCAACATCGCGACGTGGCGGGTCACGGGGGACATACCCGCCGGATACAAGGCCGTGGTATACCTTGCGGACAATACCGTATGGTTGCGGATCAGTCGTGAAGGCGTGCTGATCATGATTCACTGATCGGTCGCCGTCCGTACATCACACCACGATGCACGCGCCGGTTTTCCGCTTGCTCTTTACGCTTTCACCAAGGGATGAATGCACGAATGATTTACTTCCCCATAGTAATCACGGCCTTACTTCTGACAGTTTGCGGTGCCGTCGGCAAGGAGTCCGTTAAAATCTACCCGTATCCGATGAATCCGCGTGAACACCCTGACGATTTGCGCAGGGCAGTGAAGCCGCCGGACCAGACCACGTTCAAGAACCGTATGCAGTTCATGGCGCTGCGCACCATGGGCCAGAACTACATGGCCGATCTCGACCGCTACACGCGTGAGGACCGGCTCGGCGATATCGTCTGGGCGCACTACCAGATGCTCTACGCCACCAATGTCGAGGCGATGGTTCAGGAACTCAAACGTCGTGATCTGTATTTGTTCGACCTGTGGGGCTTCGTGCCGGGCTCTGGCTCTGGCGGGCCTTGGCAGCAGTTCAACGTGCCGGACGGCGTCCTGCCGATGTTTGAGCGTGTGCTCGGCGACCGCTGGCTGGGCATGGACAACGGCGAACAAGATGGCCGCTACGTCGGCGGATATGCCGGTCAGAGTGTGCCCTGCGGCGCGGGCCGCGCCGAGCAGTATCTGAATTTCCAGCGCCATTTTGAGCGCATGGGCGACCTGCTCGGCAACAAAATGGCCACGCTGGTCTCGCTCAACTTCGGCCATTACTTGATGCGCGAAGGCGTTTACACGCTGATCGGCGCGGAAACCGCCCAGGGGCTTCCCAATTCACAGATCTACTATTCCTTCATCCGAGGTGCGGGCAAACAGTATGGCGTTCCGTGGTTCGGCAACGTTTCGGTCTACAACCGCTGGGGCTTCAAGCACTACTCTAAAAACGCTTCCGATCCGACCGGAGGGCCCACCAAAGGCGCCAGCCTCTCGCTCATGAAACGCCTCATGTACACGCAGATTCTCTATGACTCCGTGGCCGTCGGTTTCGAGTCCAGCTATTACGGAGGAGACGGTGAACTCAGCCCCATCGGAAAAATTCAGCAGAATGCCGTCTGCTGGTCAGAAGCCCACGGCAATCCAGGCGTCATGCATACTCCGGTCGCCGTGATGCTCGACTTCTACTCGGGCTGGAGTTTCCCGCGCCACCTCTACTCCGGCGAGATCTACAAGGTCTGGGGCGCGTTGCCCTACGACGCCGGCGATTACCTGACCGACGGGGTTCTCGATCTGCTCTATCCCGGCTATCAGGACGCCTCCTACTTCCACGACGAGCGCGGCTTCATGACGCCCACGCCATTCGGTGATATCGCGGACTGCCTGCTGAGCGACGCCCCCGGCTGGCTCTTGCGCCAATATCCCGTCTTGGTGGTCGCTGGACGGCTCGAGCCTTCCGCCGAACTTGCCGACACGCTGGCGGACTATGTGCGCCAGGGCGGCCATCTGGTTCTCACGGCTGCCAGCGCCGCCGGTCTCTTCCCGTCCGGGATCGCGGGCATCCGCGTGCTGCCGGAAACGGTCACGCGCAGGACGGACCAGGGTGTGGTTACGCTGCACAAACTCGACCTGTCGGACCAAGCGGAAACCGTCTGCCGTCTCGGCTGGCGCACCCCCGCAGCGGCACGCGGTACGTGGGACAAGGGGCAAGTCACTGTGTTCGCCTCGCCTTACGGTGTTGCCGAAGAACCTCGGAGTGCCCTGCCCGCGAAAGCCGGTGTGGACAAGCCGCTCGATAAGCCCTATCCGCTCCTTGCGCACGTCCGCGAAGCGCTTGCGCCGATCTTCCGGTCGCAGATGCTCTTCGGCACAGACGGCACATCGGTCGGCGAGGGGCTGAGCCTGACGACGTGCCGCCGCGCGGCAGGCGAGTATACCGTCGCGCTTTGTAACAACACGTGGGAAACAAAACCGTTCACGCTCGTCTCGCTCGCGGGCGCGGTCACAAACGTGACCGAACTGACGACAGACACCGCCGAGAAAACTGCCGTCGGCTTCTTGCCTGAAGCCGTCACGAACGCGTGTGGCGCGGACACCTCCGACCGCATCGCGTGTGGTGCGGTGCGTCTTTTCCGCGTCTTCACCGAGGAAACCCGCGGTCTTACGTCTGTGGAGGTGATTCCCCCGGTGCGTCCCTCGCCGAATCCGACGGGACGCGGACTCGCGTTGCGCGCTACCGCTTCGATCCAGCGCGACCTTCTGTTGCGTCCGACCTTCTTCCGACACTTCGACACCGTGCTGGTGGACTGGCGCTACGTGGCCGAACGCGACAGACGCGCGCTCGTCGGCCAAGCGGGCTGGTTGAAACGCCAAGGCGTGCGGATTGTGGTGGACGCGTCGTCCGGCATCAACCTCTTTCCCGATCTCCGTCTGGTGAACAACGACACCAACGACTACGCGCGCTCGATGGCGACGCTCAATGAAGTCTTGGATAAAATGACGGCGCTTGGCTCGAAAGATCTGGTAATAAGCCTGCATCGCACGCCTGAAAATAATTTTACGGGCGAGCAGTATAACACGTCGCTGACAGAGACCTGCCGCACGCTTGCCCGTCAGGCGGCTGTTAACGGAATGACGATCCATCTGCGGCAGACCCCGAAGAAGGGAACGCCGACGCTAGACACCCTCGCTCATTGGGTTAAGACGGTTAGCGAACCTAATTTCCGCGCCGCGCCCGCTCTGGCCGCGCTCCTGGCGCAAGGCGGCAAGCCCGCAGAGCTCGCAAAAAAGCTGACGGTCTTCCCTTGCGACCTAATGTTCCTGTCCGGTTGTGAAAGCGACTCGAACGGTCAGTTATGGAATCTCCACACGCCGCTTTGCCGTTATGGAAAACAGGCAGAGCTCGCGCCATTCCTTGACGCGCTGAAACAGTCAAAGCGCGTGTGTATCCTCGACGCCTGCTATCCTTCAACGAACGACGAGTACCGCGACGTGCGGTTGCTGGAGACTCCATAACCTACTCCCTCGCCCTCCCTCCCCGAATTCTGAAATCTGGTGGCAACGGTTTTCCATTCTTTGATAAAATAAAAACAATGCTTAAAAGACTTTTAGCTTACCTGGGCGCGCATCATGCGCCCAGTGTCCGTGCCCAAGAGTTTCTGAAGTACCTCGGGCCCGGACTGCTCGTCACCGTCGGCTTTATCGATCCGGGCAACTGGGCCTCCAACATCGCCGCCGGTTCGGAGTTCGGCTGCAAGCTCTTGTGGGTGATCACGCTTTCAACGATCATGCTCATCCTCCTGCAGCACAATGCGGCGCACCTCGGAATCGTGACAGGCGACTGCCTCTCGGAGTCCGCCAATCGACACTTGAAGCCGTGGGCCTCTCGGCTCATTCTTTTCTCGGCCATCGGCGCCGCCGTCGCGACAGCCATGGCTGAAATCCTCGGTGCCGCCATCGCCCTGAACATGCTGTTCAGGATCCCGATCGGTGTCGGTTCCATTCTGACGGTGACAACCGTCTGCGTCGTACTCTTTACGAACACTTACCACAAAGTGGAGAAGTGGATCATCGGCTTTGTCTCGCTCATCGGCCTTTCTTTCCTCTACGAGCTGACCATCGTGGATGCCCCCTGGCGAGATGTCATGATTGGCCTGGTTAACCCGCAGATCCCGTCCGGGTCGCTCCCGATCCTCATGAGCGTGCTCGGCGCGGTCGTCATGCCGCACAACCTGTTCCTGCATTCCGAAATCATCCAGAGCCGTCAGTGGAATCTGACCGAGCCCGCGGTGATCAAGCGCCAGCTCGACTACGAGTTTCTGGACACGCTCTTCTCGATGCTGGCGGGCTGGGTCATCAACAGCGCGATCATCATCTTGGCCATCTCGACCTTCCACGCTCAGGGCACTGTCGTGAACGATCTGCAGCAGGCCGAAGCGCTGTTGCGCCCGCTGCTGGGAAACCTCTCTGCGGGCGTGTTCGCCTGTGCGCTGCTTTTCTCCGGCGTCGCCTCGTGCATCACAGCGGGAATGGCCGGCGGTTGCATTTTTGCCGGGATGTTCGGCGAAACCTATAATATCCGAGACCTCCACTCGCGCATCGGCCTGGGCATCACCTATTTGACGGCTGTCGCCGCCATCCTGCTGGTCACGAATCCCTTCAAGGGGCTTGTGTGGTCCCAGGTGGTGCTCAGCATCCAGTTGCCGATCACGGTCTTTCTGCTGCTGCACCTGACCTCGTCGCGGAAGGTAATGGGCGCTTATGCGAACAAACCGATGGGGAAACTGTTTCTTTTCGCCATTGCGGGCGTCATCACCTTGCTGAACATCCTGCTCTTCTTCGATATGCTCAAAGGCCTGGCCGCGCCCTCCCCGTGATCGGATGATGCAAGCAAGTGTGCCGCCTGCGGGGTGGGAGTAAACGACCTGGTAACGCTGTTTGAACGAGAATGAGATTAGGATTTGGATGACGAGTATGAAGGGCTTTTAATCCCTTTTAATCTTACGCGTAATCCAATCTGAAGGTGCCGACAAGGACAAGAAGTACACGCCATGAACACAACCATGATCCGCGCAGTCGCACTGGCCACAGGACTTCTCGTGTCCTATTCCGTCCGTGCGGTCTCCTCCGCAGCGGCGCCCTCCGATTACGCGCAGCGCGTCGCCGCCGTCACGGGCCTGCCAGGCTGTGTCGCCTTCTGGGACTTCGTGAAACGCGAGCCGGAGGGCGCTCATCGGTTCACGGCGCATGTCCCAACAGGTTGTGCGAATGACTTCGCCCTCGACGCGGGCAACTATGTGAAGGACTATTGGGGCGAGGGGCGCGAGGCCACCTACGAGGACTTTCCTTTGCTGGGGTGCGGACCCTTCGGGCAGGCGATCCGCATCCGTAAAGAGGCGGATGCCACGTTTCGCCCGCTCCTTTTCGTGCCGCGTGCGCGGCTGCATGACTCGCCGCTCGACCTCAAAGGCGACGGCACGTCCGTCACTGTGGTCGTGTGGGCCATCCGCGAGAGCGGCAACCACGCGCTGGCGGGTATCTGGCATGAAGGTACGGATCTGAAGGAAACGTCCACGGCGGGAATCCGCAAGGCGGTGCGCGGCCAGCGCCAATACGCGCTCTTCGCGGGCTTGAACAAGGACGGCTCAGCCTGCGGCCACATTTCCGAAAACGGCGCAAGCTCCTTTCTGAACAAATACGCCCTGCACAAGTGTAACTCCGGCGACGTCTCGCCCGCCGTCCCTGCGGACTCGCCTGCTGAGGTTCTCGATGCCTCGTGGCAATGCTTTGCCATGACCTTCGACCATGAATGCGATGAGCTGACCGGCTGGCTCAACGGTAAGGCCAGCGCTCGCTGGCTGGAGAATCCGAAGAAAGACCCGCTGATCTCCTACGCATACAACGCCTGGCTGCAAGGTCATCTGCGCCGCGAGCCCGGCTTGCAGCCGGGTGAGGATGCCGCTTTTCCGGAGGATCAGCTCTACAATCCGCCTGAGGACAAGCCGGTGTCTGTGAAAGTGCTCAGCGAGACCGCCGACGAGCGCGTCGAATGGCGCGAATACCGTTACACCCGCGTGAAGGTCACGCAACGTAAAGCCGCCGACGGCTCCTGGACTCTGACAGGCCGCGACCTGGCTGCCCTTAGCCTGAACCCATGGTGGTATCCGCACGGCATCTACAAGCCCGCCAACGACGGCAGCGGCGGCCCCTTCACCATCGGTCGTGTGATTCACAGCGGGCGGGGCGTGGGGTTCACAGGCTGGATCGGCGGTGTCGCGGTTTTCAATCGTGCGCTTTCTTCGGATGAGCTGGCTCGCCTGTCCGCCATCGGCCGCAAGGCAACGCTTTCGCCGCCGCCGCCGAACTAAGAGGACGTTCCGATCATTCGCGGAGATTCGCTGGAAAAAGGCGCTGATTGCATAGCCGCAGAGAACGCATAGAACACAAAGAAAGACGATGAAAATCAAACATTCTCTTCTGTTTTTCCCCTCTTTGCGCTCCTTGTGTTGGTAATGTGGGTGCGTTCAGACGAGAACCCTTTATACGGGGCGTTTGA
>JAEAMG010002774.1_pt1 | contig 10416 bp, 6 predicted proteins | sample 8958741 | NCBI WGS metagenome assembly JAEAMG01 (sample SAMN16933256, study PRJNA681125) | bioreactor sludge metagenome | isolation source: anaerobic bioreactor treating anionic surfactant - SDBS | place: India: Bengaluru | collected 2019-02-28
GGTCGGCGGTTTTCTTCCCGGCTCATGATAGGCACGGGCAAATTTCCCAGCACCGAAGCATTGCGCCGCGCCATCGAAGCAAGCGGCGCCGAAATTATTACGGTAGCCCTGCGGCGAGTGGATTTGGAGCATCCGGAGTCGGAAAGCATCCTTCCCGCCATAGACCGGGAACGCCAACTGATCCTGCCCAATACCAGCGGCGCCCGTACTGCGGACGAGGCGGTACGCCTGGCACGGCTGGCGCGCGCGTCCGGGCTGGAACCGTGGATAAAACTGGAATTGACCCCGGAGGCCCGGTACTTGTTGCCCGATCCGCTGGAAACGCTTCGCGCTGCGGAGCGGCTGGTGGCGGATGGGTTTGTGGTTCTGCCCTATATCCAGGCGGACCCGGTACTGGCCAAGCGGCTCGAGGAAGCGGGCACGGCGACGGTAATGCCCCTGGGGGCGCCCATCGGGAGCAATCGCGGGCTGCGGACACGGGATATGCTGCGCATTATCATCGAGCAGTCAAATATTCCCGTCGTGGTAGATGCCGGTCTCGGCGCACCGTCTCACGCGGCGGAGGCCATGGAACTGGGCGCGGATGCGGTGCTGGTCAATACGGCACTGTCCGATGCGCGGGATCATGGCGTCATGGCGAAGGCATTTTCCATGGCCGTATCCGCGGGACGTATGGCGTATCTGGCCGGGCTTGGTCCCGAACGGGATACCGCGGAAGCCTCATCGCCGCTGACCGGATTCCTCTTCAAGGATACGTCCGAATAGAGGTACCAACGCCCGGCCCGGATTCTCAGTAACCCGTGCTTGCCATGTTTTCCTCCAATTCATCCTCATTCAGAATTTCATAGCGGTAGCCCTGTTCCGTCAGGAACAGCTGCCGTTTCATGCTGAAATCCTGGTCGCAGGTGTCTTTTGATACGATAGAATAGAACCGGGCGATGGAACCCGGTTCACTCTTGGGGCGCAGAATGCGGCCGAGCCGTTGCGCCTCTTCCTGCCGGGAACCAAAGGTGCCGCTGACCTGGATCGCCACGTTGGCGTCGGGCAGGTCAATCGCGAAGTTGGCGACCTTGGATACGATGAGCAATTTTATCTCCCCCGTCCGAAAGGCCTGGTATAGTTCCTGCCGTTGTCGTACAGGCGTCTGGCCGGTGATGATGGGCGCCTTGAAATGCCTGGCAAGTTGTTTCAATTGGCTGAGAAATTGTCCTATGATCAACACATTGTCACCGTGGTGACGTTCCGCAAGCAGTTCACACAAGGTGATCTTATTCGGATTGGTGGAGGCGATGCGGAACTTGCTGCGCTTGGGCGCGATGGCGTACTCAAAACGCTGGTCGGTGGGGAGTGGCGTGCGGATCTCGGTGCATACTGCCTCGGCAATCCACCCCTGTTTTTCGAGCACCTTCCAGGGTACATCATACTTCTTGGGACCAATAAGACTGAACACCTCGTCCTCGCGCGCGTCTTCGCGAATGAGCGTTGCGGTAAGCCCCAACCGCCGCTTGGCCTGAATGCCAGCGGTGGCCCGGAACACCGGCGCCGGCAGCATGTGCACCTCGTCATAAATGATGAGCCCCCATTGCCCCTGGTCAAAAATCCCAAAGTGGGTGAACTCGCTGTCCTTCGTTTTACGGTAGGTGAGCACCTGGTACGTGGCAATGGTCACGGGCCGTATAATTTTTTCATCACCGCTGTATTCGCCAATATCTTCGTCCTGCAGAGTGGTCTTGTCAAGCAGTTCACTCTTCCATTGGCGGAGCGCAACCGTATTCGTCGCCAGAATTAGCGTGTGTGTTTTTACGGCGGCCATCACACCGATGGCCACGATGGTTTTACCGGCGCCGCACGGCAAAACGATGACCCCGCTGCCGCCCCGGTTCGAGCCGTTCAGATAAAAGGCATCCACGGATTCCGTCTGATACCGGCGCAGCGTAAAAGGCCTTCCGCTCAGGCAGGACTCCCGCAACACAATTTCCAAGGGCGCGCCGTCCGCATAGCCGGCCAGGTCCTCCACGGGAAAGCCCAGTTTTGTCAAAGCGCACTTGACGTTGCCGCGGTCTTCCGGTTTCACCAAGATGCGGTTGCCGCCCGGCGTGCCCTGGATATATTGCCGCAGCAAGTTATGGCTCAACAACTCCCGGATCAGCAGGGGTTCGTCGGAAACCAGGGCCAGCCCGCCATCGTCAGTGCGATGGAGTTTTAGACGACCATAACGGCCCACCATATCGCGAATATCGGCAACAACGTTCTGGGGCAGCTCATAGCGGCTGTAGGCATCTAATTCCTCTATGATTTGGTGGGCGGTCATGCCCGTGGACGCGGCATTCCAGAGGGATAAAGCCGTTATCCGATAGGTATGGATATGCTCAGGCGATTTGACCACCTCGGCGAAGGCGGCCAGACAATCCCGCGCGTTTTCAAACTGTGGCCCGTCGGTTTCCAGTAATATGGAACGATCCGACTGCACAATTACCGGTTTATCGTCATTCTTGGGCATAAAATGTAAATCCGTATGGAGTAACGGGCGGGGAAATTATCGAGACAGCAGAAACATGGTCAGTAGTATAGCAACACACGATGGCCATTGAGAAGCATCAGATAAAAAGGCTTCCGGGCTACTTTATTTCCCCGGTTACGGGATCGTAATGCCACTGACGGTCGGGGTAGGGATGTTTGGGAACCGCCTTGAGCAACCCCACAGCGACCAATCCCTCCAGCGTGTCGGGCCACTTCTCATACTCAAGGTTATAGCTGTCCAACGCATTGATAATCGGGTCTTTGGTACGGATTACCAGGTCGTCGAGAAGTGTGGTGTTATAAGCGATCCCGTCCGAACCCAGGAAAAAAGAACCGCCCAGCGGATCTTTAGGAATGTAATGCATCAAACCGGCGGTAACAAGGTCATCAAGGGAGGCTGCCGGACGCCCTTCTTTGTCAGTGAAAATGGCGAGCGATTCGTTCATCGCGCGACAGACCCGGCGCAGATCGATTTCCGTCAATTTGCGTCCCGCCAACTCCCTTAAAAACGCATCATCGCTTTCAAGCATTTCCTTCCAGGTGTCCTGTTCAATCTCGGTCAGGTCGAACTCATCCTGCAGTTTTGCGGTCAGGTTTGCGATTCCGCCCGGCGCGGTGCCCGTGGCAAGACTCATGCTCAGGTACCGCGCAGCCAGGTAGCGGGCACGGGGGGCATCTTTCTGATTCATCAGGTATACCATGGCGGACTGATAGGGAATTTTCCAGGAATGGGGATTTTTCTCCATACCGGATGCCGCGAATTCCAGGCTTGCCCGTGTGTCCGCCCGCAGCGCCGACAAGAACATGGCGCCCAAATAGTAGATATCGGAAAAGTAGGGGTCAAGACGCGTGGAAGTCACCAGCATTTGTTCCAGCCACGTGTACTGACGCTCTCCCCGGTGTTCGTTCGCCGTATATTGGATGCAGTTGAGCCACAGCAGGTCGGCGATGACCGTATTCAGGCCGCCCGTAAAATGATTCAGCAGATTCTCATTGGGCAGGTACAGGACTTCATCCATGCCTTCGGCGGTACGGGCCCGGTTCACCGCGATAAAGGCGAACAGGGCAACACCGTAACAGAGCACCACGGCCTCAAGTCCGTACAGCAGTCGCCACCTGCGGCTTTTCATACATCACGCCTTTCAAAGGCCATGCAGGCCAGAATCAGCAGCAAGGCCGTCCATGCCAGCCCGTATGCGGCCGCAAACCCGATATAGGCCGGGGCGACAGGGACATTGTTGGCCGCTTCGGACTGCAAATTGAAAATGTTCAGGTTGGGTATAATGTAATATAGTATTTCAAGGACCTTTTTGGCCAGGGTACCTTCGAACTGGGAGGGCAGGTTTTTGAACACTTCGGTGGCATGGCCGGCAAAGTAAAAAGAGACTACAACAATGGCCCCCAGAATGGGGGACACCAGGGTGGACAACAAGATAGAAAAGGCCGTTATCAGGACCAGTTTGAGGAATATAAGCAGGATAGCCTGAAACCATACGACCGTGAGGATGCCGTTCATCAACCATAGGTAGAGGGTAGCGCCAACCGTCATAAAAACCATTGAAACGCCAATAACAGCGAGCAGACCCAGATATTTGCCCAGCATGAACTCATAGCGATGCATCGGTTGGGCCAGCAGCGTATACAATGTTTTTTTGTCAATCTCCTTATATACCAGGTTCGCCCCCACGAAAATTGCTATCAGGGCGCCAAACACGGACATGGCCGCGAGACAGATATCCTTGATGATTTTGACATCCTGGCCGATACTGACCCAGCCCAGTATTTTGGAACCCGCTATGGTGGTGGCAGCAAAAAATAGAAGCACATAAAATACCTTGTCACGAATGGATTCCCGAAATGTGTTTCCGGCCACGGCACGTATTCGGTTCATGATGTTACTCCTCCGCCTTTGAAACTACAGCCGCCTCTGCATTTTCTTCCGGCAGCGTCACTCCGGCGCTCTCCTGAATGCGCGTGAAGAAATCTTCAAGCGATTCAATGACCGGATGCATGAAGACTACCGTGGCGCCCGCATCCTGAATTCTTTTTACAAGGGTGTTGGCGGTTTTCAGATCCGGAACCACAAAAGCGCAACACCCATCCGCTTCCATCTCAAAATGCGACACAATCCCCTTCAGTTCTCCGGCCAATTCGGCGCCGACGCCTGACGCGCGCAATTCCACAGACTTGGGCACACTGCCCACCAGTTCCTCTATCCGCCCACACGCGGCCAGTTTGCCCGCGACCAGGATGCCGACCCGGTCACAGATTTCTTCCACATCGGCCAGCACATGGCTGCTGAAGAAAATGGTTTTTCCCGCCGCTTTCAGGTCCCGCATTAACTCCCGAATCATACGGCGGCCCAACGGATCCAGGCCGCTCACGGGTTCATCGAGAAGCAACAAGGGCGGGTCACCCACGAGCGCAACAGCGAAGCCCACGCGCTGCCGCATTCCCTTGGAAAAACCGCGAATACGTCGGTCGGCAATTTCGCGCAAATCGAGCAGGCCGCTGATGCGGTCCCATTCCATCAAACGCGTGTCACGGTCAAGCCCCCTCAGCCGACCATAAAATTCCAGGGTTTCCCGCGGCGTCAGGTATTCATAAAAGTACGGATGCTCGGGCATATAACCCACCAACCGTCGGGATTCCGGCGAATGGAAACTTTTGCCAAACAAGGAGGCCGTTCCCGCAGTAGGATAGATCAAGCCTGTCAGCAACTTGATGGCGGTAGTCTTGCCCGCGCCGTTCCGACCCAGAAAGCCGAAGATTTCATTTTCCCGTACTTCCAGGTCCATGGAACGTAATGAATGCACCCTCCCTTTTCCAAACATTTTATAGGTTTTCGACAAACCTTGTGTACTTATTGCTGTCATAGACATACCTCATTACGCTGATCTTCGTCGTGTTGGAGTGAAGCATACATCGGTTTATCCGGGGACTGTACATTACACAACGGGATAGATACGGGCCCCTTGTGCAAATAGTATGAAGAGAAGAATTTAAAGGTACCCCGGCTTCTTCGCCTTCACCTCTGCTCCTGTGCCCGCACATGGGGTTTCGGGCCACGTTTTTGTGGACGTAAAATGCGACCGGTTTGTTGTTCAAGTTCTTCGATAAAATTCACGGCGCCGCAGGGATGTCCTGTGCGCGTATGCAATAGAAGTCGTTTGTCCAGGGCGGATTCGCTGTCGGCGCCCGCAAGCCATACCGCCCAGTTTTCAATGGCGCCTGGTGGAGGAAAACTTGTGGTAAGCACCGGGTCCTCTCGCAAACCGCAATGGGGCGCCGCACTGGACCAGCGATATTTTTCGGCCTTTCTGACCAATCCCGTCCGCACGGGAAGCGATTCAACGAGGCGAACGGCGGACCACACAAGCATATCATCCACCACACAGGAACTGTAACGATCTTTCCAGACCCGACCGGTAGTTATCTCCCGCCAATTGGCATAGGTAGCATAGGCGGCGTGGGTGTCTCGTATTGTATTTGCCAACACACCCTCGTCTTTGGGCACTACAATCAGACGAACATGATCGGGTAGCAGGCAATACGCCCATACGGACAGGCCATGTTCCTTGGAAAATGTTTCCAAATAACCCAGGTAATTCGTGTAATCGGTTTCATCCGTAAGAATACCCTGAGCATTTGTCCCAAATTGCATCACATGATGCACATAACCTGCTATGACTGTACGTGCTCTTCTTACCATGCCAGCATAATACCGTATATGGAACTTTGTTATCAAAACAAAATATAAACCTGATTTTTCATCTCTGTGAATCCGGAAAAAAGCATGGGATTCAGGTATTTTGCGGTAGGAGAGTGAGATGGCGGTCTGTTGTATCCTTATTGTTTCCGGATTGAAACCGAATCATACCGTTGTTAAACATGCAATGCACAAGGGGTGTCGGGTATGATTTTGATACTATCTATGCCACTATTAAGGGACGTGATTTCTTTCTGACACAAGCAAGGAATGTATCGTTAATGCTCGGAAAACGACTTGGGTTCATACTGGACACGCTAGTCCTTCTTGTTATCACCGGCATTTCGACCACATACGCCTGGCACTATGTCGCCGCTATTGATGACGCCGGGATCCTTCGGGACACCAAGATGTTGCCTATCCCAATCCTTCCGGGGGCCATTCACTTTGCCCTGGGCCGTGGCGTTGGGGTGACACATGAAAAAGAGGAGGGATTCCCGGAACTTGAGGAGTTTCTTACCTCCAGAATCTTCGAGATTCCCCGGGAAGTCTGGCCTGAACCGGGCTCTCATCCCAAAGCGGATGGCCATTATTTTTACATGCATTACTACCTGATTGCCTATCTCGGCGGCATTTTTTATCTGCTTGGGATAAGCCTATGGAGCTTTCGGGTGGCCTGCGTCCTGCTGCATGTAACCTCCATGATGGCCTTGTACGGTATATTCAGGCTTTTTATGGGCCGTGTTCTGGGGCTTCTGCTGGTGTCATTTCTTTCGATATCTCACGCCTATCTGGTCATGCTTCCCATAATGCGAGATTTGAGCAAGGCGCCTTTCATCCTCGCAGCACTGTTATTGATCGGCATCCTTGTCAAACACCCTGTCGCTCGCAGTAAATTTTTTCTTATATCCATCCTGCTCGGGGGTATTATGGGGGTGGGATATGGCTTTCGCCAGGATGTGTTCGTGTGTGTGCCGCTTGCGCTCTTTTGCATCTTGACAGTCACGCGTCCCGCCTCAACATATATCTGGCGGGTGCGTGTTGCGGCATGCCTGCTCTTAGTGGGTGCCTTTACCCTCGCTGCCGTTCCGGTATTCAAGGGAGATCGCGAAGTCGGCGGTACCATAGCCGTTCATACGCTTTTTCAGGGCGTAATGCGATGCGCCGAGGATAACGCCGCTTTTTACAGCGATTCCTACGATTTTGGATACTTGAATTACGACCACCCTGTTACAGCCCAGATTCGCGCTTACGCAAAACGCACGGGCGACATCTACCCCGTCAATGACCTGACTCCTGCATACGGGAAAGTGGGGGGGCGCATGTTCCGTGAATATATGCGTTCCTATCCGGCTGATCTGGTCGGAAGGGTGGCTGCAGTTTTGGACAGCCTTAACGGCATTTTCGCGGCCTCATTTTCCTGGTCGGCGGAACATTCTGAAACGGTATCGGACGGGTATGTTTACGGAGGAAAGCCTATTGAAACGTTCCAGCAAGTAATAGGCCGCTTTTTGGACGCTTATGGCTTCGCCATCATGCTGGTTGCGTTACTCTTTCTTGCGGCGAAAAAATTTCGTTCGGCTTTTCTTGTTGTTTTGATGCTGGGCTATTTCAGCGCCTACCCCAGTACGCTCTTCGAATTCCGTCATTATTATTATCTTGCTTTTACACCGCTGTTGTTTGTCGGCATTACCGTAACGCTGCTCTATCAGGGTCTCAGCATAGTATTTTTACAATACACAGCCGTATCTTGGAAAGAGCGGCTACGCGCCGGATTTCGCAGCGTGCTCAGAGGGGTATGCTTTGTCACAGCATGGGTGTTTCTTGCGGTACTCCTTTTAAGCGCGTTGCGCGGCTATCAGTATTTGCGGAGAAACTGGCTTCTTGACCGGTATGCCAGCGCCTCTCTTTCAAAGATATCGTTGGTGGAGAATCGGGAAGGTGACAAAGTGCGGTTGTTCTTGCCCCAGAACTTGACGGAACTGCTGCATCAATCGCCGCCTGCGGCGGGGGAAGTGGGCGCCTTTTATCTGGCAGCCCGTTTCCAGGGAGGGGATAGAACCGTTTCATTCCAGCTAATAAATAACAATCCGGTATTTACACGGCCTTGCCATGTGATTCTACGCGGCAGTGGTGTTTATTTCTTTCCCGTCTATGAGTGTCCCCATGATGTGCCCCTCACATTTTTAGGTATCGAAATGGATGCAGCGGACCGACCCTATTTTGAGGACCTTTACCTTTGTACGGATGCGGATTCACTGCGGTTGTGGCCTTACATTTTTGTTCCCGAAAAACGGGAAGATTTTGCATACTGCAAATTGGGACGGTTGGACCGGTGGGGACTTGGCGTTCTTGCGGAGGCACAGGGTGGCTTTGGCCTGTGGCCGGAACGGATTCTCGAGGCCCATCTCGAATTAATTGCGCGCCATCCATTTCACGCACCTTTTGCAAATCAAGCCTTGAAATATGCGCAACGATGTGGGATGGAAAACCAACTTGTGAAGACCTGGGAAACCATCGGCACATTCATGCCCGACCAACGTGCCAAGGCCGGCGCTTGGATGGTTCGTCGCGCGGACGAAGCACTGAAACGCCAAAATACGAAGGCCGCGGTGGTGCTGTACGAAAAAGCCTGTCACCTTTTACCAACCGACCAACCGTATCAGGAGAAATTAGGCGAGTTACTTGAAATGTCGGGTGAACAAGCGAAAGCAATAGAGACCTATAAAAATATCCTGAAACAATACCCTGAAAGCCCGGCGGTTGCTTATCGGTTGTATACACTGATGCGTCAGGAAACCCCCGAAGGAGAGGCATTGGCGTATTGGGATAAACTTCTGACCGCTAATCCCGGCCGGTCAATTCCCCAGCTCTATTATGGAATTGCTTTAGAAGAGCACGGCAATCCGGATCTGGCTATCGAGGTGTATCAACAAATACCAGCCGAGTCCATCGCTTCCCATGAAGCCTTATTCCGGCAAGGCATTTTGAAGATCAAACATGGACCTTATGAGAGGGGAACGGCGCAACTGCTTGAATTGCAGAAAAACAATCCTGAATATCAAAAACAGGTAGCCAATGCATTCATTGAATTGGGGATTCAATTGAAAGCGCAGAATAATTATGATGCTGCGGCACATATTTTGGAGGCTCTGTTGGGCATACAGTCGGATAACCTTGATATAAAAGCAACCCTTGGTGAAATTTATGAATTACAGAATAAACACGAAAAAGCGCTTTCCTTTTATGAGAAGGTATTGATGGAGCATCCTGACCTGAACGTCGTGGCGAAGCGTCTGGACGCCTTATATGCCAAACAGTCCCTGGAAAATAATATTGAGGGGGAGGAAGATGGCGATATTCACGCATTTCACTTCTGGCGTTCCTTGGAATCCAAATATTCCGGCGAGGCGCTTCCGTTGCTTTATCTGGGAAACACGCTTGAACGGGCCGGCCAGATGGACAAAGCCGCCCTCGCATATCAGAAAGCATTATCGTTGCGACCGGTGTACCCGGAGGCATCCTACAGACTTGGAATACTCAAGGTGTTGCTTGGAGAAACAAACTCAGGATTGAGGATGATTCGGGACGCCGCAGCGTCAGACCCCGCCCTTGCGAGCGACATGAGTCGCCGATGTGATGCGGTTGCATCGGAATGTATCGCCCAAAAACAATACCAGACCGCCATGTTGCTTTACGATACCGCATTAGCCGTCTCACCAGGCGATTTGTGGCCTCGTGTACATCAAGGGGAGCTGCATGAATTGTTAGGTGAAAAGGAGGCTGCCGCAGATTCATATCGCGCGGTATTAATGGCGGTCCCCGACTCTCCCGTAAGCGCAAAGCGGCTGGACGATTTGTTGCGTCTCCGTTCAGGAGGAAGCGATATTGCCCTGGCCGAGTGGCGTGCCATTGCGGCACGTTATCCTGATGCGGCGATTCCCGCTCTCTATTTAGGTATTTCATTGGAATCAGCCGGGGACAAGGCCGGGGCCATCGCCGCCTATACAAAAGCATTGGCACTAAATCCCGATTTGGTTGAAGCGAGGAAACGACTGGAAACGTTGGTAAAACTGAATGCTTCCCCCTAACTATGTCTTTCCATAAGGAAAATCAGGTATTCTACGGAGAAATAATCCTGAGTTTACCACTTTAGCCTTTGTCTAACAAGAATTCCCCCGATTTAC
>JAEAMG010002741.1_pt1 | contig 10415 bp, 9 predicted proteins | sample 8958741 | NCBI WGS metagenome assembly JAEAMG01 (sample SAMN16933256, study PRJNA681125) | bioreactor sludge metagenome | isolation source: anaerobic bioreactor treating anionic surfactant - SDBS | place: India: Bengaluru | collected 2019-02-28
CATAGACGATCCAGGTGATCAGCGACCAGGTCTCCTTCGGGTCCCAGCTCCAGTAGGAACCCCAGGCGGAATGGGCCCAGATCGATCCGGTGGCGATTCCGAGGCTCAAAAAGAGGAACCCCAGCAGCGCGCTTTGATAGAGAAGTTCCTCGAGCGCGTCACTGTCGGGGATCCGTTGTCGAAGGCGACTTCCCCCGCCGGCGGGATCGTCGTTCTGGAGCAGAGTCATGATCCCGAGGGCAAAAGCCGCGGCGAAAAAGGCGTAGCCCAGAAAGCAGGTGAGGACATGGACGGTCAGCCAGTTGCTCTGCAGCGCGGGAATCAGCGGCTGGATCCGGTTGTTGACGCCGGGGACCATCGAGGCGTAGGCCAAAAGAAGAAAGGCGACCGGCATCAGGAACGTCCCCAGGCTGCGGATCTTGGATCGGCCCTCCAAGATCAGGTGAATGAGCAGGACCGACCAGGAAAAAAAGACGAGCGATTCGTAGAAATTAGACAGAGGGGCGTGACCGATTCCCAGGTCATAGGAGCTCTTCCAGCGCAGCAGCAGCGCCGCGCTGTGCATCGCAAAGCCGATCCGGGCAAGCCAGGAGGCCGGTGCGCTCCAGCGCTCCCGCCCATGGACCATGCGGACCAGGTAGAAGGCAAAAGACGCGAGATAGACAAAGGTCGTCCAACTGATGATGAGCGTATCGCTCATGTCCGTTCCTCCGTGGCGCCGCCCGCCGCCAGCAGCCGTCGTATTTCCGTTTCCAGACCGGCGTGGTCGCGGTTGCTCTGTCCGGCGACGGCGATCCGGCTTCCCCCGTCGCGGGATTCCACCCGGATCCAGAAACGGCGATGGGAAAAGAAAAAGACGATCATCAGACCCCCCAGGACCAATCCCGCCCCCAGGGCCACCAGCGGCGTGCCGGGATCGTAAGTCGCCTGCAGGACCGTGAAGTAACGCTCTCCGGTCTGCTCCAGCGAGAAGAGCCAGGGAGAAAAGAGGCCGGGATTCATCATCGGAACCTGCGTTAGGATGCCGGGATTAGCGGCCTTGATCTGCCGGATCCGCTCAAAAACCCAGAACTGGAGTTCCCGCTTCCCGTCCGTCACGGAGATCTTCACCGCCGGTCCCATCCGCATCAAATCGCCCTCGACGCGAAGCACCTCGACCTTGCCGGCGCCGTCGGGCAACTCAAAACGGTCCCCGGGATGAATCTCCCTGCGGCCGGCAGGATTGCCCCCCTCGGCCCAACTCAGGGTTTGGCGGCCGCCGGGGAGGCGGCCGTAACTGGATTGGTAGAAGCGCAAACCGCCGAAATCGAGAGGATGGTTGACCAGCAGCGCTCCTTTCATTTCAATTTTTCCATCCCGCAGAAAAACGAGGTCGGACCTGAATAATTTCGGCATGCCGCTTTCGTAATGCTCGACCACGAAGCGGTCGCAGCGGATCTGGAAGTCCAGCGGCCGTTGCCCCTTGCCTCCCGCCAAGCGCAGCGTGTCGGCTACCCCGCCCTCAGCGATCTCCATGTGACCCTTCAGGCCCCAGACGGCGCCCGCGAGACCGCCGGCGATCAGCAGCAGGACACCCAGGTGAACTACGTAGACGCCAAGGCGAGAAAAGGCTCCTGTTTCACCGGACAAGCAAAATCCTTGACTTGTCTGCGTCCGCGTCACCTTTCCTCGCCGTTTTTGCAGTCGGGTTTCGATTCGCTCCGCCGCTTCCGCGGGAGGGAGCGCGGAATCGCGTTGCAGGTCCGGAGGAAGCGAAGCAATGTGGTCCGGCCGATCGGTTGGGATGCCGCCGCGGATTTGGCGCCAGGCGGCAGGAAGGCGGTTCAACGAGCAGACGATCAGATTGACGGCCAGCATCAGCAGCAACAGGACAAACCAAGTCGAGTGATAGACGTCGAAAAGCTGCAGCGCCTCAAAGAGTGTCCGCAGTGCGGGATGGAGGCGGCCGGAAAATGCCTCCGCTTCCGCCTGCTGGGGAATCACGGTTCCGAGCAGTGCCCCAAACGCGATCATGCCCAGCAACGCAATGGCCAGCCGGACGGAGGCTAAAAAATCCCTGAAACGTTTGTGCAAGCCTGTCATAGGTATTTTCTTTCGCCGCTCGGAAATCGCGCTGATCCGTCTTCAGATCGAAAAATCAAAGTCCGGGTGATTTTGAACGGACCGGCCTCTGCTTGCTTCGGTCGGCCATTGGTCCGGCGCTTGCCGAAGGATTACGGGTGTGATTTCCGCCGGGCAGTGTCTAACACGAAAAAGGGGGGTTGCCAAGGATGAGGTTCTTGGAAAAAATGGATTCAGGGAAGATCGCTGTTCACTTCTTCCAGCAGAGAGGATATCTTTTCGTCCAGTTGATCGAAGCGGCGGATTAGCCTCTTGGCCTCCTCCGTGAGGTGCATGCCGGTTCGGCCGGTCTCGTTCACCACGAGCTTCATCCCGAGACGCTTCTCGGAGGCCTTCACGCGTCCCCACGCGGCTCGATAGGACATGCCCAGTTTTTTCGCAGGTTGTCGGATGTATTTCACGGAAATAACCGTTTCAAAGATCTGCTCCTCCAATTCCGCACTTCATCAACACCAAACATCACGGAGGGAAATAATGAAATGAAAAGACGTACGATTGTTATGGCGATTATCTTTGTTGCCGTTTCCATTGCCTTTGCGGGCTGGGTTTCGGCGCAGACCAAACTCGCACCCAACGGCGCCGCCGTTTGGGAGTTTCTCAAAAAGGCCGATTACGCGAAGAAATGGAAGATGTGGCCGGACTCCAAGCCCCTGCACAGGGGCGTAGATCCGCACGGAGCCCTGCTGAACGTCTACGTGAACGATGCGGCCCTCAAGGGCATCGCCGCCAAGAAAGGAAAGCTTCCGGTCGACTCGCTGGTTGTCATCGACAACTTCAACGCGGACAAGAAGCTCGAATTCATCGGGATCATGTACAAGATCAAGGGATACGATCCCAAGAATGGGGACTGGTTCTGGGCGCAGTACACCCCGGACGGTAAGATCGTGGAGGAGGGAAAGATCGACGAGTGCATCCGCTGCCACGCGGCGCAGAAGTCGAACGATTACGTTTATTCAAGCAAGCTTAAATAGACGTTCATCAAAAAGGGAGGTTTCTATGAAAGAAGAGATCAAGGTTCCTGAGATCGTCAACAAGGAGACGTCGCGTCGCGGCTTCCTCAAGGGAGCGGCGATCACGGCGGGCGGGGCGATCGCGCTGGCGACCATCGGCGGCGTCAGGCCGAAGGAGGTCAAGGCGGCGGAGGCTCCGAAGGTCGTGCAGCGCTACCTGTTTGCCGAGCGACAGAACTGCACGGGGTGCCGCGCCTGCGAATACGCCTGCAACATCAAGCATGAGGGCGTTGTCCGGCCGTCGGTGTCGCGGATTCATGTCCTGAAACACAAAGGGGTCGTGGACATCCCCGTGATCTGCTGGCACTGCGACGACCATCCGTGCGTCGCGGCCTGCCCGACGAATCCCAAGTCGCTCACCGTGGATCCCAAGAGCAACGGGATCATCGTAAACGAGAAGACCTGCATCGGCGAGAAGTGTCTCAAGTGCGTCGAGGCCTGTCCGGCCCAGTATGTGAGGGTGCATCCCGACTCGGGCCTGCCGATCATGTGCGACATGTGCGGCGGCGATCCGGAATGCGTGAAGGCGTGCGTGCAGCAGTCCGGCAAGCCCCAGGGGCCCTGCCTTGTGGCCAATACGATGGGCTTCGGCGTCAACCTGGCCTACCGGAACGTGAAGCCGGCCAAGGCCGCTGAGGACATGATGGATCTGCTGTTCTATCCCAGCAAGGGCGACAGGGTTGTCGCCGGCAAATCCGGGAAGGGGAGGTGATCGCGATGACAGCACCCAAAGGCGGATATTTCGGAAAAGTTCTGGAAGTGGATTTGAGCAAGGGCGAGATCAAGACGCGTGAGCTCTCCGATGAGACGGCGCGGAAATTCATCGGCGGCTCCGGTCTGGGCGCTTATTATCTGACGTCGGAGTACAAGGCGCATCACGATCCCTGGGCCGAGGACAGTTTCCTTTTCATCGGTCCCGGTCCCCTGAACGGCACCTTCTGCCCATCCACGCGGGCAAGCTTCGTGAATCAGAGCGTCCATACGGGTTTGATCAGCCATGCCGAGGTGGGCGGCCATTTCGGCAACGAGATCAAATGGGCCGGTTGGGACGGCATTTACATCAAGGGAAAATCGAAAAAACCGGTCTGGCTTTCGATCAAGGACGACAAGGTTGAAATCAGGGATGCCTCCAAGATGTGGGGCAAGGACACGGAAACCGCCGAAGAGATGATTCTCAAGGAGATGAAGGATCCCTATGCCCGGACGGCCGTCATCGGGCCGGCCGGCGAGAATATGATCCCCTATGCGGCCGTCATTGTCGAACGGACCCGCGCGGCGGCGCGGACCAGCACCGGCGCGCTGATGGGAAATAAGAAGCTCAAGGCAATCAGCGTTCGCGGGACCAAGGCGGTGCCGACCGTCGATCCGGCAAAATTCACCGAAGCGGCAAAACTTTCTCTGCAGTACAACGTGGACCGTGAGGCCTGGCAGGGAATCAAGCGCTGGGGAACCGGCGGTCTGCTCGAACTCAAAAACTGGGTCAGCGGATCGCTCATCACCAAGAACTTCCAGACGACCTGGTATCCCGACATCGAACATCTCGGCGGCGAGCAGGCGGCCCGGACCTTCTGGAAACGCCATGTGGCCTGCAACAACTGCCCGGTGCACTGCATGAAGCTGGGCGTCATCCGCGACGGCAAATACCGGGGCCTGATTGCCGAGGGACCCGAGTATGAGACCGGCGGCCTTCTGGGCAGCAACCTGATGATGAAGGACTTTGCGGGCATGATGGCCCTGATCGAGCTCTGCGATGCAATGGGACTCGATTCGATTTCCACCGGCGGCGTCCTTGCCTTCACGACGGAGTGCGTCGACCGGGGCGTGTTGAAGGCGGCCGATCTCGATGGGATCAATGTCAAGTGGGGAAGCGCCGATGCCTATATGCAACTGATCCGCAAGATCGCCTACAAGGAGGGCAAGGCCGGCAAGCTTCTCTCCAAGGGCGTCAAGAAGATGTCCCAGGAGATCGGAAAGGGGTCGGAAGCCTGGGCCGTCCAGGTGAAGGGCAAGGAGATCGCCGCCCACGATCCCCGGGGAGACAAGGCCCGTGCATACAGCTACGCCATGGGCCAGTGCGGCGGAGACCATCACGAAGGCGACAGCGCCGACCTCGGCGCCCGCTGGGCAATGATCAACTCGCTTTGCATCTGCTCCTTTGTCGGCGGCGTTCCGTGGCTCAAGGAGACGCCGGGCGTGGTTGTCAACATGCTCAACCCGCTCTGCGGCTGGGACATGACGGACCAGGAGTACTGGGCGGCAGCGCGGCGCATCATTACGACGGAGCGCTGCTTCAATGTCCGCGAGGGAATCAGCAGCAAAGACGACCGGCTGCACAAGCGCTTCCTGACGGAACCGCTGCCCGAAGGCCCCAAGAAGGGGGCGATCTTCACGGCGGAAGACGAGAAGAAAATGCACGATTCCTATTACAAGCTTTTCGGCTGGGATGAAAAGGGCATTCCGACGGAGGCGACGCTCAAGTCCCTCGGTCTCGATTACCTGATCGAGGATATCGAGACGGCCAGGAAAAGCCTGTAAGGCATGGGGACAGGGGGGGAATTACAGAATTCCGCCCCTGTCCCTTTTTAAGCGCATTCCGGAAGTTTGTCGGTTTTTCTTGAAGCAGGCGCGAATTTGTAGGATGATGCCTTGGCCTACGAGCCCCTCGGCAAGCGGATTCACTCCGGTCGGCCGCAAGGCAAATGGATTAGGAAGTAGTATTTTAAGAATGATCGGGGATTTTTAGCGGCTGTCCGCGGAGAATCCCCGATAGTTTTGATGGTTGAGGTTTATGCCTTTTTCACGACGGGATATGCTCCGGATGGTTGTGGCCGGGGCCATATCGGGAACCGCTTTCGGCCTGATCAAGGCCGGAGGCACCCAGGCTCTGCCGCGACCGCCGGGGGCGCTGGTCGAAAAGGAGTTCCTCAAGGCCTGCGCCCGATGCTACCAGTGCATCGACATCTGCCCGGTCAGCGCGCTTCATCCGGCGTCCGTCCTGACCGGACTGGCGAACGTCGGAACGCCCGTTCTCGACGTAAAGCAGTGCAGCATGTGCATGGAGTGCATCCAGATCTGCCCGACGGGCGCCATCCAGAAGATCGCCAAAGCCGAGATGGATATCGGCAATGCCGTGATCGACCATCCGACCTGCCTTCAGTGGTCCGGACAGGAGGCCTGCGACAAATGTTTCAAGGCCTGCCGGTACAAGGCGATCGAGCTGGACGCGAAGAAAAATCCGATCGTCGTCGAGGCGAACTGCAACGGCTGCGGCGCCTGTGAGCGACGCTGTCCGGTCAAGCCGGTTCGGTCGATCACCGTCGTTTACGACAAGGCGAGACGATTCGAGCCGCCGAAAGAGCGGTTCCTGGTCCGTGCGGAAGACCGAACGGGCAGCGAGGGCGAGCGGGAGTTTCTCGACTGGTTCGAATACCGGGTAAAATCGTTGGCCGAGCATTACGGTCTGTGGAAAGAGGAGGAGGAATAGACGATGGCATTCCCTCTATCCCGGACTCATCAACAGAACGCGGCGGACACGCTTCCTGTTCTGATCGAGGGGGGCGGCACGGCGGGGATTACGGCTGCCCTCGATTTGGCTGCCGCAGGCTGCAGCGTTCATCTCATCGAGCGTTCGAACCATCTCGGCGGGCAGGTGCTGAACCTCGACAAGATCTATCCCACGGACCACTGCGCCTTCTGCCCGCTTTGGACGGACATTCGCCGTCTGCAAGCCGATCCCCGGGTCACCTTTCACCTTTCTTCGCAGATCGAGTCTCTGGTGGAGACCGAGGGGGAAAGCCTCGCAACAATCCGGACGACTCCTCCCTCCATCGCGCCGGAGCGCTGTATCGGCTGCGGCGCCTGCTTCGATGTATGCGCTACGGGGGCCGTCAAACCGCCCGGCGAACACGTCTATCCTCCCTCCTTCCGGATCGACAAGGATCTCTGCAACCGCTGCGGGAGCTGCGTCGGAATTTGCCCCAGCGCGGCGATCGATCTTGAACGGAAAGAAGAAAGAAAGACCCTGGCGGTCGGACAGGTCATCCGGGCGGCCGGCTTTGCCGAAGCCAACCTCAAACCGCTGCCCGAATTCGGCTACGGGCTCCACCCGGACATCATGACTTCTTTGGAGTTTGAGGCCTGGACGGCGGAGGCGGGTCCCAACAACGGCCGCATCGTCCGCAAATCCGGCGGGGGCAGGCCAGCGAGCATCGCCTTCATCCAGTGCAGCGGCGCCCGCGACGACCGGCTGCTCCCCTGGTGCTCTGCGGTTTGCTGCATGCATGCCCTCAAGCAATCCTCCTGGGTGAAGCGCAGGGACCCCGGTATCGATTGCTGCATCTTTTACACCGACCTCCGCACCGTGGGACGGGACTACTACGCCTATTCCCGGCAGGCCGTGGACAAGGCTGGCGTGCGCCTCGTCCGAGGGCGCCCGGGGCTGGTCCATCCACTGCCCGATGGCAGCATTGCCGTGAAATTCGAGGATACCTTGACGCAAAAAAGAGAGATCCGCCGTTTCGACATGGTGGTCCTCAACGGCAACCTGCGGCCTTCCGCCGCGGACCGGTACGAAAGCGGCATGGAACCTCCGGCCGAAGCCTGCGGCTTTGCCGCCGAACCGGCGGACGTGGCTCAATCGGCCTGGCAGGGATCCGCGACAGCGATGAAGGCCCTGAGCTGCGACAAGGAGGGACCATGTCGGGCGTGATGGTGTTTCTCTGCCGCTGCTGCGGCCGGATTCCGCCGACCGTGGATCTTTCTGCCCTCGGGGAGAAGATCGGCCGTGAGGAGGGCGTCGTCGCCGTCGAAACGCGCGATACGATCTGTTTGCCCGAAGACCGCGCAGCGATGCTCCAGTCCTTTGAGGACAGCGGTGCCGACCGGATTCTGGTTGCGGCCTGTTCTCCTTACGGGAAGGCCGATGATGTCGTCGCGAAATTATCGGCGGCCTGTGGCGGCGACCGATCCCGTGTCCGCTTGGTCGACATCCGCGAGGGGTGCGCCTGGATCCACCGGAGAGATCCGGTCGGGGCGACGGCCAAGGCGGGCGATCTGATCCGGATGAATCTCGGATTCCTGCGTCACGGCAAATGCTCCGCCGATGCGGTGGTGGCCGTGCGGCCCGAATGCATGGTGGTCGGGGCGGGTTCGGCGGGGATGGCGGCGGCCCTTTCCATCGCCCGGGCCGGCCATCGGGTGCATCTGGTGGAGCGCGGCGCGGGCATTGGCGGGATGCTCAAGTTGCTCTCCCATGTCTATCCCACCGATACCGGGGCGGAGGAAAAACTCAAACCCTCTCTGCAGGCCGTATCGGCCCAGCCTCTGATCACCCTCCATGCCAAAACACGCGTCGCCGCGGCAACGGGCTATGCGGGCGATTTCAAGATCCGCCTTGCCTCCGGAACGGAGGAGACGAATCTTCATGTCGGCGCGGTGATCCTGGCGACGGGGGCGGGGGTATGGCTGCCCCGGGGGCTTTACCGGTACGGCGAACTGAAGGGGGTCCTGACGCTCATGGAGCTCGAGCGACGCCATAAAGAGGGACAAGAAATGCCCGGGCGATCGGTCTTCATCCAGTGCGTCGGCGCCCGCTGTCCGGAGAGGCCCTACTGCGCTACATTCTGCTGCCCGTCGAGCATCAAAAACGCCGCGTTGATCAAGAAAGAAGCTCCCCGAACCGAGGTGACGATTCTTCACCGGGACATCATGACGCCGGGCGCGATCCTGGAGCGTTACTATCGCCGCGCCCTCGAGGCGGGCGTCCGTTTTATCCGCTTTGCCGCCGATGCGCCGCCGGTCGTTTCCGGCAAGGAAAAGGTCGATAGTGTTGCGGTTTTCGACACGATCAGCGGCGTGAAGCGCGAGATCGCGGCGGATCAGGTCATCCTGAGCACGCCGCTGGTCGCCAATGCCGACAATACAAAACTCGCCGAACTTTTCCATATCGGGATCGACCGCTACGGTTTTTTCCGGGAGGATTATCCGCTGCATCCGCTGGAAACCCGGCAGGCAGGGGTCTTCATCTGCGGTTCGGCCCGCTGGCCCGTTGCCTCCGGCGATGCGGCCGCCCAGGGAGAGGGGGCAGCGATGAAGGCACTGGCGATCCTCGGCCGGGAACGGCTTTCGGCGCGTTCCCTGAGCCGCCTGCCCGAAGGGAAGCTCGGCCATGCCCGCATCGAGGACGGTTTCTGCTCGGGCTGCGGCAACTGCGTCGCCGTCTGCCCCTACGACGCCTGCACCCTCCAGAAGGTGGGAGGGATCTTTGTCAGCCGGGTCAACAAGATGCGCTGCCGGGCCTGCGGAAGCTGCACATCCGTCTGTCCGAACGGAACGATTCAGATGCCCGAACACAACGCCCGGGCCGTCGGAGCGATGATCCGCCGGGCCTTTTCCCTGAGGGAAGCGCGATGAACGCCCCGGAAAGGAACGACAAGAAGCCTTTTCCCCGTGTTCTGGTTTTTGCCTGTCGCTGGTGCGCTTTGGTCGGCGCCGACGCCGCCGGCAGGAAGAAGACCGAACTGCCCGCTTCGTTCCGCGTGATCCCGGTGGAGTGCGCTTCCATGGTGGAGCCGGATTCCGTTCTGCGGGCCTTGGCAAGCGGCGCCGACGGTGTGGCGGTCATGGGATGCCACCTGGGCGGCTGCCGTTTCAACGACGCCAACCACGTGGCCGTTAAAAGAATGGAGGCCCTCGGCGATCTGCTCGATACCGTGGGGATCGGTCGCCGGAGGCTCCTGTTGAGCTTCGGAACCGCACACGAGGGGCATGAATTTGCGGAGATCCTGGGGAACTTCCTCCAGGAACTTGGACCGCTGCCGGAGCTTACGCCCTGGCGCAAGACCCTGTTGAATCTGCCCGCGTTTCGATGAGGAAATGATGTCGGAATTGATCCATACGATTCGTGAAAAATCTCAAGAACTCCTTGCCGCCGGGCGTGTCGACGGCATTTTGTGCCTCGTGCGCGACCGCTTCGACGTCGTCCAGCCGCGACTGATCTTCCGTACGGAGGAGATCGGTTCGATCGAAACCTCGCCGAAGTGGAACCTCGCCAAGCTCGCCCTGCAGACGCTCCGCCGGGCGGGCCCCTCCTTCCGCCTGGCCGTCGTCTGCCGGGGGTGCGATGAGCGCGCGCTGCTGGAGCTGGCGAAGAGAAACCAGCTTGACGCACCCCGGATCACCCTTCTCGGTTACACGTGCAGCCGCGAGCAGGCCGAATCCTGCCTCTGTGCCCGACCCTATCCGGAAAAACCGGTGGCCGGCGAGAAGATCGAGGGGGTCGATCCG
>JAEAMG010002743.1_pt1 | contig 10412 bp, 18 predicted proteins | sample 8958741 | NCBI WGS metagenome assembly JAEAMG01 (sample SAMN16933256, study PRJNA681125) | bioreactor sludge metagenome | isolation source: anaerobic bioreactor treating anionic surfactant - SDBS | place: India: Bengaluru | collected 2019-02-28
GCATCCAATTTTATAGCAGATTCATTTTTTAAAATAGGTTTATCCTTATTTTCATACATTTTTAACCTCTTAATGTAGGAAGTATATCTCTTATTTCTTCATCGAAATTAATAAAGATTAATTCTTTTTCCTTATTTACATTTATATTTTTAATATTAGAAGGTAAAGAAATATTAAATTCTTTAAATATGCTATATCTAAATTCAGTATAAGTTAATTGAACAACTTTTTTATTATACTCAATCATTTTTGTTTCTCCCTTTTAGATATGCTAATTCTTCCAACATTTCATCGTAAATATCTCCATGCTCCCATGGTTTTTCAAACATATAAATTATATCACTTGTAGTATATGCTCTATATTCCATGAATTTAGCCAATTGAATTAGGTTTTCCATTTTTTCAAACCATTGCATTTCTCTTGTAATCATTTTTATCTCCTCATATCAATAAAATTAATCGAAATAAAAAATTTTAATTATCTGGTGATACAAACACCAAATAATTCATTTTGTTTTCACTTCTCTTCTTTTCAACCTTAACCTTAATTCCTACTTCCAATTCACCATCAGGAGTAGCGAATTTATCACAAATCTTATGAACTTTTGCTGTTAGGGTTTTTGAAGTGGTGTAATATTTTACTACTTCTCCAGAATCATTAAACCCATTAATTAGGGTTATCTCTCCAAACTTCTGATGTGGTTTAAAGACTACAGAGGAAATAATAAATTGTTCACCACCATCCAAAGAGATTCTATCTTCTTCGTAAACTTCCTCAATTCCCGCTTCACCATAACTAATAGTTTTTTCTGGTTTGTGATACTTTACGTTATCTGCTACTTTTGCCATTTCTTTTTCACTCCTTTTTAATCATGTATTCTCTAATATTTCCTGTTTCCTGTTCACCTGCTAATACTGAATTTAGTTCGGTAATGGGTATTACGTAAAATTTCCTGTTTAGATGTAGATTAATAGCGTTCCCTCCATTGGAACGCCTAAATTTTCCAGCGTTCCGAATAAAAGGTTTTTCTGTATTCTCATTTGTAGCATCAGGAGCACTCATTTAAATTACTCCTGTGTAATTGAATTAACGGAAATTTCACCAGATTTAATTTTTGCAATTACCTCTGCTTTTTTAGTCTTTTCAAGTTCTGAATTAACCTTATTAATGATAGAATCAATGTGATACTTCATAAAATCACTAATAGGGTTTTCTGGAACAGATACCAAGATGTTTTTAAATTCATATGCTTTTTCTATCATGCTGTTATAATCAGCAGCATTAATTTTTTCATATTTCGTTTTAGACATTGTATAAACTCCTATACTGTTTTGTAGTTTAAAGGAGAGAAAAAGAAAGATTGAACCTCAAAAGGATACTTTGAATCCTTATATCATTGGTTATTCTTCTTAATCTTCCTTATAAGGAGAGAAAAAGAAAAGAACTTCACCGGAAAGGTATTTTGTTCTTGTACTTCTTAATCTTCCTAATTTAATGCTAAAACCCGAAACTATTTAAATTTATCGTTTCTTTTCCGAATATCTCAATTTTGAGATGCTTACCAAAAATGAGATGCTTAAATTTTATCAGAGGATTAAAACAGGTATGGAAGGAAGATAGAAAACCAAAACCCATTTTAAAACCTTTTCCGAAATTTAAACCTATTTTCTTTTATGCTTTTCTATATCGTTCATCAAACTTTCTTAAAATTTTATTGCATAAAATATTATCGAAATCATTTGTTACTTGTAACTGTATAGTTTTAACATCATTTGTTAATGCTCTAATTACTTCCCTTCGGATTTCTATTATTTCTTTTTCAGTTACCATATAAAGGTATATGAAAGTTCATATATTTATTTTTAACGATATATCAAAAGTATAGATTTTATTGTTTTCTTCCCTATAGGGAAGAATCCGTTTTTATTGTAAGGGTTTTTGTGAACAAACCTACAGAGGTATCAGGTAAGGTGGCATTTTGTATTTTTCATTTTTTGTTTTAATCACTTCCTTTTTTATTTTATGTTGTAGGTTCATAACAGGAGAAATAAACTATTTCTTTTTCTGTTATACCCGAAAACCTACAACAAATACCTTATTTTCCCTACTTATATTTAATACTTTCTTTTTTATTTTTTATCAAATTCTTTCTTTCTTTTCCCAAACAAACATAAATAATATGCTGTAATACAATAACAAATTGCCAAAATAACTAAAAAATGAATCCCTTTCATCTATTCAATCCTAAAACAGTGTAATTGAGGCCTTAATAAATCAGATTTGGGTGGATGTGGGGAAACAGGAATTCTATCTATTGGTGAATTTGGAGTAACAAAAACATTATAATTTTTATAAATATACTTTATAAGTGGATGTTTCCATTTTTCCTTTATCATATCCAAATGTATTTGCATTTCTATCCTTCTTATTCCTTCTAATTCTATAGGTTCAATTTGAAATTCAAACCCTTCTATATCACATTTAAGAAAAGAACATCCATTATTTTTTTCTATCATTTCAGATAAAGAATACATAGGAATTAACCCTTTATCTTCTCTCCATTCCAACTTTTTAAATTTCTCTGTTTCATATTTAGAATGAATCCCTCCATGAAAAGGATATACAAAACTATTATTGATATTAATATTATTTACAAGATACTTATACCTTAAAGGTTCAATAGCCATTACCGGATATTTACTAACTTTATGAGATGCTGCTATGCTAAATCCTCCAATATTAGCGCCCAAATCAATAATCTTATCATCTCTCCGTATATCGGAAAAATCATATCTCCAAAATACTGATGTGCTTGTGTGTATATCAGGAGTAATTAAAAATTTATCATCATATTTCGTAACAATATATCCTAAATCTTTTTTATTGATACAAAACATTTTTTCACTCCATACCATAATATTTAGGTCGATTATTAATCCAATTTTCAAATTCTTTGGGAGTATCAAATTCAGAAGTTCTATCATTAATCTCTATAAACCTATGTGTTTTATTAATAAACGGTTTAAGAATTTTCCAAGAGATAAACCCTTTAATTCCTGATTTATTCATCCATCTATAAACATATTTAGCATAATCAACCATATAAAAGCCTATCATTTCTTGACAAATAGTAGATTTATAATTATTCCATTCTTCAATACAATCTATAATTCCATTTTCAATCATATCTTTAAAATGAATAGGAATACAAATAGCGCTCCTTTCCTGATTTGGGAAGATATAATTTGGTGGTTTAGTATAATACCCATAAAAATTAAATTTTTCATTTTCAAATACTTTCTTTATAAAATCATTTGTATAATATGTATCAGTAGCAAAAACATAATTAATATCCTTCCATTTATCAAGAGTAAGATAAAGGGTATGATTAAAAGATTCTGTAGGCTTTTTAATATTAATAAATATACACCCTTCCCTATTAAGGGAAATATCCCAACCTATAATATAAATTTGATTCACAAAAGGTTTAACCTGTCTTATCAATCTATCAATAAGCATTTCGCCATTAATGCAAATCTTTTGTTTAGAAATACCATTCCATCTTACTGCATTTCCGCCGGCCATAAGAAAAGCAATTTTATTTTTTTCCATATTTTTTATCTCCTTTTTACGGTATAACATCTAATCTTCCATATTCCAGAACTTTATAAAATGCCATGCTATTATTAAATAACGGTAATGTGAAAAACAAATTAGATACATCATTCATTAAAATTACTCCGTAAATAATAGTAACAGATGTTAAAATATTTTCCGAATATTCTGAAAATTTAGAAATATAAATATATAAAAGAACTACTCCAAGAAATACCAAAAATTTAAACATTGTATAAATAGCAATAGAATTAAAAATATACAAATCATTTATCATTTTATAATTAGTAATAAAATAATTTAAAAGTAATACAATTACATCAGAAAAATAAACTATACTAAAAATTTTTAGCAGATTATTTTTTAAAATATCATCTTTCATATAACCACAAATTTATAATTATACCTAATTATTTATTTTTCCCACTATTATATATTATTTTCTCTTTGTGTTTTTGACTACTAAATTTTAAAATCGTAATACTTACAACATAACATATTTTTATTCTATCAAAACCATAAAAATAATTTCTCCGTCGTTAAAACCTCATAGATTAATTCTGTTAGTGAATACTGACATAGGGTTTATGTTGATACCCTACAGGTATTTTTACAAGAAATTATTATATTAATATTTTATATTAATCCTTTTGACAAAAGGAGTTCAATTTATTTTTATCTTCCTTTTTTATATCCTTAACTAATATTTTAATCGAATGCTGAAACGAATACTATTTACCCAAACTTATAATATTATTTTATTTCTCATTTTTATTATTGATATTTATTCTCCATAAAATTATTAATTGATTTATTATAATTGTTGATAGTTGATTATTGATAGTTGATTATTGATAGTTGGATTATAATTTATTTAAAATTAAAATTGGATTATGATATGAGTTAAAATTTTTAGATTTAGAAATTTAAAATTTATAATTTGAAAATTTAAAATTACAAAAGAAAAGATTTATAAGGTTATAAGATAATAGATATTTGTCAAAAAAAAAAGGAAGTGAAAAAAATGCAGTGTGAAATTTGTGGAACAGAAATTAAGAGTTATCAGGATATATACAGCAGAGCACAAAAGAAAGATGTTTGTTGTTCATGTAAGTGTTTATGTGAAAAAATGTTGTGGAATAATGAAACATATGTAGTAACTTCAAGTAAGATAAGGAATGATTAAACATGAAAACCGGATACTTTATAGAGTTTAGCCATTATCAGAATCTACAAACAAATTCTTTTGAATTAAAAGGTTATTTAGATTCTCTCTTTAAAGACTGTAATATATATGAAGGTCACAAAAAGAATATTACAAAGTATATCGAAACGATTTGCAAAGAGATTGAATCTGCAAAATATGTTTATGGAGGAATTGAGATATGAATGAACAAATTTCTTTTGGATTTAATAAATTTTTAAACTCCCAAAAATTGGTGATATTATGACAAGTTTGTATAATAACAATAAATACAAAGTTGTTTCTGTTGATGGAAAGAAGAAAGAAGTTATAATGGAGAAACTTTAAAATGCTTCTTTTTTCTCACTTTGAATTTACTTTTGTATTAATGCTTTACACAATAGCAATAATTTTCTTTTCTTCTATTATTACTCCAATAATCGTAAAAACAATAAATGAAAATTTAATAGGGAAATTTATTAGCAGGTTAATTCATCATAAATAACTTCTTTTGTATCATAATATTTACCAATAATAGAAGTATCAAGCGTTACTAATGGATGCTCCCTATAAGGTTTATGACTATATACTTCTATAAAATGGTGTTTTTTACATCTATCTAATAGACAAACCTGATTATCATCATGAATCTTTATAGGTATTAAAACTCTATCGGTTTGTGCTCTAAATCTCTTTGGAACATCCATCCATCTTTGAGAAGCGCCATAAAAATCAGCATCTAATTTCCTTTGGAACATCCATCCATCTTTGAGAAGCGCCATAAAAATCAGCATCTAATTTCCTGATTTGTGAAATAAAACCATTAACAAAACCTGTTAAGGTTTTTTGTTTCATACCAAGAGAATTAAGAAATTTAGATATTTCATCCAATAATAATATGCTACCTTCTGGTAATTCTCCTTTTTGAAATGCATTATAAATTTCTTGAGCGTTCATATATTTGTATGGAACATTAAATAAATGATAGTTTGAAATAATTGTTCTATCGGGGTTTTCGTTCCATTCCTGTAGAGCATAATAAGTAATAGTTATTCCTTTTCCATTCCCTCTTACCGGGGTTCCGGATTCATCGTCTAAACACCCAACACAAACGACAACGGCCATTTTATTCCTCTTATCTGATTAATCGCGCTCCGGCTTTCGTTTCATCTGTTGTATGCGCTTGAATATCTGGTTGAATTGCTTTAAATAGGTCGATAATCCTGCTTCCACCTCTTCCTTCAATAGATAAAACCCTATTCATTTTATCTCTTATGGCTGTATCAAGACTTATACATCTAAATCCATAATCCTGTTCTAATCTTGCGTTTAAGGTAATTGCTCTATGCATTGCTACTGAATTAACACCAGAAATAAAAGATAAATCTGATGAATCATTAGATAATAAGACTTCACCACAAGCCTTAATAAAAGATGCTAATTCACTTGGTTTGGAGATAATAGCATCTTTCTGTAATACCGATTTGTCTAAATCTTCCGCCAAAGTAGCCATTTAATTTATGCTCCTGTAACTAAATAAAGCGCTCCAATTACCATTACCGCCACTACTCCAAGAGCAATTATAGGAAGTAAAGCCTCAAAACCACTTTTAGGTATTTCAAGTATTTCTTTTGCGAATTTACTTTCCAATACTTCATATAAAAATGTAGGTTCAATATCATTTTTGTAAATAATTGGTTTATCATTGAAAGTATTAATCGGTAAATTCTCAATGGGTATTTCATCAGAAGATTTAAAGAACCTACTCCTAATATTTCCCATATCTTTTTTAATTTCTGCTACTATCTTTTGCTGCTCTTTATCTCCTTCCACTATGGGATAAAGCGGTTTAGCATTTTTATAATTATAAGTAACTTCAATACGGTTTTTCTTTGTTACCTGTTTTAGTTTATCAGGTAAGAGATAAGCACATTTAGAAGGTTTATGTTTAATAAACCTCTTTGATAAGGTTTGTTTTGTATATATCTCTGCTAATATACGGTAATCATCATTAACTATTCTTACATACCAATAGGGAGTATTAAATAAATCCCAAAATGTTTTTCTAATTGAACCAATAGCCATAATCTTCAATTCCTTTTTTCTTTAATTGACTAATTACTATTTCTTTTTACTCCTACATTGAGTAATATGTTTTCGAATTCGTTTAAAACAGAGATTAATGGTTTGTTATTCTCTATAGGAATAAGGGTTTTAATCTCTGTTTTTCCTCCATCTTTTACTGTAATGTGAACAGTTTTCATTTTTATCTCTCCTGTTTGTATCCAAGACCTGAAACAAGTATTAGTGAGGAATAAACAAGAAGCATACCAATGGTATTTACATTAACACCAATTTCCGGAATATATAACATAAGTGATAGTATTTCACATCCAATGGTAACTACCCAAAAAGTTTTATAAGATACTACTCCGATTAGGAAAAAGACAATGCCCATAATAAACCAGAATAACCAAGAATTATAATCGAAAAACTCATTGATTGATGTTAATACATTTTCTGATGATTCATTGGTTATAGTATAACTTCTACCTTCTATAATTGTGTTATTTGAATCTCTCAATTCTATTAAATGCATCTCATTTGGGTTTAAACCTGTTAATAAGGTATTATTAACGGTATAATTGGTTAATGTTAGTTTATTATCCATCCATATATTATAAGTTCCGCCGTTTTCCCAAGACCAATAAATAGAATTGGAAGTAGTGGAATTATAAATTTCAATTCCACTAACAAAACCTATAAAGGTAAAAACTATTATTAATATTGCTATTAATCCAAATATTAATTTAAGATTCATTTTAATTACCTCTGATGATAGTAACTATTATTCCTGCTATTGCTAACAAGGGAACTTTAATCATAATTACATTTAACCACATAGGAAGAAGTATTTCTCCATTAACTGTTTCAGGAACATTAAAGAGAAGTAATTTAAACAGTAATGTGATAAAGGATAAACCTGTATATGCTGCTGCTGTTTGTTCATTCCCTGATGAATAATTGCCGACTACCTTTTCAAGTATAAACCCTATTCCAGCATCACCAAGTCCACCATAATAAGAAGTTGAACCAAAAATACCTTCACTATCAGGTATATCATAAGATTGCATAACAAGAACATCATTAATATAAATCTTCATATAACGTATTTCCTCTACATCATTTAATACAGTAGTGATTCTTAAATTTGGGTTATTAAGATAATTTCCTGCGGTATATGCTATATCTGGAAATAGTGGAATAGGATTTTTATAATGAATTCCATCAGGTTTAAATTCCACTTTTACTTCTGAAAAATAATGATAATCATTTGGCCTTCTTAAATAAATACTGAATTCTTCTTTTGGAACATTATTAATAAAATATGTATTTACATATTCATTTTCTGAATTAAGATTTATATAAGTAAGTATAACACTAATTTCATCACCAAAGGAAGTATCACTAACTTTTTCTATTCCGTTACTTGTTATTTCCCAAGAAGGACTGATGGCGGTATATCCTGTTAATTCCATATCTTCATCTGAAAAATTAATTTGGGTAGTATCACGTATATCTGTTAATTCAAATTTAATATGTGACATTGCAGAGGATTGGCTTAAATCTATTCCTTCTTTGTCTAATATAATAAATGTGGTTAAGGTTGATACTAATGTGAGATAAAATACCAGAGCTACTAAAAGACGAATATCAGCCATAGTTTATTCCCCGCTTCCTCCAAATAGTTTTAACGCTACATACAAACAACCAAAGAATATAGCAGCGATTAATAACCATAAGGGAATAAGACCAAGACCAAGAGAGAAAACAAAGCCTATAATAGCGCCCATACCCGCGCCACTTCCCGAAAGAGTTATCCATCCTATTAAAGCAGTGCACCCTAATACAATAATCATGGCAAAAATTAAGTCTGCTGATTTGGCATTTTGAAAACCTGCTAAAACAAGTAGGTTTGTAAATCTTTCTTTAACATTAAGACTTGAAAGGTTAGAATCATTATAAGTATATGTCACTGTAGGAGTTATAGTGGTGATTATAGTAGTAGGTGTAGGCGTAACAGTGGAAGTAGCGCCGGATTTAGGAATAAGATTTACTGTTTTATATGCTGGTGAAGAAGTTAAATTATAACTCCAAGTTTGGGAATAATAAGAAGTTGTTTCAGGATATTTATAATAGTAGGTAACATCCATTGGTAATAATCCCGTCCAAACTCCTCCAGCATTAGAATATTCATCATAAAACAATGTAGTATAACCAGAATCAGAATATACTTCAATATTACTATAACCTACTTCTTCCCCTGTTACAGCATCTTTAAACGTTACTAAATAATTACCAAATTCATCACCACTTCCCGGCGTTTCATTAACGGTATAAAGTGTTATCCATACCTCATTACTACAATAACCTGTTGGACAAACATAGTAGGTAAAATTACTTGTATAATATCCATCTTTTGTTACGTTTCCATTAACATAGCGGGAAGGATTAATATAAAAATCAGCAGAACCATAAAAATCGTCTGTAGTAGCGCTATCTGTCATAGTTCCAGAATCATACCAAATATTTACAGTAGCATTTCCAATATAAGCACCGTTTAAACCTCTTACTATTACTTGAAAATTAACTGTTGAATCTCCCGTAACTGTTACGGTTCCATTGGAATAATAATTTGTTCCAGAATGAGTTAAACGATAAGAATAATTATAAGTTCCAGCGTCTAAATAAATATAATTTCTTGTGGCATCATAACCGGGATATGTTCCAGAAAATGAATTTCCATCACCATAATCTAAATATACTAAATCAATTCCTTCATTAAAACCACTTGATTTATCAGTAAAAGATACTGCTAATGGTGATGAACCAGAAGTAGGGGAAACGTCTATATCACAATTTGTTAAAGGTTCATCTTGTGTTATAATATAAAGTTTAGCATCGGTATAAGAAACTGTTGATTCTTCATTTAATGCTTCATGTGGCGGTTCGGTATTATCATAATCATCACCGATTCTTATCCCAAAAGGCGTATATCCTGTTTTATCAATATAATCCAAATCTGTTGTTAAGGTAATATTATTCCATTGTGATGCTGTAATATTATCTGAAGAGATAGAACCATATAAGATGGAAGGATAAGAATCATAATCAGAAGTTGGTGGATATGAAGAAAAAGAACCATCAAAATCTGTAATATATAAATCAAATTCGCCTAATTCGACTGTTACTGCACTAACATATATTGATAATATAACGCTTACTATATATTCATCATCACCAATAGTAGATGTCGAAAACCTGCTATAACCTCTATCGAATAAATCCCAATTTGCAGTATCTTGTCTAATTGTTACAACGGCATCATTATCATGACCTTCCAAAGTTCCAGTAGTAGCATTTCTGCAAACTTCCCAAGTAGCAGAAGTGGTGGGTCTATAACCGATTTCTCCAGTAATACTATCTGAAATAGCATAATAATGAGTGGCGGCAAAAACTGGAGAAATAAATAAACTAATCCCTAAAATTATAAAAATAAAAAAATAAAAAATTTTTCGGTTTTTTGCTTTTTCAAGCATAATCAAACCTTCT
>JAEAMG010002775.1_pt1 | contig 10409 bp, 4 predicted proteins | sample 8958741 | NCBI WGS metagenome assembly JAEAMG01 (sample SAMN16933256, study PRJNA681125) | bioreactor sludge metagenome | isolation source: anaerobic bioreactor treating anionic surfactant - SDBS | place: India: Bengaluru | collected 2019-02-28
GCGGTTGCCGCACCGTGTTTACGGAAGGCGATGCCGATGGTCTTGCCGTCGCACTTAAAGCGGACCCCGCTGGCGGTGGCGGTATCGGCGCGTTCGGCGGTCCAAGCCTGATAGGCACCGGCGCGGTAGGGGACCAGGACGGTGAGCGTGTCACTGGCCGATGCAGGCTGCCGCATCGCGGCTTCAACATGCCAATGGTTTGGGAACGACTGTCCACCATTGCGCATTTTCGGTGGCGGAATGAAACCGTCAGTCTGAGTAAAGGCGAGCGGTTGCGGGGCCAGATACTTTACGACGAGGCCAGCCTGCTTCCTGTCGAGGCGCAGCGTCTGCGCGGCTTCGTCCAGTGTGAAAGCGCTGAGCCCATGGAGCATAAACTGAAAGGTGGCAGCCTTGGGCGCGGCGAAGTCGTCGTAGAGTACGATGAGGTCGGGCTTCACGAAAACGGCGGCTCGCTCGGCACGCGTGACAAGCCCCGTGTAAGCTGCGGTGGCCTCGCCTCGAACGTAATCCCATTGCGGCGTGAAGCGGGAGTCGATGATGCTGCCGGCGGCGAAGGGCGAGTGGATAAGCTGATTCGCGCCATTCACGAGCACGGCGTTCTGGGAACGGGTGGTGTGGACCCACTGGTAATGGAATTTGCTGCCGTGCAAGTCGCGGTAGGTGTTCGCCGGCAAGAGACCTTCTCCGTACGCGTTGAGCTGAAAGCTGAGCTGCGCGTTGTGGCCATGGCTCAAGGTGCCGAAGGGGTCGGCTTTGAGGAGAAAATGGACATCATCGCGGCTGTCTTTGAGCGTGTCATGTAGGCTGGCCAAACCGGTGCCGCGGAAGATCTTGGACGGCGGCATGTCCTCGGGGGAATGCGGCGCTGGCAGGGGCGGCAGGTTGGCTGCGTAGAGGAAGCCGGTCCAGCCTCCGGGGGCTTTGGTCTTGGTCGTCTGAAGCCACCATGACCAGTGCGCGGCCGCGGCGGCGCCTTTCGGGTCTGCGCCCTTCATGCGGGCGAAATAGTGGAGAAAGCCGCAGTTGACAGGCTTGTACGAGAGGTCGCCAAAGCCGGAGGAGGGTGAGTTTGGCGGAACCACGTACAGCGGGATGTTACCGATCTGAGAGAAGAAGGGTTTCTTAAGGCCGTCGATACCCAGAGCGCTGTGGGCGACTTGCATCCAGGTTGTGGCTTTGGTCATATACCCGGTGAGATAGCTCGCGCCTTCGTGCCAACCGCCGTCGTCGTCCGACCAGACAGGATAGGCGGCGTAAAATTTGTTAACCGCGTAGTCGAGCCACATTTCGGCTTCGGGCTCATCGCCATAAAGTGCGATTCCCACCTCGGCGATCTTGTGCCAGATGCGGTTCCCGTGGCTGTTCAGAGGGCGCGTGAGATGACCGTTGCCCTGGCTGACCTCGCCGCTTTTCCAAGCATCTGCCACACGCCGTTGCCAGACTTTGCGGAAAACGGCACGGTCCGCCTCGGTCAACGTGTCGTAGGCCCAGTCGTAGGCGCGGACGGGGTGATAGAGCATCGCCTTGCCCGCTTCGCAGTTAAGGGCGAAGTTGCTGGGGCCATCGGGATCCCACGCGGCGAGAGCCATGATGAAAGTGCGTGCGGCCGCGCCGTACCGGGGTTCCTGAGAGATGAGCCAGACGAAGGCGAGCGTTTCGGCTTCTTGGCCTGCACGGTCAGATGCTTCGCGGTTCGGCCACCAGTATTTCACAGCCTCGTCATTCTCCTTGTCGCGGGCGGAGCCTCGCTGAGCCGGTTCGGGGGTGGGGCCGCGCACGATGAGTTTTTCGGCCTCCTTTCGCATTTCCTTGAAGAGGTCGGCGACGGGCCCGGGGGTTGTGGCTGCGGCTCGCAGGCGCGGCAGGTCCTCGGGCCGCATGAAGAGCCTCGGATGCCCCTTCGGTAACCGATCGCGCTGTTCCGCACGCGACGGCATGGGGAAAAGGATGGCATCCGCGGGAACGGTGACCGAGCGAGAGGCGCTCCAGTCGGAGACCTCTTTCTTAGAGGTTGTGAAACGGTAACGCCAATGCCATTGGCCCGCAGCAAGAGGCGCATTGTGGGTGTAGACACACCACGGGATGCTTTTAACCGAGACGGCGTCGGCAAAGTCGGGTTTGAGAGACCACTGAATGTCGTATGCGGCTGCGCGTTTATCGTGAATCCAGGTGAAAGAAGGCGGATTCATGACAGCCGTGGAGCCGTCGGCTGGGCGGTAGCCCCATTCATCCGGCTGAGCGGGTCGGTTGTCTACTTTGAGGGGTGCGGCTGAGATAGCGTGAACAGCCAGACAGAGAAACGGGACACACAAAACAATTTTCATTGGATGATGTTAACCTAAAAGCAGGAGCAAGGTCAAGGTGAGGAACTGCGGATAAGGCGATGGATGAAGGGCCTGGAGATTAGTGATTCAAGAGTAGCGATTGGGGCGTGGGGAATTGCGAGTGATGAGTTGTGAGTGGGGGAAAGGACATTGATAACAATGAAAAACAAGCTGGGGACGGAGAGCGAGCCATCCGCACGGGCGCGCATTACGGCTCTTGTTGCCGGAGAAGAGACGAGGGTGACTGAGCTCAAGTGAACCGACCCGGCGGAGGAAAAAAAGACGACAGGGTCATTTTCCTGTCGTCTTTCAAAGACCAACGTGACACCTCAACCGAATTGTCTAGGCAAAGATGCTACGTTTGAAAACCTATACGCCTTCGCACTGATACCATAAACAACGCGTCATTTGTTGTGGTTGTTGGTTTTTCAGGCACTAAACGTTCTTTAGCTTATCAGTGCATCCACGGCGGACGAGAGGAGCGGGGCTTGGGCTTGCCGCCTCCTTTAAACCCGCCGGGTTTGAAGCCGGGTTTGAACGCCGGCTTGCCGCTGCGGGCTTTCGGATATTCGCCGCGGGCAGTATCCAAACGGGGCGGCTGTTCACTGTCACCGCCCGCTTCGCGCACGGGGGGGGGAGGACGCTGGCCGTTTTCACGACCGCCGAATTTTCGGAATGGCTTCTGATACCACTTGTCGCCCGCGACGGGTGCGGCATCCAACCGCGGAGGGCGTTCGGACGTCGGTTCGCGCTCTTGACGGTGCGGCGGTGGCGGACGCGTGCCGGCTTCGCGCTCTTGACGATACGGCTGTGGCGGACGCGTGCCAACTTCGTCACTGTTGCGGCGGTAGTCAGGCTGGTTGCGGCCCTGATGGCTGGGACGACGCTGTTGGCGGCCTGCGGCTGGGTGTCCTCCGCCGTGGCGTCGCTGCTTGTTCTGTGCCCAAGCGGGCCGCGAAAGATCCCCGCTGCCCGGAGTACCCTTGCCTGCGGCCTTCTCGGCGCGCTCGGAGTGGAACTCGTGATCTTTTTCGATGGCGATGTCTTTACGGATCATACGTTCGATCGCCCGCAACAGGCCCCGCTCCTCAGCGCTCACGAAGGAGATGGCTGCGCCTTCAGCGCCTGCGCGGGCCGTGCGTCCGATACGGTGAACATAAGACTCGGTCTCTTCCGGAAGATCGAAATTGATGACATGCGTGATGCCGTCCACGTCGATGCCTCGCGAAGCGATGTCCGTGGCTACCAACACGCGCACGCGTCCGATGCGGAAGGCGTTCAACGCATCCGTGCGTGCCCGTTGCGTCTTGTCGCTGTGGATGGCTTCGGCTCGAATATTAGCCAAATCGAGTTTGCGGACGATCTTGTCGGAGCCATGGCGCGTCCGCGCGAAGACGAGGACTTTCGCGTATTCGGGGTGGGTGCTCAACAGGCTAATCAGCAGAGCATCCTTATTAGGCTTGTCCACGAACATGACTTTTTGATTGATCCTGTCGACCGTGGGTTGGTCCGGCGAGATGGTAATGTGAACCGGATCTTTGACCATCGACATCGCGAGCCGCAGGATTTCCGGCGACAGTGTAGCTGAAAAGAACTGCGTGTGGCGTTCTGCGGGCAGCTGGGCGAGAATACGCTTGATGTCCGGCATGAAGCCCATGTCCAACATGCGGTCTGCCTCATCCAGTACAAATTCTTCGATGTTCTCGAGCGACACGTGGCCCTGCTCCATCAGGTCAAGCAGCCGTCCAGGAGTGGCCACCACGAGCACGGCTCCGCGATCGAGGGCGGACACTTGGGGATATTGGCTGACACCGCCAAACACAACGGCGAAGGGGAGGCCAATGAACTTCCCGTAGGTGGTCGTGCTGGTCGCGATCTGGGCCGCGAGTTCGCGCGTCGGCGCGAGGATCAGGGCCCGCGGTTTATTACGCACCGTCGGCTTTGGATTGAGCGTCAACCGATGCAGGATGGGGAGCAGAAAAGCAGCAGTCTTGCCGGTTCCTGTCTGGGCGCAACCGAGCAAGTCCCGGCCCTCGATCAAATGCGGGATGGCTTTTTCTTGGATCGGCGTGGGCGTCAGGTATTCTTCTTCTGCCACCGCGTGTTGCAATAGCGGATGGACCAGTCCGAAGACATTACCGGCGAAAGACGCGGGGATCTCGCCTTTGGGTTTGGGGATCTGTCGGGGAGCTTCGCGCTCAGCTAATCCGGGATGACGATTTCGACGACGAAAAGGAAAACGAGGACGATTTCCTCGCCGCTCATAAGAAGCTTCTTTATGCATGTGATTTAAATTTATACGCTTATTCGTGAGCAAAGTCAAGGCACGGGTAGGCTTCGTTCAGGTTTCAGCGCCGCGTCGATCTGCGCTCGGATCTCTCGGATTAGCTCCTCAATGTCGGTCTTTTCCAGGCGTTCGAGCGCTTTATTCCAGCGGTCTGTGAAGGTTTCCGGGCCCTGTCTGCCTCCTTGAAAAAGGACTTCGAACGCGTGGCGACGCAGACGGCACTCGGTCTTCATTTCATGCAGCCGTTTGGCGAGGGCATCCAAATAAGTCGTGACAAAGGCGTCCGGAGCAAGGAGCCATTTGGCTCTCGACAAGGCCGGAGAAGCGTATCCTGCAGCGAAATCCGTCAGGGGCCTGTTCACATCGTTAAACGTGCCCGCATGGTCAGCTACGACGATCCGCTGTGGGGTGCCCTGAGCATCCGTCAGGATCATCTCGTCTCCGCTGTCGAAGGTCACGTTTCCTTTGCCGTCCGTGCGGCCCACGACCAGGTTTGGGGCCGCCGCCTGCCCAAGCAACTGGGCAACACGTAAGGCGAACGCCTCGTCCCTGAAGCTGTTTTCCGGGATCTTGTCAGTTGCCATTCCATCGATAAAGTCGCGCTCGTAGTAGGTTGTCCAGATCCGCGTGCCTTGATACTTCTGCTGTTTGCCGTTATAGACCTCGGCGATTTGGCGGGAATCGATGCGGCCCGGCAGAGGCATTCCCAATTCCCAGCAGCCCAAACGGCGGTCGAGCGTGTATTCGGTGTATTCGGCCCCCTCCATGACCGCCCAGAGAAGATCCTTGCCCTCGTCCAACCGTTCGCGGATGCCCCAGCGCTGGATCCGGAGAATGCGCAGGATGGGCTTTTCCGCTCCTTGGTACATGACCTCGGCCAAATAGGCCCGGTGTCCTCCGACCGGGGGTCTTTGGCGCATCTCCGGCAGAATGCCGCCAATATTCACGTATTGGATACCGCCGAATTCGCGGATGTAGTTACGGATAAAACCTTTAATGCGTTCGTCGCACAGCCGGCTCAACTCGGGATCGTCCGGATGGGCGTGAAACCAGTCGAAAATCGGGTCGAAGACCAGTTCGCCGTTCTCAATACGCCCGCCGGGATGCCAGTAGATCTGCCGGAAGAATTCCGGGGAAAGGTCACTCACCATGACGTCCGACTGCACATCGTCCGGATTGTCTGAAAGGCATGCGAACATGCGTTTGCGCCATTCCGGCTCGTTGGGCGCGTCCTTGTGAAGGGTCGGAGTCACGGCGATCTGGAAACGGGCGAGAAGTTCGCCATAAAGCGCCCGCAGTTCGGCGGCGGAGAGCGTTTCGAAGGGTATCCCTGTGAAATCCTGTTTCCCGAACGATTCGTCGGCGGCAAAGAAGGTTACCTCGTGATGATGACTGCGGTTGTATTTGGAGGCATAGTCACGGATCTCCGCCAGATGAAACCTCAAGGCGTCATTGTCGAGCGCGGCGAGGGCATGGAAGGTCTGAACGGTCAGATAGCGGGTTCCCGTTTCGGGGCTATAATAATAAATAGCCTGGCCGCCAATGGCGACTTTCGATTCCCGGATGGCTTTGATGATCGCGTCCTTGTTGCGCGGCTGCGGGCAGATGCGCCAATATTCTCCACGCTCGCGGATGGCCTGCTGCACCTTGGGGTTGTGCGCGTGCAGGAAACGTATGTGGTGCTTAGGAATGAGCTCCTGTAACCGCTCATCGGCCTGAAAGGCAAGCGTCATGTTGCCGGGATCAGGTCGGATCAGAACATCGCGACCCTTCATGATGAGGTCTACGGCTGTGGCCGACTCGGCCATTAACGCTTCTTCAGAAAGGGATGGCAGACCTTTGTCTTTCCGTTGCCTGTTCAGGTGTTCGTGATACTTAAAGTGCTGAATGGCGTGGGGCATGCCGGGCAGGGTGACCAGTACTCCCGCTGATACAAAAAATGTGCCGATATGGCTTTTAAGATTGCCCCTTTCATCCGTTGCTAACGGGAGGCCCCCGATAATTTCTACACTCATAGTTTTAACTTTCGACCTTTATTATAATGCAAAACCTGATGAGTGCCAAGAAACAGCGGAAAAAGAAAATCGCCGGTATTCAGGGAGCCTTGACACGCGAAGCGGCATGGACGGGGTCTTCGAAGCTGCAAGGGCCGGCCTTACAACCGCCTTCACAACATATGACCTCGACCAACTGTTCCGGGGCCTTGAGGCCGCCGGTCCCTATCGCCTTGAATGGTCTTTGCAGGTGAAAAGTCGCATAAGAAGAGAGGGGGCGCGGACGGGGTACAGGTGTCCGCGCCCCAATGGTCACTGACCGTTATTATAGGCTGTGCTGTAGAGGCCCTTGATTTCACGGATTAGCGGATAGCGCGGGTTTGCGCCGGTGCACTGGTCGTCGAAGGCATCCTCGGAGAGTGTGTCGAGGGCTGCCGTAAAGGCCTGTTCGGGCACGCCCGCGTCGCGGATCGACGAGGGGATGTCGAGTTTATTCTTGAGTTCCTCGACAGCCTTGACCAGACGTTCCACTTTTTCATCCTCGGTTTTGCCCCCAAGCTGTAGGTAATCCGCGATGCGCGCATAGCGGCTCTTGGCAGTCGGGTAGGTGTACTGAGGGAAAGCCGTCTGCTTGAGCGGGATGTCTGTCGCGTTGTAGCGGATGACATCCACGATAAGCAGCGCGTTCGCGAGGCCGTGCGGCAGGTTGAAACGTGCGCCAAGCTTGTGGGCCATGGAATGGCAGATACCCAAAAAGGCGTTTGCGAAGGCCATGCCTGCCAGGGTAGCCGCATAGTGGACCTTCTCTCGTGCTTTCATATCCGCAGCCCCGTGGTTGTAACTGTCGGGCAGGTACTTGAACAGGATACGGATCGACTCGAGTGCCATGCTGTTGGTGAACTCCGTGGAGAGTACCGAGACCATGGCTTCGAGGGCATGGACGAGCGCGTCGATACCCCCATAGGCTGTCAGGCGCTTGGGCATGTTCATGACCAGTTCGGGATCGACAATCGCCATGTCGGGTGTCAGAGCGTAATCGGCGATGGGGTGTTTCTTACCGGTGGCATCATCGGTCACTACGGCGAACGGCGTGACCTCAGAGCCAGTGCCTGATGTGGTTGGGATGGCGACGAACTGCGCCTTCTTGCCGAGGACAGGAAAGGCGTAGATGCGCTTCTCGATGTCCATGAAGCGCATGGCCATCTCCTCGAACTTGGCTTCCGGGTTCTCGTACATGAGCCACATCATCTTGGCGGCGTCCATCGGAGATCCACCTCCAAGGGCGATGATCACGTCGGGCTTGAAGACATTGCAGAGGTCGAGGCCCTTGCGGATGGTGGTGAGATCCGGGTCGGGTTTGACCTCGAAGAACACCTCGTACTCCATCTTCATCTGTTCGAGCACCTGCGTGACTTTGTCCGCGTAGCCGAGGTCATAAAGTGGTTTGTCTGTGACGATCACGGCGCGTTTGCGGTCGCTCAGCTCTCTGAGCGCCAGCGCAAGGCAGCCGTACTTGATGTAGACTTTTGGCGGGACCCGAAACCAGAGCATGTTTTCGCGGCGCTCCGCGATGTTCTTGATGTTCATGAGATGTCTCACTCCGACGTTTTCGCTGATGGAGTTTCCGCCCCAGCTTCCGCAGCCGAGGGTCAGGGAGGGCTCCAGTTTAAAATTGTAGATGTCCCCGATGGCGCCTTGCGAGCTGGGCATGTTGACCAGCACCCGGCCGGTCTTCATGGCCGCGCCGTAGGCACTAACGCGGTCCGTATTGCGCATATCGGTGTAGAGCGCGGAGGTGTGGCCGATTCCGCCGAACTCAACCAGCGCCTTGGCTTTTGCGACCGCATCGGTGAAATCCTTGGCACGGTAAAGCGCAAGCACGGGGGAGAGCTTTTCGAAGGCAAACGGCTCGTCCGCGCCGATCTTCTCGGCCTCGCCGATGAGCACCTTGACATCTTTCGGCAACTCGATGCCGGCCATGGCCGCAATCTTCGCGGCTGGCTGGCCCACGATGTCGGCGTTGATGTGACCGTCCTTGAGGATGATGTCACCGATTTTCTTCTTCTGGCCCGGCGTGAGGATGTGCGCGCCGCGGGCGATGAACTCGGCTTTTACGTCCTCATAGACCGCGTCGACCACGACCGCAGACTGTTCGGAGGCGCAGATCACTCCGTTGTCGAAGGTCTTTGACATGAGGATCGAACTGACCGCCATGCGAAGCTCTGCGGTCTCGTCGATGACGGCGGGGGTGTTGCCTGCGCCGACGCCGAGAGCCGGCTTTCCGGAGCTGTAGGCGGCTTTGACCATGCCTGGGCCGCCTGTGGCGAGAATCAGGCTGATGTCGCGATGCCGCATCAGGTAGTTGGACATCTCAACCGTCGGCTCCTCGAGGCACGCGATGATATCTTCCGGCGCTCCGGCGGCTCCGGCGGCCCGGGCCACAACGCGGGCGGCTTCAGCTGTGCTCTTCTTGGCGCGGGGGTGGGGGGAAAAGATGATGCCGTTACGGGTCTTGAGGGCGATCAGGCTCTTGAAGATGGCGGTGGAGGTCGGGTTGGTTGTGGGTACGATGCCCGCGATGATGCCAATGGGTTCCGCCACGCGGCGTAAGCCGAAGGAGGCGTCGTAGCTCAGTTCCCCGCAGGTCTTCTCGTCTTTGTACTTGTTGTAGATGTACTCGGAAGCGAAGTGGTTCTTGATCACCTTGTCCTCGACGATGCCCATCCCTGTTTCGGCAACGGCCAATTTTGCGAGCCGGATTCGCTCGCTGCTGGCTGCGAGTGCGGCTGCGCGGAAGATCCTGTCCACCTGCGCCTGCGTGTAGGTGGCGTATACCGCTTGGGCGGCTTTGACTCTCTGTATCAGGTCTTCGAGCGGCTTCAGGCGGTTGTCCGCGACGAGTGCGTGTTTGTTCTGTTTCATGTGTGTCCTTGTCTGTTGTCCGGTCCGTTGAAAACCGGGGGTGGTGAAAACGGTGCGATAGTATCGATATTTCTATATCGATTGTCAAGTAGCGATATTACGGTTTTTCAAATACCTCTCGGTGACGGCACTTGCAGCGGGGGGGAACGTGGTGTATCGTGTCAAACATGTCGCGTTTATGGATCGAATGTTTCGGCCTGTATGTGGCGCTGCCGGCGCTTCTGCTTGGGATCAGGCTGTCGGGGTCTTCAGTTCCCGTTCTTCCTGTGCTCTGGCTAGCGGCGTACCCTGCTGCGCGATATCTCGTGGCCAGACACGGGTGGGGCGCAAAGGAACTACTCGGCATATCCCTCACTCGGCGGCAGGCTTGGCACATGGCGTTGCGCTTGGCCGTTGCGGCGGCGGTCTTGACGGGGGGTATTCTGCTGGTGGCGCCGGCTCAGTTCTTGGAGTTGCCTCGCCGGAACCCAGAGCTGTGGGCTCTGGTGATGGTCCTTTATCCGGTGCTCTCGGTCTATCCGCAGGGGATTCTCTACCGCGGTCTGTTCTACGCGCGGTATGCCTGTCTCTTTCGGGGAGAGCGTGCCGTTTGGCTGGCGGGCGCGGCCGTGTTCAGTCTGGCGCACATGGTATTCGCCAATGGCTGGGCGATAGGGCTGACTTTCCTCGGAGGGTTATTCATCAATCGCACGTACTGTAAGGCCCGTTCGCTGATGACGTCAAATCTCGAGCATGCGGTCTATGGCCAGTTGGTTTTCACAAGCGGGTGGGGGCGTTTCCTCTACCACGGTACCACACGGCTTTTGGAAGGACTTTCAGCGATGGGATAACATCGGCTAAAGAGCTGTCCGCACCCCCTGTATTCTGGTTCGTGCCTAA
>JAEAMG010002779.1_pt1 | contig 10398 bp, 9 predicted proteins | sample 8958741 | NCBI WGS metagenome assembly JAEAMG01 (sample SAMN16933256, study PRJNA681125) | bioreactor sludge metagenome | isolation source: anaerobic bioreactor treating anionic surfactant - SDBS | place: India: Bengaluru | collected 2019-02-28
AACCTTCACGAGACAAGGAAGCTCGGTCTTTTGCCTCAAGCAAAAGTTCCGAAGTCGAGTGGGAGCGAGTGAAGCCGCAGGAGCGCAACAAGCGTGTTTGTGAAGGAAATCCCGAAATAGTGCTCATTCAAATGACAAATCCAGGATAATCTATCTTGAAAATTATTTCTTCAACAGGTCTTTCATAATACCCAGCGCTTCTTTGCTTTTGGGATCAAGCGATAGGGCCTTTTCAGCGGCCTCAAGCGCCTTTATCAATTCACCGCTTTTTAGAAGTGCCTTTGCAAGCCCTATGTAGGCATTTATATTATCCGGATCAGCTTTTATCGCTTCCCCGTATTCTCTAATGGCATCCCGCGCTTTGCCGCTCTTATACAATTCAATGGCAACGGCAACAAGTATGCTGGAAATGTCCTCTTTGATCTTTTTTGATTTCGGATCAGTGGATAGGATTTCCCTGATGTAGTTTAATGATGTCTGAAGGTTGCCCTCCTTTAATTCCGTATATGCTGCGCCAAAAAGGGCATCGAGTAGTAAATCTGCTGCTTGTCCTTGAAATTCGCGGGGAGATAGACGATAGGCTTTTCGCAGGTGGGGGACGGCCTTTTCATAGTTGTGCAGATTTAGATGCGATCTCCCAAGATACAGGTGCGCGCTGTAGAAATCAGGCTCAAGAGATATTGCCTCTTCAAAGAAAGGCACTGCCTCTGGAAATTTTCCCTGGTTAAAGAAAGCAAGCCCTTTCTCATAGGCATTCTCTGCTTCACTGCCAACGAAAAATCCTGCACAGGATGAAAACACAAAGGGGACGAAGATCGCGAGGAGGATTGCCTTGAATAAGCATATACGCCGACTAAGATAATGTCTTTTTTCTTTCATCAACCTCATTGCACAATCTTCAGGACCCAACGACCCAACGACCCAATGACTCTACGACTCAATGACGTTATTTCTTTTTCTCCCACTGATTGTTATCGTTTTCTATCCACCATCCGGGCCGAGCAGCGTCACGCCAGCTTTTGGCAAATATCTTCTGGACCTTCGGCAGTGAATCACCGACAAGCTTATTGGCTTTCACGATTTCGTTGTAGAGGGACATACGGTTCTTATTTTCCAGATCAGAAGCACGTTTCAGATCAGCTTTTTCTTTAAGGTTAAGGTTGGCTGCATCTCGTGTTTCCACAAGACCCATATTATTTTCACCGAGAGCGCCCTTGTCGAAAAATGGCTTCAATGCCGGGAAATTGTCTTTTAATGCCTGTCTCAGATTTCTGATAGCTGGAGTTGTTATATCTATATTGATCTGGGCGTTTGCTTCTTTGGGCCCTATGCTGAAATGCCGCAGCTCATCCAGAATGAGACTCCGTTTGTCGCTTTGTTGAGGCGCTTGTTCTTCTTTGCCCTGAGTACCGCGGACGTCGCTGACAATTTCGTCTGCCGCTTTTTGTATAGCTGCGGCAGGAAAATAGATATTAACTGTCACACAGGCCGCCAGAGCGACAATTGAAATAAATGTGAGGTGTTTCATTCTCTTCATCATATGTTTATTCTCCTTTTATAATGTTTATTCAGTTTACTATTACCGTATTTCCCTTTTCCTTATTCCTTTCTTCAAAGACCCTGCCTATTCTCTCCTGCATATCTTTAAAACTTACCACATTATCAGGGTCTTTGTTAACAACATCAATACCTCTTAAAAATCCCCTCCGTATGAGGTACTCATTGCCCCCCTCGTGTATTGTTCCCCGGATTCTAAAATGGTCGTTTTCAAGGCTGCACATGATACCTATCCGGCTGTAAGGATATTCCTTGAAGAACCTGTTAACGCCGCTTTGCAATACTGACCCAACGCCTCCCGAGCCGGTCCCGAGGATGGATATATTTTCAATGGCGTCAACACTTACTTTTTTCGGGACGTCACTTTCTTCCATGGTGTTTATTTCAAAAACAAACTGTGAGGGTTGACCATATTCAATTACCAGATTTTTTACAGTGCCCTCCAGGGCGCCGGTAATCTTACCCACCTTGATCGTGTCTGTCATCTTGCCGAGATCAATATTGCGAAAGAGTGCATCACCGCCTATTTTTCTTGAAGAGGAAAATATATATTCAGCATAAATATTCTCGGCTTCGATTTCACCTCCGAAGACTTTTACTGATGCTTTTCCTTCTGTGCCGAGTCTGTTACCCTGATACGTTACGAGTGGAAAACGTGCTTCAATACTCCCCGGATATTCGATACCTGCCAATTCGTTAAGTAGTGCCGCGAGATCGACGTTCTCTATCTTTGTCATAAAAGATAATTTTCTCCCGGAAACCAGAATATCGTCCACCCTCATGTCCATGATACTAATGTGTCCGCTGTAAAAAGGAAGCGCTATTGTTTCAGGGATTACGCCTCTTTTTCCCGCGAGCAGAACAGGTATCTTGATTCTGGAGAAGTGCAGTGTGCCCTTTTCAATACTCCCGATATCGATTAAACCTTTCTCTTCCTTCTCTCCGGCTGGTTCAGTTTTTTCCCGATCAGCACTGGTAAGATCAAATGGGAGTGATATATTGACGCCCGTTATCTGCAATGATTTGTCAGGCACTTTGATGCCGGCATCGTCGAGTTTTATCATACCTTTGAGGCTGAGATTTTCTTTTGTGTGAGAAGATGTTGTTACAGCGGCGTTGAACGTCCCCTCTGTCTCAAGGCCCTTAAAGAAAGGGGCTATCGCTGTGAGATAATCATAAAAAAAAAGCGAGGTCAGCCTTTGCACAACCACTTCCCGGGCGTCTATTGATATGCCCCATGAATTGTCATTATGAAAACCGGAATAGCGGTATGTCCCGGTATTAAAAAGGTCTATTGTTCCTGAAAGGCGTGTTTCGTTTTTGTTATCCAGAGAAAAGTCAGCGCTGGCGGACAGTTTTGTAGCCTCTTTCGTGAAATCACGGTAATATCTGCCCCAGAGGTACTCGCCGCCGGACAACTCTGACGACAGAGTCGCGTCAATTTTCTTTTCCCGGGAAGGGATACTGAACTTCAAAATCATGGAGCCTTCTACGCCCTGAGCAGCCTTTGAACCGTCCTGAGAATTAAATCCACCCTGCTGGAACTGGAACGCAGCCTTACCATTGACAGTTGGTTTTTCTCCGGAAAGAGTGCCTTCCATATCAGTCTTCAACGATCCTTTACCCTGAAAGGACCATTTATTACCTTCTTCTCCCGCAAAGAGCGGATTGAGCGTAGTGTAAAGATTTGAGAAGTCTATCTGAGAAGCTTCCACCTGTGCTTTCCAGGGCATCATTCCGGTCAGTTTTCCAGAACATGTTCCTCTGAAAGCGCCCAGTTTTGGTATTTCACCGAGAAAAGTTTCCGTGGAGATTGTTTTTGATTTCAAATCATAGATAAAGGCTGTTTTCAATGAGGCATTCCTGATTTCTGAACGTTTCCCGGCCTTTTGCAGTGTCAGTAAAGAGGTGTCAAGGTCCAGTTTTGAGACGCGGATTCGGTCTTTTTCAAATGTAAGCGCCATCTGCATAGAGCCATCTTTGAGTGAAATAACTTTCGCGTTTCCCGAATCAAGATTAATTTCAAGAAGCCCTTTCCCGATAAGCCGTGGCATAAGACCCGTCAACTGTACCTCGCCTTTGCATATGCCGTGAGCGTTCGGCTTAGATTTGTCAGGGTGGATAATGTCAATTACACCCTGAAACGTAAGCATTCCTCCTGTCCTGGGTGAAAAGTTCTTTATGGTCATATTAATATCTTTCAGGGTAATCTCCTGCGCCGACGAAGTAAAGACGAGTTTGAATTCTCCTTTTTCGACAGCGAGAAGATCAACAGGGGGGATATTATTAATAAAAGAAAGATCAGTTTCAGTCTTTTTTTTATCTCCAAGGCGGATCCGTATCTTCGGCTCCTTCAATATGATCCGTTCAACTTCACCCTTGAAGGCTTTCGGTGTTTTGCTTTCAATATTCACAGCGGCGCTGGTGAAGACGAGACTGTTGTCTTTTGTGTTCGCGATGGCAAGCTCTATAACCTCTGTTTTAAATCCTGATGAAAATGAAAAACTCTTCGCGTGAACACTGTAATCTGTGGTGTTTTTGCTGATAAGGTTTACGAAAGGGATGAAAAAAGGCGAGTAAAGCAGGAGTATACATCCTGCTGAGAAAAGACAAAGGAGTATTATAACGATAAAAAAGGCCTTCTTTTTACGCATAGTTTCGTGTGCATTATAACATAAAACAAAAAATACAAGGAACTGAACAGAACAAATGAATCAGGAGATACAAAATATTTTTTGCCTCGTGCCGGAACCGATCCCATTAATGACTGCTGATTTACTTCATCAATATCAGACTCAGTGCCATTGCCAGCATCCCTGTGATGAGTCCCAGGATACTGTCGTGACCTTTACCGAAGGCCCTGCTTGTGGGAAGGAGTTCATCGAGGCTGATATAAACCATGATGCCTGCCACGCCTCCAAAAAGGATACCCATGAATTGAGGAGGGATGGCCCCTGTCCCTCCGCTTGCAATCAATCGCAGGAACAGATAGGCGATTATTGCCCCCACGGGTTCCGCGAGGCCGCTGAACAGAGAATATACGAAGGCTTTTCTGCGGTTCCCCGTTGCGTAGAAAATCGGAACTGCCACGCTTATTCCTTCCGGGATGTTGTGGAGAGCAACGGCAACCGCGATAGGCAAACCAAGTGATATATCCTGCAGGCTTGAGAGAAATGTCGCGAGACCCTCGGGAAGATTATGAATGGCAATCGCCAGCGCCGTGAACATACCCATTCGCATGAGTTTATGGTGGTGAGCGCTGTGATCGTGAACGCCGGAAGATAAGTCCCCGGGAAATATTTTATCCGCCTGCCCGAAGTCCGGGAATTTAGCCGAAGGGTCATGGAGAGGCGCCGTCTCTTCCTCTGAATGTGTCTCGTGCGGATTTTCTCCGGCCGGTATCAGATTGTCCACAAGACCGATGAGAACCATACCGCCGAAAAATGAAGCTGTATTTATCAGGTATCCGGTATAATCGCCATATTGCGCTGTGAGCGTGTTTGCCCCTTTTATTAATATTTCCGTGAATGATATGTAGAGCATAACACCGGCTGAAAATCCAGTCGCGACAGAAAGAAAGCGGTAATTTGTTCTCTTTGCGGTGAAAGCGATAATACTGCCGATTCCCGTTGCCATACCGGCGAAAATAGTGAGGCCAAGCGCTGTCCATACAGGATTCATATTGATGTCACTCCCGCGATAATATATCTTTCAACCGGGTAATATCTGCCGAACATTTTGCCAGCCATAGAAATATATATCAATCGTCCTTAAGGAACAAGCGATGATATTCAGATTCAGAGAGATATTTCTTCAGCATCTTGCTGATGACATTGAATACTTCATCCGTATCATCATCAGACATGCGTTTCAGAATTGTTTTCATGAGATTGTCATCGGAAAATTTCTGCAAATACACCTGCAATGTATTCTCATTGGTTTGTCTGTCCAGGCCGTATCCTAAAAGCCCGGCAAATTTTTCAACGAAATGATGAGAGTGCTTTGTCATAACGACACCTTACCTTATTTTTTTATGAGACGGATATCATTTTACCATAACTTCTCCGCATTCATGAATTGAATTGTTGCTAACCCGCTTTTTTCGTCGCGAATATGAGCGGGATAATTACCAGTGAATAAAAGATGTCTGCACGGGAATAAAAAAATCACCGGACACATTCCGTGATCCGGTGAATAAAAAAATCAGACGGAGCGGCCCATAGGCCGTGACCGGCTCTAACCGTTTGTTGAATTCTTATTTTGTTTTTTTCTTGTGAGATTATTCATGGTTGAAAACGTAAAGGTTAGCTATGCAGGAAAAAATGAAAAAATGGGATCATGAAATAAAGGCATAAAAATGGGGTATTGTATTATCAATATTTTCATCTATCGGTCTTATTACTAAGAGCTTCATGATCCCTGCAATATAATCATATTCTTATGTTAAAAAACCTTACAAATAATCTTATTCAAAATCCCGTTCACCATTTTTAAATGACCCCTTAACCTTCTTGGATAAGGTCGTGTTTGAACGAATATCCTTGCAACCAGCAATAAGGAGCAGGCAGAAGCAAAGAGTGTAAAATACGGCGAAAGATATGTGCATGGGGATATTCCAGGTCATTTACTTATTGTTCTTCTTGCCATGCTTCATCTATACGTTATTATATGTAATGTTCCTGATTATGGCGATGAAATACGTCCTGAGAATAACTTAGCTTCTTCCCTGTTCTCGCAAAAGAAGAATTGTTGCCGGTAAACACAGGACACACAGAAGAATCCATAGAGGAAACATTGTCCATGCATCAGAAAGATCAGCTTTCAAAGCAAATGGCGTATAATCCATTAAAATAAAACAATATAATCCGCACAAAATAGACATCATCGTTAAAATTACATATCCTCGCGCTTGCCCTTTTAATAACCAGATTACTGAAAGGATCACAGGAGGAGTTATAAGTATCAGGTCAAACGTAGAAATCATCGATTGTCCTGTTATCCTTACCTCTCCGGTAAAAATATTCATAACTGATAAACCGATCCACATCAGCGAAAGTATAGTTGCAAAAAGCAACATCAAAACAGATACAACAACACTGCTTCGCTTTCCGGGAAGATATTGTGTATATTTTGAGAAATCTATTTGTGTTATGCCGAATATAAATGAAAAAAACGATATCCCAAAAATAGTTAAATATAAAAGGAAGTATTTATCATAAGCTACGGCAAGAGGATAATACAGATAATCATAGGTTACAAGAGCCTGAATCCCGAGCCAAAAGATTCTACCTTTATCGGTGCCGCGTTTTGCGAAAACTATAGCAATCAGCAGAAGCGGTACAAAAAGAAAAAGATTCACAACATCATTACCCTGCCAGATCGCTCTTCCCATCGTACCATCTTTAACATACGTACCGGACACAAACAGCCCAATAATTGATTGAATGATCATTAGCGGAACACAAATCCATGAAAGGATTATTGAAGTATTTAAAGCCGTCTCTGTTTTTTTCCCAACAGCGAAATTGTCGTTACCCATAAGTACTCCTTTTATAAATTTGAATTTAAAATGTATTTGTAAAGGATCAAAATTTACATCCTTATGAAATCCTAGTTTAAGAATTGATTCTTTTTTGTACCCCTTTTTCCCTTAACGTGTTGATCACCGGCGGCTGAAAGCCGTCTGGTGGATTTGCTGGTTATGTCATTATTTCATTCTTTGGCTTTCGTTTTACCGCAAGAAGAGACATTGCATCTTTTAGAACCGTGTCGGAATCAATCGTAAGAAGTAGCCACTTCCCATCATGATATGTTGTTGCCTGGTCATATTCTCTTTGGACGCATTGTGAGAAGCTATCTTTTATAGTTTCTACTTTAGATCGTTCTTCTGCTCCAAAACAATGAGCAATACAAAGCGATTTTTCTCTGGAACCAACGTGCAGAATGATTTGCCTTTCTTATATCTCAGTGACCAGCCATGTTTCTTGCCGCCGAAGAGCCATTCCGGGGTAAAGACATTCGGGTAGGCTTGCTCGATTAGCTGTATAACATATTTCCAGTGTTTATAGGGTTCTTTACCAATCCACTCACTAATCTCAGAATCACTTGGTGGATGTTCTCGTTGAGTTATCCGAATTCTCGCTTTATTCATATATTCACCTTGCAACGTTCGACTTCAGCGGTGGCGCCTAGCGCCGTCCGTTGCATGCCCTTGTTGGGCGACCGCGTCACGGACAGTACACACCTCTTCGACGATTGGATCCCTCACAGGACATCGGGGTCTCCCCCGTCACCACAGGCGTACCTTACCAGGGCATGCGCTCGCCCTTGTGACACAGCTGGCCGTGTGGGAATTTCTCACGGGCGATGGTCACGAGCTCGACGGCCGTGCGTGCGCCCTCGTCGACCTCCATCGGCGCAGCCTGGCTCCCGAGATCGGTCTTCACCCACCCGGGATGGGCAGCGGCGACCGCTATCCCTTTGCTCTCCAGCGTTTTCGATTGAATCAGTGTGAGCATGTCGAGTCCGGCCTTCGAGGTCGAGTACCCTACCGTCATGAAACCCCCGATCTGCTCCCACATGCTCTCGGCGGCTCCCATCGAGCCGAGCATCGACGACTGGTTGATCACCCGTGCGTCGTCACTGCGCGAGAGGAGCGGCACGAGAGCCTCGGTGATCGCGTAGGGGGCGATGAGATTGACCTCGAGGGTGCGGCGAATCTTGTCAGCGTTGGTCGGCTTCCCGTCCCACTCAAGGGCGATCCCGGCATTGTTCACGAGCACGTCCAGCTTGCCGAAAGTCGTCTCGAGATAGCTCACAAGGCTGGCGATGTGGTTGGGGTTGGTGACCTCGAGACGAACAGTGTGGGCGTCACACCCTGCAGCCACGAGTTCCGCCACAGCCGCGCCCCCGGCCTGCTCGTCCCTCGCCGTGAGGATCACCGTGTATCCGAGTGCGCCCAGCTGCCGCCCAATCTCCTTGCCTAAGCCCTTGTTTGCTCCTGTGATAAGCACTACCTTACCGTTCTTCGTTGTCATGCTTGTGTCCTCCTCACTGCCGCTTAATGTGTTCTCCCGTTGAGCGCGAAGGCGCGGCTACCCTCACGCGCTTGTTGGGCGCTTTTCTGCCCATATGCCACTCAGTAAATTCCCGGAAGCAATCGATAGCGCACGCGCCGCGCATAGTCTCGATAGCCCGGTAACTCTTCCTGTAGCGTCTGGTCTTCCAGTACGGTCCTGACCACTGCGATGATCAACGCCACCGCCGCCGGAATAAGTGTCCACACCGAGCCTAAGGCCAGCACAATGCCCAGCAGGGGGAGAATATTCCCCGCATAGCCCGGATGCCGCACGAGCCGGTACGGACCACTGTCACACACCACATGTCCTCGATCCGTCTGAATCCGCACAACGCTAGAGAAAAAGCGGTTCTCTACCAATGCCCACACAGCAAAACCGTATCCGAGCGAGATCAAGATGAAGCCGAGCGCGATGAGCCATAGGGGAAATACGGGGGACCAGCCCCAGCGATGATCCAGCCCGGCCACAATGACCAGCGGGAAACCTACACTCAGCGCCATCAACGGTGCAAGCACTTTATCCCAACCTTTCGAGCCTTGGAACTTCTCAATATCTTGTCTTTCGGCCAGCAACCCCGGATGCCGCCGTTCCGCCCACATGCGCCCCCCGATGCCAGCGGCAACGACCAACAGCGAATAGGCCCACGCCTGCCACCAACCCAGATTCCCTCCGCATACCAATAGAACCAGTGGTATGAAGAGATACACCACCACCAAACCGAACCACTGGCAAGGGGACATGGTTTGAACCGTTTTTTGATTAACCGTCTTCGATGACATACGATTCACCCGAATCACATGACTTTTATTGAGCGCCGAACGCCATGATGAGCCGCGACTGCGAGGAGTCGGCTCCATTAATTTGTTCGATGCCCGTACTTCAGCGCTTCATCTGTTTTTTCGCCACTTTGATGAAACGTCCGAAGGCTTTGTCTTTCTTCCGTTTGTCTAAATATGACATCTCGTAGTATTCTGATTCTTTCCTGAGCTTCATATAACTGGCATACCGTTCTTCGTCCAATTCGCCGTTTTCAATCGCGGCACGTACTGCGCAACCGGGCTCGTGTTCGTGACTGCAATTGACGTATCTGCACCCAGTAGAAAGGGAGACAAGATCCTCAAAACCTATGTTGACGCCATCGCGAGTTCCTACAAGCCCAAGCTCTCGCATACCAGGTGTATCGATCAGCATCGCACCATTGGCGAGAAGGATGAGCTGACGACGTGACGTGGTATGAGTTCCTTCACCCGTGCTGCTAACGGCCCTTGTATCAAAGGCTTCCCGGCCCATGAGTTGATTGATGAGGGTGGTCTTTCCAACTCCTGATGAACCGAGCAGGCAGTATGTCCTTCCCGGGGAGAGCGCCTGTTGGAATTCGTCGAACCCGATCCCCGTGATGTTGCTGACGCCGAGCACTTTGGCCTTGGTAGCAGAACTCATGATCGTAAGTTTCTGCTGCAATTCATCGCCCGTGATCAGATCGGTCTTCGTCAAAATGACAATCGGTTCCACGCGGCCGTCAGCTGCCATTACCAGGTAGCGATCCAAACGCCGGGGATTGAAGTCAAAACGGCACGACTGAACAATAAAGGCCGTATCGATGTTGGCCGCGATCATCTGGAAGTCGACGATTTCACCGGCACTTTTGCGGCGTAGGAAAGTCTTTCTTGGAAACACCTGGTGGATAATCGCCGCTCCACCCTCATTGTAGTACTGTGCCTCCACCCAGTCCCCGACGCAAGGCATGTCGGCGTGATCCTGT
>JAEAMG010002781.1_pt1 | contig 10377 bp, 9 predicted proteins | sample 8958741 | NCBI WGS metagenome assembly JAEAMG01 (sample SAMN16933256, study PRJNA681125) | bioreactor sludge metagenome | isolation source: anaerobic bioreactor treating anionic surfactant - SDBS | place: India: Bengaluru | collected 2019-02-28
TCCAATGGGTGGCTCCGGCTGGGTAGGGTGGGGGCTGGGTTCTCTCCTGCCGTACTTTCCGTTATCTATGTAAACAAACCTTTGTTTGAAGGGGCATCAATGACGAATGAAAAATTTTGCCGGCAAAAATTGTGGGCCCAGACAAGATTTCGTTAAAGGGAAAATTCTTTAAACCGACAAATACTCTGAAATCGCTAGAAAGAATTTTGGGCCAGATTTTAGAAAAATTGAAGAAATCGCAGTCAAGTTATTTTTATTTTGAAGGAGGTTTGGGGTATTATAACCATTAAAAATGATAAATCCGTGAATAATGGTTCCGGTGAGTTCTGGGAGCTCCGGAATAGGGATGAATATATGGAATATCAATGGAGGAAATGGCGGGTTCTCGGCCAAGCGGATAACCTCTGGGAAGATCTATTGATACACGTTTTAATCCAGATTCATTCAACAAGAATTAGAACCAATGAAATGAATCTTATTGTTTAATGATCCTCACCGCCATTACCGCTTGATCATTATGTATCCGCACAAAATAAACGCCACTCCTTAGATCACTAATATCAATATCAGTTTTTTGTTCTGTTATCCTGCGTGTTATGAGTTGCTGACCATTTATGTTGTAGATGGTCAGATTTGTGTTTTTAGGCGGTTTGGCGAGTATTTCTATGATGATGGTTATGGATGTCGGATTAGGATAAATGTTGATGTGATTTTCTGCTGTGCCACTCTCCTCCATTTCCTCCCAGCACGCCGTTTCCACTTCTTCCTGGCTATTGCATCCCATGGCATTATCGTAGATTTCAATTGTGCCGTTTGGACTTACCAGATAATCACAAATGCTTTGCACATCACAGGTTGATAACGAAAAGTTAGAATTGATTGTTAAATTTACAATTGAAGCAGCATCTAAGTCATCCAATCCTGTCAGGCTGGTCAGGGCGTTGTTGTCCCAAACCCAAAGGTACCCACCGATTGAAGTCACATTTTCCAGTCCCATTAGGCTGGTCAGGGCGTTGTTGTCCCAAATCCGAAGGTACCCACCGATTGAAGTCACATTTTCCAGTCCCGTTAGGCTGGTCAGGGCGGGATTACCTCCGTAGTAACTAGTCCCAATAGCAAGGTTTCCCCCAATGGAAGTCACATTATCCAATCCCGTCAGGCTTGTCAGGGCGTTGTTGCCCCAAATCTCAAGGCCCCCAATAAAAGTCACATTTTCCAGCCCTGCTAGGTTGGTCAGGTATGTATTATCTATAATCCCAAGGTTTCCCCCGATATAAATCAAATTATCCAGTCCTGTTAAGCTAGTCAGGGAGTTGTTGTATTCAATAATAAGCTTTCCCCCAATGGATGCCATATTATCCAGCCCATTTAGACTGGTCAGGGCATAGTTGCTATAAATCTCAAGTCTTCCGATGGAAGTCACATTTTCCAGCCCTGTCAGGTTGGTCAGGGACGTATTACCCCAAATCCCAATACTTTCTCCGATATAAATCAAATTATCCAGTCCTGTCAAACTCGTCAGTTCATCGTTAAAGCCAATCACAAGGCACCCCCCGATAGAAGTTAGATTTTCCAGCCCCGTCAGGCTTGTCAGAGCTTTGTTGTCCTGAATCCGTAAGCAATCCCCGATAGAAGTTACATTTTCCAGTCCCGTCAGGTTTGTCAAAGCAGGATTACCTCCATAGTAACTATTCCCTAAAGTAAGGTTTCCCCCGATGGAAGTCACATTATCCAGTCCCGTCAGACTGATCAGGGTATTGTTGCCATAAATGTCAAGTCCTCCAACAAAAGTTAAATTTTCCAACCCAGTCAGGTCAGTCAGGGAAATAATGCTACTAATCCCAAGGCTTCCCCCGATATAAATCAAATTATCCAGTCCTGTTAAGTTGGTCAGAGTGTTATTATTGCTAATCCATAGAGTATCCCCGATGGAAGTCAGTACATTTAATCCATATAGATTGGTAATATCACTTCCAAATATTGTCACATCCCCCTCAATCTCTGTGCAGTTTGGGTAATTTATCTGAAAACTATCAATCTGGGCTTGATTGGAAAATGTGATGCCTTCGGGCAGGCAAGGCTGTGTCGTAGCTACGTCAAAAAGAAACAGGATAATTAAAAGAATGAAGAATTGTTTCATCACTTCGGTTTTCAATAATGGATCCTATATTATCTTAAATTGATTCATAAAACAACTTTTAAAGGGACAAATGCCGGGTGGGGAATTTGACTGGGAAATGGGGTGGTAACAAAAACATTCTGCCGACAAAGACATTTAATCCCTTAAAGATATCCAAAATTATGAAAAAAAGAGGTAAAAATCAATTTTTTACCTTAATTATTGAAGGGAGGAGTTTGCTATAACGGTATGGTATGGAAGAATTCAAGATTTAAAAATATATGACCAAAAGGAATTATTATGGGTGGTAATGATGTGATGGGTGTATGATATAAATGACACCTCCTAAAAATTGGCCCAGTGTCACCAGATGAAAGATATTGTCAAATGAATGGGTAGATACCTGATTTGATTTTCGTTCAATCCGGGCTCATCTGGTGACGCCTAGAGGGATTTTCTCCCATTATGTTAACATCTGCATATTTTCCCCAGCGTGCAAATCATAAAAGATATCCGGCCTATCCATTTTTAGGATAGACCGGGTATCTAAAAATGTATGTACTTCCAACCCTATAACGTGGCCCTCGTTCCGCTGTCCAACTGGTCGGTGATCCTTGCCTTCGGGATGATCATACTGTTCACCCTATTTTTCTGGCAGAGACGAAGATGACATGTTATGAATTGATAGATCAGTTTCCTGCCTTTTTAATCGATACACTATCTGACAGAGTTAATATGCACGACAGCCTGCATCGGAACAATCTGATCTTTGAATATACCACAGCAAACAGATGCCCTGCCCTTAATGCTCAAAATGATTGAATACTCCTACCTCTCCAGGACACATATTTTATGATATCTCTTGTTTTTGGGATTAAATCCTGTTAACTTTACTAGGTCATTATGAAAGTAAAATATTGCTTTTTATTTTTCCTGGTTTTGGCAACCTCCTGCATCGATGAATACTGGCCTGACCTGGACAAGTATGAAAGCCTGCTGGTGGTCGACGGGATCCTGACGGATAAGCCCGGGCCCTGTACCATTCATTTATCGACAACCTCCAAAGTCAACTCCCCGATGAACCATCCTTTTACGGGATGTTCGATCACCCTCCAGGATGATGCCGGGAACGCAGAGCAGCTGACCGAAACCGAACCGGGAACCTATGTCACTTCTGCTCAAGGCATCCAGGGGGTCATCGGCAGGCAATACAGGATCCGGATCGTAACTCCTGGTGGGAAGACCTATTCCTGCCCCTTTCAGCAGCTACAGACTCCCGTAGGAATTGATTCGGTATACACAGAGATTAAGTACCATGAAACGGCTGATCTGGATCACGACCTGGCAGGCCTGCAGTTCTATGTGGATACTTACCACCCGGAAAAGGATTCCAACTATTTTTTATGGCAAATGGAAGAAACCTATGAATTCAACTCCGATTTCTATCTCAACTATCTCTGGTATGGCTATTTCGAACCGTTTCACGATCCGGATACGTTCTATACATGCTGGAGAACACAGAACGTGAATGAATTTTTCACTGCCAGCACGCTTAACCTGACCGAACCTGTCCTAAAGAAATTTCCACTCCATTATGTGGATACGGAAACCCGTCGCCTGCAAGTCAAATACAGCCTCCTTGTCCATCAGTTCACCATCGATGCCAGCGCCTATTCCTTCTATGACCAGGTCAGGGAATTAATGGTGACCGAAGGATCGCTTTACACCAAACAGCCCTACCAGGTGACCGGCAACGTTACCAACCAGGATGATCCCAGGGAACCGGTGCTGGGATATTTCCTAGTTGTCGGGATGGATGAGAAAAGGATTTTTATCCAGCGGCCCAAGGAGCTGCCATTTTATTATCCTGTCTGTGAACTGATCGTCAACATGGATGCACTACGTAACTTGTCATCGAGTCTCTGGCCAATTTATATATACGTAGACCAGTACAATCAGCTTGGTTTTGCTTCTGATCCCTGCTTTGACTGCACATTAAACGGAGGTGTACTGGAAAAACCTGAGTTCTGGGAATAAGAGTAAGCCCCGGTGCGACTGAACAGTCACCTGGAGCTACCTGGTCTGGTTTGTACTACTCATAGTAACATTTTCATCCAGTACAGCTTCGCAGCGATCTGGGATTTTATAGTATTTAATCAATCGCTTGGGCTCATTGGGATATAATTTGGAATGGGTATGGTCATCAACATCGATATTTAAAACAAAGACATTTCCTTTATCTATCATTAGGCTGAAACCCTGTTGAAATTCAATCATACTGCAGAGATATTGAACAACGCTGCATCCAAATTTCTTGAGCTTGACCTTGGGGCTAAACCGATCATGCATGACCTCATTATATAAGATTTCACCCATCGTCTCCCATTCATTGGAATGCTCGATGTGTTCATCAAGCATTTGTTTTAAATAATCAAGATCAACAACAAAATCAAATCTGCCATAATCTCTGTACCTATCTATAAAGGTGACATAAAGAAAAACATAGGGCTTATAAGAACCCTCTTTTGAATTACTAATTGAATATTCCATAATGTTATATTTTTTAATAAGACTTATTTTTTAAAATATAATCTTTTCATTTGACAATTCCAAATTTTTGCTAAAATATATTTTCAGGTATCGCTGATCTGGGGCGGGATTGGGGAGGATTTTATACATAACCTATATTGTATATATAAGGTAATAATCCTATTTCTTCATCTGGTGAGCTGTGGCAACACCGGATTGAAAATGAATGGTTGATACGACCAAAGAAAATGGCGTGATTTGGGCCAACCGGATTACCTCTGGTGACATACCAGCGTATTCTATAATACCCAAACTTGATATCATAAAATGATGGACAAAAAAGGGAGGGGGGGTGAGCGGAATTGGGGGGGAGGGTTTGGGTCTTCTATTTTCTTATCGTTGGAATGACATTATCCCAAAATTCAAAATTGAAAAGGAAAAGAAAGAAGAAAACCAGAACCATTTGATGAAGCCGGTTGTACTCGCTGCCGCTCGTGGTTGGAGTGATTTTAATTATAATAGATCAAAATTATGCTGGTACCCCTTTGGGCTCACTGGCGTTCGTGGTTGTAATATCTTTCATAGTACGAAACTATCAAGTCTTTGCAGTACGACCGGATCTTAAACTCTGGATCATAGTAATATTTTTGATATTTCTTTAGATACGAGTAAATATCCTGGCATTTTGCCATTTCTTCTTCCCAACCTGGTTGACTAAAGAATAAATAATCAATTTTATCTCTATGCTCGTTTCTATCCATTGTATAAAATTCTGCGTATTTAGCTTCTGCCGGCGTAGGATTGATCATTTCTTCAGCAGGATCAACTTTACTGGTTTCAGTTTCATCAATAGATGAATTTGTAATAGAAAAAACTTCAACAAAATTTTCTCCAGAATCCTGTACTAGTAATTGTTTTTCTAAATCTGTTTTTTTATTTGTATTAATAATATTTGAATTAATATATGTATTAGTTGTGTTCCCTGGGGAACTACCCTCTAGTCGTTCAGGAACTACCCCTATAGTCTCCAAGGAACTACCCTCTGGTTGTTCAGGAACTACACCTATGGTCGTCTGGGAACTACCCCCTGGTCGTTCAGGAACATCGTGGTTCTTCTGGGAAACACCATCAAGTGTTAATGATTGTTCTGAGTGGTTCTCAGAGGAACTACCATTTTCTTCACCTTGAGCGGTAGAGATTGCAGCATAGACATGTATTTTATCGGTGGGGGTGATCATTCTTCCAATACATCTTTGTTTATTGTACCTCTTTTCTGTCTTTATAAATCCCTTTTCACTCAACTTGGTAATCCTTTTTGAGGCAGCACTTCTTGTGATGTTAAGCATTTCGGCGAAGAATTCATTGGATGCGTGGCACCCATTATTAAGTTTATGCAATGAGATAATTTCAGATAGCAAGAATTTATCCGTACAATCCAGATCGGCACATTTCATTACTTCAATTGGTATCCATATCCCTTTTCTTTTTTCATTATCTATCATACTATTTTAAATGGAAATCCCCTGCCTTATTTTGCGCCCGTGATTACACTCAAAGACAGGGGTTCCGGTTAATCTGCTTATTGATGAATTAATCACGGTAACTATCAAATTATAAATAAAGAATTTTAAAGAGTAAAGGGTAAATCATTATTTAATGATCATTTTTTTCAAAACCTCTTTTTAAAAAAAAACAAGTGGGGATAAAAATTTAATCCTATTATAGGCAGAACATATATTTTCATCATCGCCATAAGAAATCAAAAAACATTTAAAACTCTGCAATAACAATGGTTTTGGAATAATAGGAGACATTAATTATTCAACCACAAAACCTCTTTGACATTTTATGATGTCATAAAAAAAGTTCAAGTTAAAGTGACCACAGGGGCTCATTCAGTTTACTTGTCGTAAAAGTATATGATCTTTTAACCCTTATAGGTCAGATGCTCAACGCACTGGCCCTTACTGGCACGCAGGATCTTGCACGAATTTTTTCGGCAATCCAATCCAAATAATCAAGTCCTTGGGGATTGTTCCTTTTAAGAGATCCGGAGAGGATTTTTCTGGATACTGGGAATTATGTTTTTAGGCAAGTTGGCGAAGAAACACTAATGGTATTCCATCATTCACTCCAACGCCAGATTCATTTTGCCCAGTCACTAAATTTCAATGGGGAGGTTAAAGGTCGGTGGTAATTGACACCAACCTTTTATAGTCATAAAAGATGTTAGCTTATTGTAATATTTAAAGGAAGTTGATAGGACAGGCCGGAAATGACCTGCTGGCTAAAAAATTTAGCCAGTATACACCCATCTGTAATACTTTTTCATTTCCATGATATTTATGGTTATGGAAAAAGAAAAACATACCCGGCATCTACGCATCCGGTTGACAGAATCTCAATTTAAGAGATTGATCAATAGAGTAATTGAAGAAGAAAAAACGAAGTCTCAACTTATACGAGAAATCATAAAGAAACATTTAGAGGAGAAAAATTATGGCATATAAAAAGAAACAAGTATATGATGTAACAACTGAAATAACGGATGGGGATGGTATCGTCAAAATTGATGTAGATAACAAATATGCAAAATTTGTCTCTTATTATCTCTCAAGAACAGGTATGATGGTTGATCCAAAGGAATTGAAAGCTGTAAATAAAGATTTGGCGTCTTTCCTTTGGTTTATCTCAGCCATTGCAAAAATCTACGATGATTATCTTCAGTTACATTCTAGCGGGGAATAATAAAACTTGGTTTCACGGTGGAGGAAGTTCTGCGTTTTATTATTTGCCTGTTGCAGGAACTACTGGATTTGCTGGGACAACCATTATTTATACCCCAATATTAAGCTTCGTTAAATCTATTTTATTTGAGCCATATACATATCTTCCAAAACCGTTGATATTAGCGAATTTCAGCTAATATTTTCTTCATTTTTTGCATTGCCAGTCCAATTAATCGCGTAACTTTGTGTGCTCAAAATCAGCAAATTAACGATTATGACGAAGGTGGCTCTTTATCTGAGAATCTCGACCTCAAGCCAGACCAATGATAACCAAAAGATCCGTTTGGTTGAATACGCTAAGCTGAATGGTTATGATTATGATGTTTTTGAAGAGATAGAATCAACACGGAAAACACGGCCTGTAAAACAGGAGTTATTGAACCGGCTTCGACGAAAAGAATATGACGCTGTTATTGTTTACAAATTGGACAGGTGGGCCCGTTCAAGTACGGAATTGATACTTGATACAAAAGAATTAATCGACAAAGGGATTGGTTTCATTTCAATTAGTGACAATCTTGATTTTGGAACAGCTGCCGGAAAATTACATTTCCAGATCTTATCAGCTTTTGCAGAATTTGAACGGGAATTAATTCGTGAACGCACACTTGAGGGACTTCATAGAGCGAAACAGCAAGGTAAAAAGCCAGGTAGACCCTTTGGTTCGAAAGATACAATTAAACGAAAAAAAGCTGGGTACATAATACGGGAGGCGAAAAAGAGAAAGGTAACTGAAGAAAGAAATGGTATCAACAGGTCGCTTGGACATTACCTCAATTAATATTTGAACCTCCCCCAAATAATTAAGGATCGAATTTTGTGACCAAAAATCCGTTAAACCTCCCCCCAAATAATTACCCAAAACAACCGGTCGTTTATTTGCTCGAATATAACAGGTCTAAAAATTAACTTCTTCAGAATTCTGTAGAAGTTAAAAAAATCCCTATCTGTCTAAAACTTAAATTATGAATATAGAACAAGTCCAAGAACTATTAAACGCTAATTACGGGTATGGTAGAACCCCACTAATGATCGCCTGTGCTCATCTCAAACTGGATTTGGCGAAACGGCTTATTATTGCTGGTTCAAATGTAAATCAAGAAGGTGAACGCTTGCAGACAGCTCTGACAGAAACAATTGATGCTTATTGTGGTAATGAAAAGGATGGTAAGGACATAAAATTAGAACTGGTAAAATTATTAATCAAAAATGGAGCTAATGTAAATCAACAATATCGGCTGGGTTTAACACCATTATTGTCTGCGATGCACAATTGTAGCTTGGCTCTCATTGAAGAATTGATCCATCACGGGGCAGATGTTAACCATTTCCAAAGAAATGGAATAACGCCGTTAATATTTGCCGTGGAAAGAGGTGATATCGATATTATCAAACTTTTACTTGATAATGGCGCAAAAGTTAATCATCGGACAAATTCTGGTGAAACTCCCTTGCTTAAAACGATAAAGAAAATCCGGTATGGCAAAGAAACATTAAGGGAAGCCTGTGCCCATAAATTAAAAATTATGGATATCCTGTTTGAATATGGTGCAGATCCAGATTTTAAAGACAAGGATGGTTATACATCCCTGATGATTGCCGCAACGAAAAATCAAAGAGAAATAATTAAAAAACTCATTGACGCAGGCGCTGATCCGAAAATCAAGAATGGTACAAATGATTTTTACGATTATCTAAAATTCAAGAAAACAAGAAATTGGGTTTTAAGTTATATTGATAATTTTGGGTCTTATAAGACGAGAGAGAGAAATCATTTTCAATCGACATACAAGAGGGAGTATGAAAACTTATTGAAGAATGTGATATGGAATTAATTGGCCTACGGTTGAAATATTGATGATTTTAACTATTTCCGGGTCCTGGGGAGAAATTTGAATATTTGACCAAGCTTTCATTGTTATTGACTTTGATATTAAATCATAGCAGTGAAGTCTTTCTGCAATTTTGCATCTAACGTTGTGCGCAGCGCCCTGGCCCGGGATTATTGGGCAGCTTGCGGGCGCTCAACTTTTATTTTTAAATTTTCATTTTTGACTTTTCACTTTTTGCGCCCGCCCGAGTGGACAAAGTGCGAGATTTCCGGGCTGGGCGCTGCGCTTTCGTTAGGCACAGAATATTTTATAGAAATTTGTATTCAAATTGAGTTATTTTTTTTGTTTCATTTTCCTCTGAACCGTACCCAGTAAAGTCATGTTCTATTCGTTTTACAACATATCCATTTGCATCGATAGTATATTCAAATTCACTATGTTGTGAAGTAGGACAGTCTGTGTAAGTAGATTTCAATAAATTCTTATTTATTTTTCCATTAAAATCTCCTAAGAATACTTCAATATCAATTTTGTTTTCAATTTCATTAAATTCAAAATAAAACGAACAAATTCCATTAATTAACATAGAAATCGTATTTCCATTGTTAATAGAGTAAATGAGATTAGCATGTGAAGTAGAAGTGATCACGCCCGAATCGTAATCATCTATTTTTACGTCCGCTTTTATTTTATATTTATCGTTGTAGTAATACTTTGAAATCATGAACCTTGTCGTATCATTATGTTCATAAACAATAGTGATGCAACTATCTGCCAATCCGGCATTATTTAAAAAATAACTGTTTTTTGATTGAATATTGAAGGTTGGACCTGTTTTAATAACTTCAACTAAGTCATTTTGATAATTATATACAATCGAATTATTTAAAGAATCTGATAAATAATTTTCTACTTTTTTTAACTTCAGGTCGTTATTTAATGTAATAATGCATTTGTATAATTCTGTCGGAATATCGCGATCTTCTTTTTTGCAAGTTATCAAGATTGTACTAATAGAAAGTATAGTAAGCATCCACCACGTATGTTTCATACTACTTAGTTGATCCTTAACAATTCACTTTTCCGGGATTCCAGTTGAAAGTCAAGT
>JAEAMG010002785.1_pt1 | contig 10366 bp, 8 predicted proteins | sample 8958741 | NCBI WGS metagenome assembly JAEAMG01 (sample SAMN16933256, study PRJNA681125) | bioreactor sludge metagenome | isolation source: anaerobic bioreactor treating anionic surfactant - SDBS | place: India: Bengaluru | collected 2019-02-28
TTATTTCCATTTCTCAGGATGAATAATATTCTGCAGCTTTTCGTCGAGTTCTTTCGGATCATATGGTTTTGTCAGAATGCCCGCAAAACCATAGTCTTTGTAATTCATGATAACCGGATCGTAGAGATATCCGCTCGAAATTATAGTCTTTACATCCGGGTCGATGGCAAGCAGATCTTTCATAACGTCTGTGCCGCCCATGTCTCTTTCCAGAACAAGATCAAGAATGACAGCATCAAATGATTTCCCTGATTCCATTGCCTGCTTGTATAACCTGACGGCATCTTTACCGTTTTGTGTTGTCGTTACTTCATATCCCATATACTGAAGCAGCTTTTCCGCGATCTTCAGCACAATTTCCTCATCGTCCACGACAAGGATCCTTCCTCTGCCCCGTTTAACAGCTCTTCTCTCTTCCAATCTCTCCACGATCTTTTGTTTATAAACAGGAAGATAAATCTGAAACGCCGTGCCTTTATCCGGGACTGAATTAACGAGTATATAGCCGTTATGTTTCTTAATAATGGCATAGCAAATTGCGAGACCAAGGCCGGTGCCTTTTTGTGACCCCATATCTTTTGTTGTAAAATAGGGATCGAAAATTTTCGACAAATTTTCTTCCGGTATTCCCACGCCCTCATCCTGAATTAATATGCGCACATATTCTTCCTTGTAAGGCGGCAGCTTATGCTGGGGTGTGATATGCACATTTTCGCAGTTGATATAGATAGCTCCCTCAGATGACATCGCCTCTTTGGCATTGACAACCACATTTTCAATAACCTGTTTAATCTGTTCATCATCGACTTCCACCAGAGAAAGATCGTCAGAAACCGAGTAATTGAGTTTCACCGAGGAACCATGTAAAACCGCTTCCGCTGCTTCTTTTACCAATGGCCCGATATCTATTACTTTTTTGACTGTTTCCACATTATGGGAAAATGTCAGAAGCTGATGTGTCAGATCTTTTCCCAGGAACACCATACGCTCAGCTTCCGACAGGTAATTAACAGATTTGCCGTCCTTGGGGGCGTGTATTTTGGCAAGAGCGATGTTACCTATGATTGCCATGAGGAGATTATTGAAGTCATGGGCGATACCGCCTGCCAGTGTCCCCATCGATTGGAGGTTTTTCGACTTCAGTATGTCTTCCTCCAAGTTTTTTTGCTCTGTAAGGTCTCTCACAACAGATATTCTTACTTGTTTTCCTTTCATATGGAGCTCCCTGGGATAGATACTAATAGGAAAAATAGTGCCATCTTTTTTCAATCCCCTTGTCTCATATTTTTCTTCATTGCCCGAGTCTATCCTTCCTTTTGAGAAAGCCTGCGCGTCATGTGCAATAAAATCAAGGGCATTTTTGCCGATAACCTTGCCGTCTTCGTATCCAAACATCTCGTAGACTCTCCGGTTCACATCCGTAACAACGCCCTTTTCAATAAAGAAAATTGCTTCCAGAGAGGCCTCAGATAAATCTTTAAAACGTGCCTCACTTTCATTGAGATGATTTTCAGCTCTCTTGGAATCTGTCCTATCAGTGATGAAACCTACAATGCCGCCTATTGTGCCATCAGTTTGATAGAAGGTTGTTTTCTTTATTGCTATGTATCGTACAGAAACATCCGGAAAAGTAAGAGTAATTTCATGGATTTGTTCGCCGGGTGATTTAAAAAGTTCCAAATCAGCTTTATGCCATAAGACTGCTTCCTCAAGGCTGATGGGCAGTTCAAAAACGGTCTTATCCACATAGCTTTCATCTGCCTCAGCGCCGAACAATTTCTGAAAAGCTTTATTATAACCGAGATAATACCCGTGTATGTCCTGACAATATATCGGATTGGGTATATTGTCGATAAGGGCCCGGAAAAAAGGTACCTGTTTAAAAGTTTGTTGCTCTGTCTTTTCCATACTTCTTTCTCTGTATGCAATGTGTGTACCACACTGCAATACATTATAACTATTTATAATTATTATATTATTATTGATTAAAACAAATTTGGTCAGCGCCCAACTACATCTAATGTAGTACTTACTACATTTATTGTAATACTATAAATAGAATACCCTTTTAGATTGTTGCTTATTATAATTGTTCACGCTTGACGATGCAAGTTCTCTCTGCTAAGATTCTTCATCCTGTAGTAAGCTAAGGAGGTTCGATATGGAAGGGGACAGAATTTCTTATCATGAGTCAGTAAGAAAAATATATGAACGGATAAAAAAGGACGGCATGACCAATATATGGGACCGATATGAAGCCCAGGGTATTGGCTCAAGCCCGGATCAGCGGTGTCCCTTCTGCCAGGGCGGCGTGCGCTGCGATCTCTGTTCAAACGGCCCCTGCCGTGCCGATGTCGCGAAAGACAAGCGGGGTGTTTGCGGCATTACCGGAGACGGCATGGCCATGCGCATGATGCTCTTAAGAAACGTTCTGGGCGCGTCGACATACCATTATCATACCGAACAGACTATTAAGACACTCAGGGCCGTCGCGGACGGACAGTCACCGTTTACCATCCGGGAGCCGGAAAAACTCGCGGCCTTCGCGAACCGTTTTAATATGCCCGGTGATTTTCCTGCCAATGAAGTGGCTCATATGCTCTGCAATTATGTTGAGGCGGATTTCAATCGTAAATATGATGAACCGAGCTATATCGTGGAGACTCTTGCCCCAAAAGAAAGAAAAGAGACCTGGAGGAAACTCGGCATCTTCCCCGGCGGCATCCACAGCGAGATGATGCTTGCCACAAGTTCCTGCCTTACCAATGTGGACGGTTATTACGCGAGCCTAGCACTTAAAGCCATGCGTCTGGGCATTGCCATGGCATATCAGAGCCAGATCGTTAATGAATATTGTCAGGACATTATCTTCGGTATACCGAGGCCGCATCCAATGCGCGTGGACCTTGGCGTTCTCGATCCTGACTATGTTAATGTCCTTCCCAACGGCCACGAACCATTCCTTGGTTTTGCCATGGTGGAACTCGCAAGAAAACCTGTATGGCAGGAAAAGGCAAAAATGGCCGACGCCAAGGGGCTCCGTATCATTGCCAATATTGAAACAGGTCAGGAGATGATCCAGAGATGGGCAATGGATGATGTTTTTTATGGTTTTACCGGTAACTGGATTATGCAGGAGGCAGTACTCGCCAGCGGGTGTGTCGATCTCTTCGCATGTGATATGAACTGTTCCATGCCGGTAGATCCCAAATACGCTGAAAAATATAAATTCAAGCTGATCCCGGTTAGCCCCCTTGTTGTCTTTGAAGGTGTCACAGACAGGATTGATTATATCCCTGAGGAAGCTGAAAAACAGGCCGCGACGCTCCTCGACATGGCTATTGCCAATTTTAAGGAGAGACGGGCAACTGTTGAAGCTATAACAGGGCTTGCTGTCACTGAAGCGGTAGTGGGTTTTTCATCGGAAAGCATCCTCGACGCGTTGGGTGGTACCCTTGCCCCGCTCTTTGAAGTCATCAATAACGGCCTCATCAGAGGTATAGCCAGTCTTGTTTCCTGCACGACATTGCGCGACTCCGGTCAGGATGTCCACAGCGTCCGTATTGCAAAGGAACTGATCAAGAGAGACGTTCTTGTTCTCTCCATGGGGTGCGGAAACGGCGCCATGCAGGTGGCGGGCCTTACAAGCCCTGAAGCAAAACAATTCGCCGGAGAAGGTTTGAAAAAGGTCTGTGAAACCCTTGGTATCCCACCTGTCCTCAGCTTCGGCACATGTACCGACACAGGCCGTCTTGCCGATCTGCTCTTTTTGATTTCAAATGCAACCGGCATACCGATTCCCGACCTTCCCGTTGCCGCTGTTGCCCCTGAATATATGGAACAGAAAGCTACTATTGACGCGGTCTTTGCGCTTGCGCTGGGTCTTTATACCTATGTCAACCCCGTTCCAACCGTCACCGGCGGACCGAACCTCGTAAAACTCCTCACCAATGACGTGAAGGACCTGACAGGCGGTATGCTCAATGTTGAAATAGATTATGTGAAAGCTGTCGATGGCATACTTGCTCATATTGAGGAAAAGAGGAAAAAGGCAGGAATATGAGCAATCAGAGGGGCAATTGATAAAGGTTAGGTTATAGCATACCACGCCAAAATCTTATAATGGAAGGAATCCCGCAGACACCAAAACGGAGAATAATAAATGCTCAAACAGAAAAATTCTAATCTGCTTATCGTGATGAAGGTTATATTCATGTTGTTTATACCTCTTATTGTATCAGGGACACAGACCACACCACCCCAGCCGATAAATATAAACTTTAAAGTAGGTGAAATCGGGAAATTTCCCTCTGGATGGAAATCCATGAATGGGAATGATGCCGCGAAGATTTATTCTGTGAAAAATGAGGGAGAACATATTTTTTTACACGCAGATGCGCGTGCTATAGCAGTGCAAATTGGGACAGAACACAGTTGGCCATTGAAAGACCTTCCTGTGCTTCAATGGCAGTGGCGGGTCGTTCTCTTTCCCGACGGCACAAATGAACGTGAGAAAAACCGGAACGATAGCGTGCTTGCTGTCTATGTCGTCTTTGGCCACTTACCACCATTCCTTAACACCATTAAATATATCTGGAGCGATACTCTTCCCGTTGGTACAATCTTTACATCACCTACTTCAAGTAATACAAAGATCATCGTAATCAGAAGCGGCCGGGCGCAGATCAACACATGGGTCACAGAGAAACGGGATGTTTTTTCCGACTACAAACAACTTTTTGGAGAAAAGGAAAAAAATCCTGTTACTACGGGGATTGTCATTCTCACAGATTCAGACAACACAGGGACCCATGCTATCGGTGATTATGGTGTCATTCAGATAATCGGCCCTTACGGTGAAGTTCCAAAACAATGAATGCTGTTACATTTTATAAGGTTACGACGCACCTTTCTATCTCCCCGGTATTCTATGACAAAATATAACAGCTTCTCAGAACCTGTAACTCGGTAACTGCACCGGGTTGATTTCCGCATGACAGACGCGCTGGCAGATATCATCTTCTTAAATGCATTGCATTTTTCGCATAAATATGTGATAATACCTTCACGAGAAGTTTCGGAGCATTTGTTTGTAGTGACCGCAGAAATGTAGTATCTCCATAACACACGATCCGTATCCTTCAAAAATACTCAATAGAGAGGTAGTAAAATATGTCAAGAGGTACAGTAAAGTGGTTTAACGATGCAAAAGGTTTTGGTTTCATTACACAGGAAGACGGCACAGATGTGTTTGTGCACCATTCTTCAATTCAGGGCAGCGGTTTTAAATCGCTCAACGAAGGCGATACGGTCAGCTTTGATGTCGTAAAGGGCCCTAAAGGTCCTGCCGCGTCAAACGTTGTGAGGGGTTAAGACTAAATCGGGGCAAGTTAGGGTCTTCCCGGCATGCCCCTTTTTAAAATTCTCCTGAGTCCTATTCTCGCCGCAAGCGCATAACAGGGCGACTATTTGTGAAAATACCTTCGGTTGCAAATAACAGAGGGGTGCAGGAGATTCCATAAGGCGATTGACAATTCGGCAATAGATATGTGATAGCGTTGCTTCACAAGTACTTAAATTCGAATGCCCTCATAATGGTAAAAGGGTGTTTTTTTTTGGAGTTGAGAGATGACAACAAATCATTCTAGAGATGTAAAAGACATGGCGGGCGAAGAAATAGAGAAAGATTTTTCCGTTTCTGACGAAAACAGTGATTTTCTTCCTCTGGAAAACTTTTCTACCGACGATGGTGAGGCTACCTTTGATTTTCTTTCCGCATCCAATATAGACGTATTCGAAACGATTCAGGAGAAGATCAGTCCCTATAAGAAAAATGGAACAAGCGGGGGAGATATTGAAAGATCACCTTCAGAAACAACCGATAACGTGGTATGGGCATATTTAAAAGACATGGGGCATGTGACGCTCCTCACTTCCGAAGAAGAACACCAGATAGCGAAAAAAATTGAGGAAGCGGAGACAAAGGCGAAAAACATCCTCTTCGAACTGCCACAGGCTGTCAATGAACTCATGGAAATAGGCCAGCAACTGAAGAAAGAGACTGTAAATATAGTAGATGTGATCAACAACATTGATGAAATGAACTGCACGAAAGAAGACGAAGAGATATACAGGAAAAAAACCATATCTTCCATGAATGCAATAAAAAGATTTCATGTGAAAAAGGAAGAAATCAGAAAGATAATGGCGGGAACGGGTAAACAAAACAGAAAAGAGCTTGCCAAAGATCTGCAGAAGATCACGGACAAAACTGAAGAAACCCTGTTTAATCTCAAACTCAACAAGAAGGTCCTTGTAGAAATCATCAGGAAAATCGCCCAGCAGATGAAGCTCATGAAGAAGAGTGAGGCCCGTATCATAAAACGGAAACTGATGGAACTCAGGGAAATCGAAAATGAGCTGAAAATCGTCAGGAACAGGCTTGTCCAGTCAAACCTGAGACTCGTGATTACTATTGCTAAAAAATACCAAAACCGGGGACTGTCATTCCTTGACCTGATTCAGGAAGGCAACATGGGTCTCATGAAGGCCGCTGAGAAATACGATTATCAGAAAGGCTTTAAGTTCTCCACATATTCGACGTGGTGGATCAGGCAGGCTATAACGCGGTCAATCGCCGATTGTGCCCGAACGATTAGGGTGCCGGTTCATATTCTTGAAACGAAAAATAAGATCAGCAAGGCCACGATAGCCCTCTACCAGGAGCTGGGGAGAGAGCCGAACGTTGAAGAAATATCACAAAAAGCAGGACTCCCGGCGGAAAAAGTCAGAAAGATCATGAAGATTTCCGGCGGGCCGGTGTCGCTGGAAACCCCCATCGGAGATGATGAATCAAAACTCGGTGATTTCATCGCAGACCCGAGCGCCCCTTCACCTCTTACAGAGTTTGTAGATGTCTCCCTCAGGGAGGAGATAGATAACGTTTTATCAACCCTTACCCCAAGGGAAGAAAAGGTTATCCGGATGCGTCTTGGTATCGGCGAGACAACTGATTTTACTCTGGAAGAAGTCGGAGATATCTTCGGGCTTACCCGTGAACGTATCCGTCAGATCGAGGCCAAGGCCTTAAAAAAACTTCAGCATCCGTTGAGGCGAAAAAGACTGGAGAGCTTCCAGGAATAGACAAAGCCTGTTTTTTTAATGTCAGTGAGCTAACAGGATAACGTTCAAAATCCTGCCCATAGAGACGGGCAGGATTTTGATTGTGAGTATTATCCTCTGAAATCCCGTGGGATAGGCGCAAAGCCTCCACCGTCTGGCCAGAACCTGTTCTTCGGGCCGCAACTGATAATCCCTTTTTTGCATAATTCCAGCCGCCATTCATACTTGAGGACTATCTTATCGGCAACAACATTTTCCGATTCAAAGCGGACCTCACGGGCAGGGGAGTAAGTTGTTTCACCGAATCCTGTGCCGGCCTGTTCACTCTTCTCTCTTTCAGCCTTGTCATAGGAGCGCTTCTCCATTGAGCCCTGAGGCGCGGTTCCAGCGGGCATCTCTTTATTGCGGTACATAGGCTTGGGATATTGAAAGGCTATGGGAGGCAGTTTCTCGTTGTATACAACAACGGCTATAGTCCCCATGGCCGAGGCGTCGGAAAATACTTTTTCCGCGTACGAATCTGATTGCTCCGTGAAAAAAAATCTGTTTGTCCTGTCCATGCCTGTCCGCCAGCCCTCAAAAGTATTCGTCGCGTATGGGCCGATAATATACATCCGCTCATTATTTTTCAGGTCGGATTTCTTACCGCTGATGATATTTCTGCCGTCCACCGCGATGACCACGCCGATTTGTCTGTTTGACCTGTTTGTTACTTCAATGGAATATTTATCACCTTTCGCCGCTTCCATATAGAAATATCTGCCTTCCTGGCGAACTCTCGGATAAGTCCTGTATTGCGGGAATTCGTTGCCATTGTCAGAAACTATCCGCACGTTTACAACATCTCCATACCCGATGTGAGCGCTTGCCCATTGCGGGGCCACCAATACTACAAATAAAAGGGCTAAGAATACTTTACGTAACATGATTGTTCCTCCTTGTTTTATTCATCGCTGACATTTAGACAAGGAAGGCTGCAAAAAAGTTCCCGATATTTAAGAAAGCAGGTTGAAGCCATAGAGTAAAGCTAAAAAACTTGAACTTAGCCTAAAGGGCAATAAAAAAAGAATGTGCATGAACAAGACAAACAATTTAAGTGTTGATATATTCTAAAGAATTGAGGATTACGAGCAGGATATAGAATACTATGTTTTAATGTAAACAAAACCTGTTGGTCCGGATAAAGAACAAATACACGATTTCAAAAGATCCTTTATCTCAGGACCATAGCATGCAAAAACAGGTTAAGAAATACCGTTTTTTTATTCACCCCATTCCTGCCAGAGCATGCATGTCTTCATTTCCTGGTTCAATCGAAATTCTTCCGTAAAGAAGGTATAAGGTATTTTATAGAGTATTTTCCATTCTTTTTGATGATCGGTTTCGAAAATATCTTTTTTTCTTCTTTCATATATCGGCTGAATCTGACCATGAGAAAAATGATGCCAAAAAGTACTTTCCATAATACGCCCTCCTTCCAAAATGCGGCTACACCTAAAACATCAGGTGTTTCCTTGCAATTTACTTATTCAATCTTAATGAATTACGTGCTTCAAGAGGTACAACTGAATAACGGATGTTTCTGTTCCGTCGCTGCTACTGTAAAATCAAATAAGGAGTTTGATTAAATTTCCCCAATACCAAATCAAGCGTATCTTTTAAACACAAGATAAGTTACAAACAGGTTACAGAGCGTAAAATTGTTCTGTTAGCCGGCATTAAGGTTCATTTATCTTTTTTCATAGGAAATAAGTAATTTCGGGACATAGGTGAAAATTATGTATTTCGGAGAAAAACTTCAAGGATGAGCCTGGGCTAATTTCCAATAAATCTATATATAAGGCCTCCTTTGAAAAAAGGAAAATATCAAAGCGCTTGATTGTTTGATATGTATAAGGGCTCGTCATTTTGTGAGTATGCTATAAATATTAAAGGTTAATTCTATCCCTTTTTCTGATATAGTATGGTCTGGTAAAAAAAGGGGAACAGAGTGACACTACAGGAAATGAAAGAGATATTGGACGCGGAAGTCATTGTTGGTAGCGATCGGTTGGATTTGGATGTAAAAGAGGCCGGTTGTGCTGATCTGATGGCGGATGTTCTGTTTTTTGGTAAAGCCGGTATGTTGTTATTGACTGGTTTGACAAACCCTCATGTAATTAATACGGCCTACACTCTTGGCATAGCAGCAATTATCGTGGTTCGGGGGAAACGTCCCCCTCCGGAAACAATCAGGCTTGCCGAAAAACTACAGATTCCCCTTCTATCGACAGACTATATTCTCTTTGAAACCGTTGGCAGGCTTTACGCAAAGGGACTCGTTGGCTGTATGCAGAAAGTCAGCAAAAAAACAGCTTCTTCATAAAACCAAGCTTACCATAGGGAAACGCGTAATACACTATTGCAGGGTAATAGCCTTCTCAGGACAAACCTCCTGACAGCAAAAACATGCAATGCATTTGTCGGTATCCACCTGAGGAATGTGGTCGTCCATAAACAGGGCTGATGCCGGGCACTGCGCGACACAAGTAGCGCAGCCCGTGCATAAGTCAGGGTCGGCCTTTGGCCGCATGAGAGTTTTGCTCTGAAGGAAGTTAACAAGGTTCTCATTTTTAAGATGCGCCTCCCCGCCAAAAGGAGGAAGCTTGAAACCAGGTATTTGTTTCAATTCCCCGATGATTTTGATCGTCTTGAGGTCGTAGTCCCCCAGACCGGCTTCTTTTGCCTTTTGAAGGAATCTTAATTTTCCCGGTTCGTCAATGCCCATCATCCGTGCGATGACACTATCAAGGGCAACACCATTATCGGATGCAAGCAGAAGACCGATATCTCTCAGATTCGGCGAAGCCGGGCCATTCCCCTCCATGCCGACGATGGCATCGACAATAAAGAGGTCCGGTACACGAATTTTGAAAATATCAACAATCATCTCCTGAAACCGTTCGGCATTTCCGGCCACTCTGTGTAATTTGGCCTTCTGTGCTCCGGGTAAAAATCCGTAGCTGTTTTTAATGGCTCCTGTTATGACAGTCAGACCGTGAGTTTTGAACTTCGGCAAACTTATGACGATATCGGCATCCAGTACGGCACTTGATATACTTATCATTGACGCAAAGGCAGGATTGAAAGCAACCTTTCTCGAATCGTTTCCGATGTTCACATAATAGCCTTTAGCCGCTTCCATGAGCCCTGTTGTCTTAAAGGCGTTTTCATTTGCTCCGTAAGAAAAAACACCCGGGTTGTC
>JAEAMG010002788.1_pt1 | contig 10354 bp, 13 predicted proteins | sample 8958741 | NCBI WGS metagenome assembly JAEAMG01 (sample SAMN16933256, study PRJNA681125) | bioreactor sludge metagenome | isolation source: anaerobic bioreactor treating anionic surfactant - SDBS | place: India: Bengaluru | collected 2019-02-28
GCTATTTGCAATCTTATAAGCATTCTTATTATCATCAAATCCTACTATACACATGGCATGACTTTGTATATTTAATCCATCAATCCACCATGTACCATTACCTTTATACACTCCACCTTTATAATCCGGGAAGTCTGTATATAGAAATAGGCTCACATTAACAAGATTACCTACAGTCAATTCAGCTTTAATATCATTCCTGTTCAATGAGTCTACAGTCTTATACGAGTCTATACGGAATACATTATTATCTATAAGGCTCATATTATAGTTCGTATCTGTGTCGCTATATGGCGTGTTGTACAAACTATTAGAACCCCATTTCACAAGAGTATCCTGTACTATTTTAGGGTTAAGTCCTTGCCCTATCTGTTTCTTTGCTTCTGCAATACCCATCTTATATAAGAATGCAGGACTGCATATATTCCGTGTATCTGTAATATCTACATTCCACTTACGTTTTGCCATAGCACTACGCATACAATATCCGTAGGCCCAACCTGTGCATGAGCCTAAATTGCCCTGATACCCGATGACGGGAATCATATTACTATTATCTATAGCTGATGGGATTGTTGGATATATGGGGAGTGATTGAGGATAATTCTTGACCACATTAGGGTCAATAGGTTCTGAGCCGAGCAGTGAATAACTGCTCTTATCAGATATAATAGGTTTGTCACTACATCCTAATAGCACTGTAACGAGTACTATTACAATTAACATAAATATAGTGATTGTTTGTTTAAGGTTCATGTCTCTTTCTCATACTAGGAATATGATACGAATTAGTAATGAACTACATATATTCTATATATGTACCAAATGAAAGTCAAGGCTTAATTTGTAGTCAATATACCTCTAAATATTTGCCATGACTTATTATGTTGTCCTGATTAATCGTGCCCATATCTATAATCTGAGGAATCTTATCATCTAGTGCAGTGAAATCACTGACACCTAATTTCATAAGTTCGAGTATCTGATTTGTCATTTCATGCACCATTCTTTCACAGTCTTTGAAACCTTGTTTATAGTCATCAGAGTACTCTATATCTTTGTCTACAAAGTACTTCTTTATGTATATCCCTTGTTCTAATAAAGCACGAAACCGCTTGATATCATATTCCATGATGATGTGCTCCTTTTGTTTATAATACGAATATCTCACACATTATAAACTACTGGGCTCTGAATTTCAACATGGTTTATGAAAACTGGGAAAATCATTACTATATGGTTTTCCTCCCGGGTGAAATTCCACATTTTACCCCTATATGGGGCACCAGGTTTGTTGTTTGTTTGTTGTTGCAATCACTTATAGTTAACTTACAAACACTCAGAAGTTGATTAGAAATAGCGCAATAGCGGAGTTTTAAGCCCTTGTAGTTAATGCGTAAACCTGTGAAGCATATATTCTACACCTGTTATATTCCAAGTTTCAATCCCTTATAGTTATTGCGTAAACTCTGTTTTCTCATAAACACATTATCCACTTTCTATGTTTCAATCCCTTATAGTTAATACATAAACAATAGTTTCTATTTTAACCAACCTGTTTTTCGTATCGTTTCAATCTCTTATAGTTAATGCGTAAACATTCTGAAGGACTGGCGATACAATAGGGTGCAATGGTTTCAATCCCTTATAGTTAATACGTAAACTAAGCTTGTAATATTCACTGAACACAGAGATACCCGTTTCAATCACTTATAGTTAATATGCAAACATGAACTTTTCTCCCTGAATTCTTCAAATACCAGCAAGTTTCAATCTCTTATAGTTAATATGCAAAATACGTTCATTTGTATCAAATATCCGTCGATCTATGATAATGTTACAATCACCGTAGATCGACGGAGTATTGATATTACTGATTTATTTGCACTAACATCTCCTTGAGTGATTGTTTAATTCTGGCACGTTTACGCACTGGATCCTTTATACTGTTGCATATAACGACAACAGCTTTTATATAAGATTCATCCATCTTCTTATACATCAGGTCTATGATATTCTCACATTTAAGGCATAATATCGGGTTTAAACCAGTATTACGAGAATCATTAAGTGCCATCTTACAGAGCTTTTTGCCTTCATCAGTCATAAAATCTATACCGATAGCATCAAGCTCATGAAGTACCTTTATACAGCTATCAAGCGATGCATTGAGACCTCTTTCTATACATACCTTCTTTAAATCTACTGCACCAGCTAATAACTCGGGTTTAAGTGTTTCAAGATTAGGGATCTCATTAGCTTCCTCCCATAATTGATCAATATTAACTAATGTTGCTTCATTACTTAGCTGTGTCATAATATTACCCCTTTCTTATATTTGATTAATATGTTATAATTAAATCTCACACTAAAGTTCCACACTGTTTTAACTTAATGGAGGCAGATAATCTGCCTCCTATCATTTATACGCATAAATAGCTTATTACTTCCCATGGAACTTCATTCTCATTTTCGTCATCAAGTTCCACGTCTGCCTTTTCACAGTAGAATATCTTCTCTTCGTGACTAATATCATTCCAGAACTTCTGTGCTGCTTCCAGTTCTCTTCTACTGAGATCTTCTTCGTCAAGAACACAGTTACATTCTAAGAATGTAATGATATCCTCTGCTACTTTAATAATCTCTTCCGGAGCACTGACTTCTAGATGTATGACTTCGAACCAGCCATATGCGAAATCACCAAACCTTACTATCTCATAAGGTTTATCTATATCCAGGTTCTTATCTTTGACTATCTTATCCCAGGCGTCATCTATGATTTTCATGGCTGCTTCGAAGTTACTTTCATCTATACATTTACTGTCACGGTTCCTGTACATGAATTCATATACATCCCCCATATCCGGCCCACCGTATGTGTTATAGCCATAGAAACATGACTCCTTCATTCTCTCTTTCCATGTATGAAGTTTAGCCATTGTATGACCTTTTACTATTCCTTTGAAAATGTTCTAAGTCTTCATAGTCTGGTTCTTCTTCATCTACAAACATACTATCATATTCTTCGCTATCTAGAAGACATTCAGTCTCATCTAGCTTGAATATGTCTTGAATTGAGTTAAAACGTTTACTATCCATATTATTTCCCATCCTTTCTTATCTTAACTTTAGCCCATATTACTTTAAGATTAGCATCATCTCCGGTATAATCGCATGTATACACTCTTACTTCCTGTATTACCATGTATTGCCCGGTTATTACACATGGGTCTTCTACTGCACCAAGTACACGATTCTTTCCCGTGCCTGATGGCGCTTGTTTACGAAAATATATATCAGTAGATGCTTTTACTGTATCACCAACAAATGGTAATGTAGTCTGTTCTATTGTCTTACGTCTCTTATCTAACGTAATCTTTATAGTAGTAGCTGATTTCTGTGTCGTATATACTTCTATACTTCTATTAGAGGTTTTGTAAGCAGCTAAGTCAGATTTCGATATTGGTCCAATATATACCCATCCTTCACGGAATTTAACATTATCCGAACTGTTACTGTTGTTATCAGGGTTTTCTAACAAGAACTTCTTCATAGGATCCTCTAAAGCTACTATAGGTGTAGATGTAGGCATTATCTCTATTACTGTAGGTGCCGGGGTTGAGCCAATAGGTGGTTTCGTAGGTACAGGTATATGGCCTATGTTATTTGTAGCTACTTGTTCATTAGCCAGGTGGATATAAGCATATTGCTTAATGAATTCTATATCTTCTGGTATGAAATTATTCCTATCTGTATTAGATTTCTCATATAGATAATTCCATACTGATTTCTTGTCTATTACTGCCCCCATACGTATGACACTGGACATAAGATGCTGCTTTTGCATCTGTGCTTCTTTATCATTGCTATATAGCCCTGCTACCATTTCATACAGGGCTATATAGTGTAATAGAGCCTGTGTATCATCAGGGCCTGTCAATGATTTCGATGAGTTTATGATAGTACTGGCTACAGTCTTAATCTTATCATCATTCCTCTGTAGCCTTTGTACTTCATAAGATAACTGTGATGTCTTTTGATTGTTCATATGGCCAATATATGCACCATAGAATGCAAGTAATGCTACTATTACCGGGACTATTGATTGTAAAACAAGAGTCCACTTTTCCTTAAGTTGCTTTGTCAAGCTATATCACTCCTATATATTGTGTTACGTAAATATTACAATATCAGAGTGAATACACTGTGTCAAGCGTGTTTCAATCTCTCTTAGTTACGTTAAAAACTTACTTGTACCTACAATACTGGCAAGAGCCACTCGTTTGTTTCAATTCCTCTTAGTTACATTCAGAACATGTGGAATTTTATTAGGTCACATTCTTCTGTTATGCGTTTCAATCCCTCTTAGTTACATTACAAACAATTTTGGCCTTATCTACAGTGCAGATGCAGATACTCGTTTCAATCCCTATTAGTTACATTCATTACTATCCCTAATGCAACCTCAAGAGCTGCTTGTTTCAACCACTCTTAGTTATATTACAAACCACATGCAATGAGCAAGATTTCTTCCACGTTACAAGAGTTACAATCCCTCTTAGTTACATTACAAACAAAGGTTGATATAGACGCTATACAGCGCAGAAGATAGTTTCAATCCCTCTTAGTTACATTACAAACTTGCGGGATATGCAGATCTCCATAGCTGAACACCTCATTTCAATTCCTCTTAGTTATATTCAGAACTAACAAAAGATATAGATGAGACGCAGGCAAAACTGCTGTTTTAATCACTCTTAGTTACATTCAGATAGAACTGGGCTTAAAAAGTCTTACAGGTTCTGTGGTATATGTTTTAATCCCTCTTAGTTACATTCTAAACTACCAGGTAATATTTGTCTTCCATTTTAGCCTGTAGATGTTTCAATCCCTTTTAGTTACATTCTAAACTGATTTCAATGTTTCAATGACTTCGCTAATTGAATGCAGTTTCAACCACTCTTAGTTACATTTCAAACACACTATGAAAATGGATTCCAGGAAGTTCATTATTGTGTTACAATCCCTATTAGTTACATTACAAACTTTGACAAATTAGATACTAAAAATGTATCTTAACACAGTTTCAATCCCTATTAGTTACATTACAAACTTTACAAACGCTTTTGTAGTATATCAATCTCTTGTTAGTTTCAATCCCTATTAGTTACATTACAAACCATAATGTTTATCTCACGCAGTCACAGCTCAATAGTAGTTTCAATCCCTATTAGTTACATTACAAACTCGCTACGGACTGGCGGAGTCGGTCCTCTGCGGAGCGTTTCAATCCCTATTAGTTACATTACAAACTTCGTATGATTTCAGCAAGTATATGCCTGTAGAGACGTTTCAATCCCTATTAGTTACATTACAAACTCTGCCTTGGCGGTGACATCGTCAGGGTCTGAGATTGCGTTTCAATCCCTATTAGTTACATTACAAACTGGGAAACCATGTGCGGTTCTCCACGAAGTTGGACAATAGTTTCAATCCCTATTAGTTACATTACAAACGTCGATCTATCGTCATTTCTGCTCCCTGCCAATCAGTTTCAATCCCTATTAGTTACATTACAAACCCGGCATAAAAACATTATACCGTCTGTGTTTGTATGCATTGAATATTTGTCGATCCCAAATGCTGTTAAAATCACCGGGGATCGACAATATGTGTTTACCTGGAAGCTCTAAAAGTAGAACCTGGCATAAAGACGGTGATACAATCCGTGAAATCATCTGCCATATAGACATTACCAACACTATTTATGACCAGTCCATAAGGGTAACATGGCTCAGATGGATTAGCACTACTGAATTTACATATAAGTTCACCAGATGGTGAAAACTTCTGTACACGTGCATTCCCCCTGTCTGATACATATACACTGCCATAGCTATCAATCGCTATACCTACTGGATAATTGAATTGATTATCTGCATTACCAAATGCACCCCATGTAGTTACAAAGGTACCATTGGATGTATATTTGCATACTCTGTGGTTATATTTGTCTACAACATATACATTCTTCAAAGTATCTACTTCTACACCTATAGGGGCATTAAATTGGTAATTACCATTACCATATGAACCCCATTGACTCAAGTATTGCCCGGTAGAGTCAAAACGTTCTATTCTATGGTTAAGGGAATCTGCAATATAGATTTCACTTGCATCATCTTTAGTTATAGCGATACATGATGGTTCATTGAACTGCCCGTCACCAGAACCTTTGGAACCAAATTTCATTAAGTATGCACCATTTGACGTAAACTTCTGCACCCTACAGTTCTTGTAGCCGTTTTCTACCACATATACGTTATCATATCTATCAAGCTGTAAATCGGAAGGATCACTTAATTGTCCATCACCTGTACCGAATTGCCCGAACTTTGATATATAATAACCATCTGCGTTAAACTTCTGCACTCTATGGCTGCATGTGTCTGCTACATATACATTCCCTATACTGTCTAAAGCCACTCCTTTAGGATGCTGGAATTCTCCATTAGCGTCACCATAGTGGCCCCATTTAACTCTGAACGAGTAATTCTTAACCGGTGTAGGTGTGGCAGTAGGAGTGTAAGTAGCAGTCGCACTTAGCGGGACTGTGGGAGTTACTGTGGCAGTATTTTCAACAGTTGGAGTTACTGTAGGAGTCGTAGTATTGCTATTTGTAGGAGTAGCTGTAGGTGTTGATGTTTCTGTAGGTGTTGGTGTATTGGTTGGGGTTGGTATGGTCTCAAGATAGAAATCCTGAGTTGTTGTTTGTGCAGGGACTATAATTACTTCAGACGACTGTAACTCCTGGTTATTAACTGATAAAGATACTGGATACGTTCCATTAGCTATATCGTTAATGTTGTAATTACCACTGGAATCTGACACGCCTGCATTAGTGACACCAGATAACTTTATAACAGCTTCTGATACAGGAGACTGATTTCTCATGACTTTACCAGTTAAATTACCTGTCTCAGAATTACCTATGACCCTTACATTACAGTGACTAGTTAAATTGCCAAATGTAGCTATTGCTTCTCCTCTGCCCGGAGTTGTTGCTGTAAATAAACCATTAGCATCTATAACACCGATGCCACCAGAAGTTGACCATACTGTTATATCATTATCCGGTGTAATATTACGATTATCTTTCTTGAAGTTAACACGGAATTGATGCATATGGCCCACTTTGATGGTGATATTAACAGGAACAACCTTAATTTCGTCCGGAGTAGTATTGTGTACGCAACATCATATTGAGAATGTATTAACTGACGGACAATAGTTATTGGCATTTGTAGATGTAGATGGGTCTACAACTATATGACAATTACCTTCTTGTATGTTGTCAAATGTACAATGCCCATTGTTATCAGTATAACACTTTCTATTACAATCGTTATCATTGTAGACGCAGGCATTTGTTACAGGTTCATAACCTGGGATATTACACTGTTTATCTGTAACTACAATACCTGTTTTATTATCATTGCCCCTGGCTGTTATGGAGTCTATTGGTTTATAAACATAAACATCAAGTTTTGGCGCTTGTGTCGGAGTCATCGTGGGTTGCACTGGATCTGGAGAAACAGGAGATACTGTGACGCTATCTTGCACGTTAGATACAGGGTTTATTGTGCTGTCTCCTCCGCAGCCAGCTAATAAACATATAATAATAAGGGATATCAGAATACGATACATTCTATAACCTTCCTTTCATTGTAATAGATATATTATGATAGTTAGTTATATAGAATTACTCGATAATCTTCACCTCCCTTATTGCTACGAAACGCTGACGGATGTTTTCTATGGTGTCATTCTCAAGATCATTCTCACCATATTTATCTTTCATCCATTGCTGATGCTTTAATTCATCATCTATGAGCTCCTTATCTATGTTCCTCATGGCAGATTCAGCATCAGATTTCAGCATATAAATATACGTATCTATCCCCGATAGACCCGTGTACTTATCATGGTAATATATTTGGTATCCTGTTCTAACGCAATCTTCAGCACTCATGATAATATCTTATACATAAGTTTCCTTTCCGCTTGTTTATTGGCATTACACTTATTACAGTATTCCTCGGCAGGTAATTCATATACTTTATCATACATATCACCTATGCGTGATTTGCAATCTGGACATACGTTATGCCATACTAGTTTAAAGTCACCTTTATATGTATCAGATAACTTACTTAATGCACTATATACTTCAAAAGCTTTTAGTCCTTTACTTTCAAGACGTTCTGTTGCGAGTAATTCGCCAGGCGTGACAGAAGCTATTTCATTTGCCATAATCTTTCTGTCACGCTCATTCATAAAGCTATATACCCTCAAGTAATATTCAGCACGTTCTGAGTTCATACATACTCTTCCTCTCTTATAACATACACATATTGTGGATGATATTTCCTGGCGACGTCCACAAATTCCTGATTGGAGCCTGCAAGCATCTTATTACAGTCTTCCTGTGGAATGGTACTGCCTGTCTTAAGTTCATATGTTCTTCGAAGGAACTTAAGCATATCATCTTTATTGGCCTCACATTCGTATTCTTCTGCTATTATCTTTATATCATGGAACATATTAACAACCTCCTCTATAGATATTTGCTCGGTATACTCTGATTATTATTATATCTCGCATATAACTTCTGTATCATGCCTTCATAACTATGCATGTCAGCGTTACTAAGTGATTTAAAATCAGACAGTGTCTCTAATACTGATTCTAAACGTGCTTGATAATCACATATATAGACACCATCATCATCCATAACCCATAATGACGTGTGTTCTTTACATAAGTTTACTGCTACTCCATTACATTTATCCGGTTGCGCTCGCCATGCCCCTTTATGGTCAAGCATTATGCCTATTTGGATATTTGGGAATTCTTGCAGACATAACTGATCAGGAGAATATATTGTCATGGAAGTAGGATTGCCAAACATTACATCTCCTATTTCATCATAATACAGATAAAGTGGCATGGATTTCTCACATTGTAGCCATACATGAACATCTTTATTGAAGTCTTGCTTATTTACATATTGTCGTTCTTCTTCAATCTGTTTAATACAAACATCTATGCTATTACGCATTTCCTTTAGCTTTACTATCCAGTTTTCACTATCACTTAACATCTCATGCCTCCTTGTCATCATTTTCGTCATCGTCATCTTTTTCCCATTCCCATACTCTTGGTTCTGGATTAAAGTCCTTGGGTAAATCACGTATACGTTTAAGTATTTTAATCCATTCATCCATGGAACGATAACCCAAGACATCGTCACAATCACACAGATCTGGCATTAACATGCCATCCAGGCCACCATCCCTGCCTAATGGGCCTATCTCTACATCTGTTGTTTGGTCCATATGTGTAGGATCTGTATTTTTGCGATATATACCATCATATTTATGTTCAGTGTAACTGCCAGTACCCCATATACAACTGGCACCAAAACCATTGTTGAAAGTTATAACCAATCGGCGTAAGTTATAACTTTCACTATCTTCACGTAGCATGACTAACTTACTGTATTGTTTCTTGCGTACTTCTGTATCTTTAGACATATTAACACCTCCTAATTCAAATTGGTCGCTCTGTTACTGAGCATACTGAGCTCATATAATACATCTATGAGTTTATCCATATTGCAGTAGTTTATCTGCCATCCATATTGTGGTAATAATGTGCCATCTACATTACCATGGTCATTAAGTATATATACTGTCACAGTATGTGTGCTATTATATTTATCGGCAGAAACTCCAGTTTCTTGACGCCTTTTAGCACTCGAAGGTATATCATCACCCCACATAATAAGTGCAGAATAACCATTATCGAACTGCACTACTACTTGTTTCTGTATCTGTGTGGTTTTCCCTCCATTGAATACTTTACGTTCACCTATTCTCATATAAGAACTCATTTATGCTTCCTGGTACTACAAACTTATAGAAACTTAAGTTTGAGAGTTTTACTGCTTCATTGTGTCTCATTTAGCCTGAGCTACTCTGATTTGTATAACACTCCACAGTCGTAATTCCCGACTACCCACCGGTACGAATATACCTTGTCATTTAAATGACAACTGTATATTCTTCTGATGTAACCAAGTTTATAGAGGCATTAATATCTCTATCCATCATATGTCCACACTTGTTACATATATATAATCTATCCGATAATTTAAGGTCTTTCTTTATATGCCCACAATGCGAACATCTCTTTGATGAAGGATAGAATTTATCTACTACTCTTAGTTGAATACCATACTCTTTACATTTCTGAGTAAGTAATTGTCTAAAAGTGTATAGACATTGTTCAA
>JAEAMG010002786.1_pt1 | contig 10353 bp, 9 predicted proteins | sample 8958741 | NCBI WGS metagenome assembly JAEAMG01 (sample SAMN16933256, study PRJNA681125) | bioreactor sludge metagenome | isolation source: anaerobic bioreactor treating anionic surfactant - SDBS | place: India: Bengaluru | collected 2019-02-28
TTCAATGGTACCACCATTGAATCTTTTGGAGGCCCTTTTTTTCGAGACACCCTAAATTCAGATGTTATTCTATCAATGTATAGATAACTTATGAAAATTTAGCAAAGGAGAAAAGGTGAATTTCTCAGAGACAGTAATCTTAGTCCAATCTGAAAATGACTGCAGGATAGACAACTCATCACAGGCTCTACACGGAGCTTTGTTCAATGCGCTTTGGGGTACTGAACTGGACGAGTTTCATCAAAAAGAATTAAGGAGTCCCTTTTCGCTCTCACCATTATACTCAACAAAAGGTAAAATATCGGGACGCTTTAACGCTGGTGGAACCTATGTATTTCGCTTTGCCTCTGGTAATAACAATATTTCAGAAAAGTGGATAGATAAGCTTATGATTTCAGGCTCGCTGGAGCTACAGAGAAAAAGATTCTGGATAAAGTCTCTTGAGACATGGACTTCGAATCTCCAAGAAATTAAACCGTGTAGCGACGTGGAGATGTTCTTCATATCTCCGGTTTCTTTCAGGAAAAGTCAAGGGGTAGATCTTCCAATTCCCTGCCCTGATTACATTCAAAATCATTTCTCTCTATTCTCATCGATCACGGGTGAGGAAAGCTGTGAGCTTAAGCTAACAATGCTAGAAGGCAAAACAATTCCACTCAAATTCAAGAACCATTTGTTGATCGGTTTCGTCGGACGGATAAAACTTTCCTTCGATAAGTCAGTCAAATATCCACTCCTGACACACTTCTATGGCCTTGGACATAATTGCGCAATGGGCATGGGTTCGACAATAGTGAGAGAGATATCGGCACCCGAAAGAGTTTCGGTGCTATGGAGGGAATTCAATTGGTTGCCAGAAAAGTGAGAAGGGTTTATCAGCTGCTCCTGAAAATATTTACCGATGGAAGTATGACAATTGCCACCTATGCTCAAACCCTAGGAGTGTCTTCAAGAACACTTCAGCGGGATGTCAACGATCTAATTGAAATTGGTTTACCCCTAGAACGACACGCTGGCACAATAACATTTAAGGGCTCAAAAAGGTTAGGTCTTCCTGACCTGGATCTTTCAGAGAGTAATAGACTTTTTTTAGCGAACCTTCTGAACCTTGCCGAATCTTATTTTGGAGAACTCGATCAAGATAACATCAGATCTTTGCGACGAGCACTTTCGAATACATTCATAAGTGAAAAGCAACGCAACCAAGTGCTGAATATCTCAAACTTCTATTACTTCCTGAACCAAAAGCAGGAACGCGTTAAGTATTCAATACTAAAGACCCTTGAAAAAGCAATGGCAGAAAACATAAGCCTCTTTGTAGTCTACTCGCATCCGCTAAAAAATGAGATCAATTTCTGTTTTGAACCACATAGTATCGTGTTCTCAAAAAGCCACTGGTATGTTTTTGGTAGAAATGTGGAACTCAACGCGCGACTTTTCTATAGGGTTTCCAGAATAGTGAAATTGATGCTTTCATACGAACATTTCCATCAGCTAGAGAAGGATGAAGTTGAGCGAATGTTGTCTAAAGTGTGGGAAGTCCACTATGGAGAAAAATCTTATGAAATATCCGTAAAGTTCGCACAATCAGCAGTAGAAAAGCTTATTGAAACAGATAGACATCCCTCGCAAGTTATTAAAGAGAACGACGATGGTAGTGTCGTTCTCACGGTCAATGTCTGTGGATACAAGGAGTTTATGTGGTGGGTCCTCTCGTGGGGCAACCAAGCCGAGATTCTTTCTCCTCAATGGATAAGAGAAAAGATGGCACACGAAATATCGGCAATGAAAGATATTTATTCAAGAAATTACGACAAATAATATGTCGTAATTATTTGTGAGATATAGCTTATTAGATTTGATTAGTTATATAATCCAGTTGGATAAGTTAGGAGGTGGACTTTTGGAAAAGAGAGATTACGCACAGATCTTTAGAGTGCTCACGCAAAGGTATTCTACCGGAGAATTTGTCCACACCACAGGTCCCAAGTCGGGAGAACCTGTTTCTGTACATCTTATCAACGTGGGATTTGCAAGCGCTACAATGGCAGATTTATATCACAGGGAAATCAAACCGCTTGATCAAAAAACCCTTGATAGTCTCATTCTCGCCGCATTCTTTCACGACACTAACAAGATCGATCCGGACAAACGTTCCTTGAGAGGAAGTGTAGGTGAACTGGGGGAATTCTTAAAGACACTTGACCTTGGAATAGACTTTGACGAGAAAAAAGTGGTAGGATTCGCAGCCAGTCACGGAAAAAACGGCCCCGTAGGTAGCAGACTGGACATGGATCGTGACCAGATAAACCTATCCAGGATTCTTATGGTAGCAGACAACCTTGAGCTCTTCAATACGGCCAATCTTTCGACTAACCTTCAAAAGTATCATGAATTGAACGATTATGTACAGACGATCTTCCCCGGACGTGAGCTTTCTTTCATAAGTTTTCGTGAGTTCAGAAATGTCCTGACAACGGAGCTTATGAAAGCCACTTACAACTTTCTGAAGTCAGTTTGTGGTGTACCGGTAGCCTTTTATCGCGATGGTATTGTCTATCTCAAGGCAAAAGATAAACCAGTAGAACGTGAGGCCCTTAAAAACGAGTATGTGAAGCATCTGCTCGACAAAATATTGGATGCAAGAACAGCCGTTAGATACTGGCAAGGAATGATACAGATAAAGCCAGCTGCCTTTGGAGGAATACCGTTGGAACTGATAGTGGTGATGATTGGCTCAATCTCATCGGATGATAAGAGCAAACTCTTACAGGGCCTTTATACACTTTTAAAGAGAATGCGTGAAAAGGACAAGTCAGCCACTATCCTGGATGATGAGCAGTATCTGAAAGTTACAGGTTTACCCTCGGGTACGGAGATACCCACTAGTGGGAAGCCTTCTGACTTCGAGCCACTTGCAGCCAAAACAAGTAAGCCTGTCGATGAGATAATGGAGGACTTCAAGAACTATTTCTTTGAGATTCATTACAACCTGTCCGATCAGAGAATGAAAATCTTCCTCGAGAAATATATTGAGGCGAATCTGGAGACTCCCGAACAGACAGAAACAAGCATTGAAGGACTGGTTAAATCGCTCAAAGGTTATGGCACCCCAAAGAACACTTGCAGCATATGTGGAAGTGAATTCGATGTGGCAGAAATGCAGGCGGCAGAAGTCCGCAGAGGCACAAGTGTTCAACAATTCTCTAATAACCTTCACGCAAACATGCGAAGAGACCCAAAGAGATATATATGTATGGCTTGCAGGGCAACCCTGATACTCGAGAAAACTTCACAGGAGAACGCAAGGAGTGATTTCTACATCATCGGGACACCCTATACCTTTTTTCCAGCCCAGTTAGAAGACTTTTTAAAAGACGACCTGAACGAGAGGATAAAGATTATCCAAAAAGCCAAAAAGCGCAAGGATTCATACGTAGATGACTTTCTGAGTGCGGTTGTTGGTGAAATCAACAAAATGATTAACTACGACGATCCTGATCTGAACTTCGCGAATTTCTTCTCTATACCGCTTTCAATTTACAACAAAAAGCTGAACCCTGGACACAAAGCGACAGAAGCACTGGGACACATATCCAAGCTCCATAATTCATTACCTGTGAAGTATTTTATATTCAGCAATCTGTCATTCGCCGGTGAAGACCTTGAAAGCACAACCTTCGAGGCTGGATATCCTGCGATACAGTTTCAGTCAATCCCTTCTTCGGCATCTGGCGCCATGAAAAATCTAGATTTGCTCTATGAACTTAGAAAACTTGTAGAACACTACTGTGAGCTGGATCATGTGCCTACTCTTTTCTTCAAACTAGCCACTTCAAATCGTGAAGAAATGTGGGTAGAAGCGTCAAGATCGCTTAGATATTTGAGGGGGAAGGGGGATAACTCAATTGCCGGCAAATTTTTGTTGGTATTGAACGATGGACTGGAGAAAAAGGGGGTAGCTATGGAAGAAAAAGTAAATTTGACTCTATCGATCGCAAAAATCGGTTTCGAAACACTGAAAAATACTAGAAGACCCTACTGGAATCTAAGCGATTACGCGCTTTCGAAAGCCTTTGAGGAGGCCTTTGAAGCGGTGAGAAAGTTCGATCCAAAGCTTCATGAACGGGATGATCTTGAATCGCTGGTTCTGAACAATGTTCTCAGAGCTATTGAATACCGACCAGCAGCACTGGAGTTCAAGGATGAGTTTATGAAAATAGTTGATACTTACGGTGGAGGGAGTTTGAAGCTCGCACGCGAAAGGCTTATAGAAAGCCATAACACACTGAGAAGCATCTATCTCGGCGGAATCAAAATGGAAATGGCGAGAGGGCGGAAAGGAGGAAATGAATAGAATGACAGTGAAACTCGATCAACTAAAAGAAATTTTCAAGGACAATCTAATTGAAGGTGAGTTCCCCTACATTCCGAAAGGTCGAACCATCTCCCTGATAATGGTCCGAACTACCCAGAGCGAGGCAATTTTCAGGACAGACGGCGACCTCAACAAGGAAACGGTCAGTACAAGTTTGATGGACCCTTCCCCAATAACCAGGGTCGTTATAACGAAGAGAAAACTGACTGCCTCAGAGAGAAGATCCGGTAGGGAGTTCTTCAGAGAGCTTGGGATCATTCCCAAGGACTGTTCAATAAACAAATCATCTATGTGTGGGCAGTGTGTTGACTGTCTGACCTACGGTTTTGCGGCGGGAGACAAAGATTCAGATTCAAAAGGCTCCATGAAAAGTCGTGTTATAACAGATAACGGCTATTCGCTGCTGGAAGCATCACAGATATCCGATATAAAGACCTTCAATGCTACTGGAGAATCCGGAACCATGTATGATCTTGAGGAAAACAAGCAGCGCCAGTCGATAAACTCCGACGAATATGTCCGACCTCAAGTACACTTTATAGACATAGAGACTTTCAAGGACCTCAGATTTGGTGAGTTTCTATATGCCTTTGGAAACATTCTCAGAACCTCGCGGTACGGAGCGACTTCGACCAGGATAGGGAAGATAAACAACAGCATAGTTGCGATAATTCTCTCTAATGCGGAAGTGTTCTCTTCTCTTGAACTAACAAAAGGTGTTTGGGACAGACTTGAGAAGAAAGAACATCCCATGAATACCTCCGAGGTGGAGGGAAAGACACTCGAAGTAACTCGTGAACTGGCAGATAAGTTGCCCTTCAAGACAACCATCATAGCTGGAGAAGAACTGCAGGAAGTACTTGAATCTGTCAGACAGGCGTACAAAGAACCAGAGGAACTCAAAGCAATACTATCAGAACTCTCCAGTTGGAAGAAAGACGAAAAAAAGAAGGGATAGATATGCAACTGATAAGGGTTTCCCTTGAGCTTTGTGAACCTCTTTTCTTCGCAACAAAAGAGGTAGGGGCGATGTACATTACTGAACCGTTCGTGGGAAACTATGCGCTTGCTTATGCAACTGGTATAGAAATAACAACCTATAAGCGCAAGTCTGCCGTTAGCTATACCGAGGATCTACCGGGAACCGGTTTTTACTGTACGCCAGCACAGTTCAAGAAATTCGGCTGGACAAGTGAATCTTTCAATTCAGTCGGAGAATCAAGGTATCTCCTTATGGACAAGAACAACTACAAGAGCTTCCCCGAAGAAAAGACACGCGCGGCAAATATTCCGCAGATTGGTACCATTAAGATGATTGCCAGCGAAAGCAGGGCGGAGTTCTACGTTCTCAAAAACACGAATGACGCCCTTCCAAAATATATACGACTGGGAAAGTTCAACACCAAAGCGAGGCTTGATTTTGAAGAGATGGACTACGAGGTCATGAGTGGTCACTTTGAATGTTCAGTTCTCCTGAACCCTGCAGACCTGCCGGATATACAGATACATTCCTTCAGAAGCAATCCCGTAAAACCTGTACCTCTACTTAAAAGCCTCAAAGCGACTGGTAAGTATATAAACAGCGGTGATATTTCTCTCCCTTACGGCATGAGTTACTGCAGGAGACTACTTAGTGCTAATTAGGGAAAGTTCCATTCCCGTTATCGAATACGATGACGGACCCCTGAAAGGAATCTGGGCAACTCACCAGATAAAGGTAGCCGATGCTCTCAAACAACACGAGATCACTTTTAATACTTTTCCTACAGGTTCAGGAAAGACATTGTCGCTACTCAATGCGATAAGGTTGAACAATTACAACAAGGCACTTCTTATAGCACCTACAAATGAGTTGCTGCACCAGTATTATGAAGATGTGCTCGCCTATGTGAGAAGGTATGGAATGGAACACGAAGTGTATCTCGTTACCTCAGCGGCACTGAATAGAATTAATCCTAATAGCCACAGCAAAGGATTTGAAAGCCTTCTACGAAAACCGGGAAAGATTATTCTTCTAAGCAATCCCGACATAATCCACTATGTTCTGTCGATGAGCTATGGAAAGAAACCGGGAGTCAGGAACAGGTTCGTCGAACTTACCGCTGGCGCCGGACTGGACCTAATAGCTTTCGATGAGTTTCACTATTACGATATGAAGCGCAGCTTCATCGCTTTGCTTCTTATATCTCTCAAAGTGACATTCAATGCCTGTAATTGGAAGCTCCTTTTCATGTCGGCAACACCTTCAGATACTATCATTACTGCCGCCAGAGAAACTGGCTTAAGTTATTGTATTATTGCTCCCGACAGATCGGGAGAGAAAACCATGCCATTTCTCGCTAAAACCCAATTTGAAACTCTACCAGGGAATATCGGAGATCATTTAGCCCAGATAATTGCACACCTTAATGAATGGAAATCAGAGAAACTTGATTCGGTAGTGATATCCGATTCACTCGAGAGAATATCTAGATTGTCTCAGGCACTAACAGCTGAAGGTTGGGAATTCGGTAAAGACTATGGAATGATAACGGGTCCAGCAACTACAGAAGAGAGAAGAAGATCGCTTGATTTACCTCTTATACTTGCTACGCCAACTGTAGACATTGGATATAACTTTTCGAAAACAAACAAAAAGCCAAAGAGACAAAACATAGACTGCATTGTATTTGAAGCCGGTAATCCTTCAGACCTCATCCAAAGACTCCACAGAGCGGGGAGAGTCTTTTTCAAGGAAGTAACAGAAACTCCCTCGAAAGCACTGTGCCTCTGCCCAAAATCATTTCATTTGCAGGTGCAGTCGATGAAAGACATAGTTCTGGATCGGGAAGCTTTTGTAGAAATGGCAAAAACAGGATTACCTCAATGGGAAGACTTGACTACCAATTACTACGTGGCGATGGGATCACTATTCCTCAGAGTCTTCAGAAACCGTTTCAAGATGTTGTTCAACACAACAGAAGCATCTAACGAAGACTCGAGCCTTTACAGATTGCTGGAGTTGCTTAATAGATCCCTCAAAGCCGGAGACAAGTGGGTATCTGTGGAGAAGGAGGCCTTTTCGACTTATTACCTCTTCCAGGATATACAGGAAAGCCGGGGACAAAATGACGAATCACTTAAGGAGAGATATTTGTCTTTATATCGGACCTTAGCAGAAAAAAGGTTTGGGACGGGGGATAGATATTATTCAAACACTGAAGATGTAAAGCTGGCAATGAAACGGATGAATTCTTTCATAGAACAGCTCGAGTCCTTCAGAGGTTCAGCATCTCCTGTTTTCATCGTCAGGGCTTCACCAAAATTCTTTGGGACTTCAGAGAAATTTGGTTATGATGCATTTGTGTCAACGAAGGTGTCCCTGAAATAAGAGTAATTGGCAAAAAAGACAGAAAAGCCCGTCCACAACTTGAGTTAGAAAGACTACCAGAAAATCATGGTTTTTTCATTCCCCTTCGTGTGAAACTCCACGAATCAAGTGAAATCGCTTGTTATATGAATAATATGCTTGAGGAAATCGCTTTACCTATGTACTATATGGGTCCAAACACGGCTCTCCATGCGCGAGTTGTTGGTTATCATCCGTCTTACGCAAGGTGTAGAGGAGAAGAAGTCAACGTTCTTGTCGGTGAAGAGGCGTTGTCTGCAGTTGGTCAACTAGGTGGAAAGGTGAGCCTTCTACCTATCTGAGGTGAATTATGGACGAAATCCCTTTCTACGCAATTAACGCATATGTGTATTGTCCCTATCGATACTACCTGGAACACGTTCAGGGAGTCTTTGCCGATAATGAACACATAACAGAAGGGCGGTTCATCCATTCTATTAACAACAAAGACTCTCGTTGGGGAAGCAAAAAAAAGAGATCGGGTGTTTATGTAGGCTCTCACACATATGGCGTTTATGGCTACATTGATTATGTTAATCAGGACGACGAAAGTGCATATCCAGTTGAGATAAAGAAATCCTCCTCGAAAACACTGTATATTAACGATCGCATGCAAGTGGTTGCTGAAGCAGTTGCTCTGGAAGAAAGCCTAGGGATCAAAGTCTCCAAAGGAGTTGTTAAGTACGAGGGGTCTGGCAAAAGGTTCAATGTTTCATGTGACGAAAAAGCTAGAGAAAAACTTGTAGCAATTTTGAAGGATATGAGAAGCATTCTCAACGGCACTAATATGCCCCAACCTCGTAGAACGCCAAAGTGTGAGGGGTGCAGCCTAGTAGACAAATGCCTTCCCGCTGATAAGAATCTGAAAAAGTCAGTTACACCTCTTTCCGAAAGAAGAGACTCACTGTACATTCTTCAACAAGGGGCAATGGTTGGCAAGACCGGGAAGAGTTTCTCTGTCTCATTTGACGGAAAGACAGTGAGTAGGGTACCTGCTTTCTCAACGGCAAGAATAATGTTGTATGGTATGTCCAGTATATCTACTCCTGCCATCAGGCTGGCAGTTGAAGAAGGGATCCCTGTTAATTATCTTAGTATGACGGGCAACTTTGTGGCAAAAATAGAACCTGCAACAGGAAAGAACATTAATCTTAGGAAGAAGCAGTATTTGATGTTGGATTCGCCAGATAAGTCTCTGGATATCGCAAGAAGGGTAATTGAAGCGAAGATTTCCAATCAGAGGACAGCTCTTAAAAGACTTTCCAGAACCGGTCGCGTAAAGGCTTCGTCCGATTCTCTAAAAAGACTTCAGTTGCTTGCTCTTGAAGCTAAAGATATTGACACTTTGCGAGGCGTTGAAGGATTAGCCTCGGAAGAGTACTTCTCTGAGCTCGCCCTAATGATCCCGGAGGAATACAGTTTTTCCGGCAGAAACAGGCGACCTCCGAAAGATGAACCCAATGCTCTTATGAGTTTTGCATATTCTCTTCTGATGACAGAGATCTTGGGACAGCTTGAGGCAAGCGGACTAGATCCTTATTTAGGATTTATGCACAGTACGGCTTATGGGAAACCAGCTCTCGCCCTTGATATGATGGAGCACTTCAGACCTGTTATGGACGTCATGATAAGAAATTTGTTGAGCAGCAAAAGACTTACTAAGACTGATTTTGTAATACAAAGTGAAGGAGTGTTTCTGAAAGAAAAGGCAAAGAAGACTTTTCTGGAGGCCTACAGGCAAAGAACTCTGCAAAAGACTTCTCACCATCTGGTTGAGGGAAAGATCGAATACATTAGGCTATTCGAAATGGAAGCTAGAATGCTTTGCAAAGAAATCCTTGGGGAATCTATATATGAACCTTACAGGTGGCAAGCCTAATGTTCCTTGTTACTTATGATATTGAGGATGACAGAAAGAGAAGCAAAATATCCAAGATTTTTGAAGATTATGGTAGTAGAGTTCAGTATAGCGTTTTCCAGTTAGCAGTAGAGAGAAAGGTCCTCTTTCAGATTCTCGAAAGAGTGGCCGCGGTCATTGACAATTCAAAGGACTCCATCATTTTCGTTCCTTTCTATGAGGAGACAGTAATATCATTAGGCACACCAAAGAACAGAATTGGTTCATCAAACAAAGGTAGTGTCATTATAGGTGGCTGATGAGTATACACACTTTCCTAGAGAAGGTGTGTAATCTAATCTCAGAAACACTCGCAAGAAACCATTTTTGTCTCCCACATGCTTTTCTAAACTCTTTCAAAGAGAGAGTGTGTGATAATATAATCTTAGATGGCTTCAAATAAGCTTTTTGTATGGTCAACCCTGAAATACCAGATTCCAGTAAGTGGAGTTCAAACTATAATATAGTTATTAAAGGAAAGGAGGGGGAAAACCTGAAATACCAGATTCCAGTAAGTGGAGTTCAAACTTAAATAAGATTAAGTGGTGGCTTATAGCTGCATTCCTGAAATACCAGATTCCAGTAAGTGGAGTTCAAACAGTCTATCCCTCCGCTCCCTGGGCTATGCCTGGGGACCTGAAATACCAGATTCCAGTAAGTGGAGTTCAAACGATAGTATTTTTAATAGTA
>JAEAMG010002792.1_pt1 | contig 10346 bp, 2 predicted proteins | sample 8958741 | NCBI WGS metagenome assembly JAEAMG01 (sample SAMN16933256, study PRJNA681125) | bioreactor sludge metagenome | isolation source: anaerobic bioreactor treating anionic surfactant - SDBS | place: India: Bengaluru | collected 2019-02-28
CGCTGTAGTCCCACGAGCCGTCCTTGTCGGCATCCGTCGGGTTGCCCGCCACAGACGCATGTAGCCCCGTCATTACGCCCGACTGGAGCGTGGGAGTCAGAACGACGCCAGAGGGGTCCCAGCATAGTGCGCCATAACGTACCGATCCGACCGTCAGTGCCGGCAGGGGCGCGTTCGTGTCCGTACCGACCGACAGGCGATAGTCACGGTAATGGTCGTACAGATTCGCAGTTTTGCTGTACCATCCGCCAGCCAGTCCCGTCGTTCGTTCGAAACCAACACCGTAGTCGTCGGTCGCCGACGGGTTACGGCTCTTCCACTCGAACTTCACGCCGTCCAGCAGGCGTAAATGCACCTCGCCGTCCGCCGGTTTTACGAACTCCGCCAGCCCGAAGAGGCTTCCGCCCTTGTACGCTGACGGTGAGGTACAAACGACCGCAAACGTATGGCCCCCTTCGTCAAGTATCAAGGTCCCGCTCAGCGACACAGCCGTGCCGTCCGCCAGTTTGCCCGCTGTCTTCACATTGCCCGCTCTGTCCACCGTGAACGCCAGATACCCGCTGCCGTACGCATCTTTACCAGGCAATGTCGCCGTATAATAGCCGATGAAAGGAACAGGCGTTTCGGACAACTCCGCGTCTCTCCATCTGTTCCGGTACAAAATCACGGACGCTTCGGGATCATCGGGCAGCAGCGCTGTCGCGGGGCCGTCCGGCGAGACGGTGATTTGCATGGGGAACACGTTCTTTCCGCTCTTTAGGCCGACCTGAACAGACAAGGTTCCCTCTGTCGCACTGTCGAAAGCGGTCGCCGAAAATGCGTAATTGACTCCGCCCACAGACAGCTTACCCGTGATCTTTCCCATCGCGCTTACGGTCATCTGAACCAACCCGGGGCCGCGCGTGCCGCCCGACATCCAACCGTTGAACGAACCCGTCGTCTTGGCCTCCAAGGCCACCACCTCAAGGTCGAGAGCCACGGCCCCCGACGTCACGGTCACGCCGCCGGACTTGACCAAAGGCTGAATCGACAGGCTGTGATTCCCGGCTTTCACCGGCACGCCCGCCACATAGAGCGCATTGTCGCGCACCACAATCTTCAGGCCCTCCGGCAACGTGCCGGAAAACATCCTGCCGGACAGGACTCCCGTTTGCGAAACGCTCACAGGCAAGGGGCCTAATTCAGCCCGCACGCCTACGGTGAGCCTCTGCGCGGCGACGCGTGAAAACACCATAAAGGTCTTCGTGTACTCGTTGTCGTCTTCGGCGCTTTCCGCCACATTTCCGGTAGAGTCCGTTTTGATTCTGACCGCATGTGTTCCAGCGCTTAACAACCCTAGCGGAATATCCGAAAACGTCATATAGTCGTTCACGTTTAATGGCAGCACACGGTCCCACGTCTTCACCAACACATTGTCCACATAGAGCTCCGTGAAGAAACGTTGCGCCGTGTCGAGTTGACCTCCGTTCTCAACAGCCCAATCCACATACAGCGTATCCGTTGTATAAAACGGTGCATCGTCTGTGATCGTCCCCGCCGTTTTTGATATCACAATCCGCTCGGGCCAGCCCGAAGGTCTGTAAGGCAACAAATTCGCTCGGGCAGGCGCGTCAAGTACAGTAATCGTCTTTGTAACGGTATTATTACTTTCATCCGCTTCGAGTACGGTTGAGACGGAATCCATGACAATCTGGATCGTGTGATTTCCCGCTCTTAAAGAGCCGATCGCGTAATCTAAGACTTGCGATAGGCCGCCCGCATTCATCGGGGGCTCGACCGTCCATGTGTGCTTTAATTTTCCATCGATATTGAGTTCGCAGTTAAAGCGTTGCTTCACATCCCCCTCGCCCTGGTTCCTGAGCGCGAAGTCCACGTAGAGCGTGTCCTCGGCATTGAAAGTGGAGTCATCATCAGCCGTTCCGGCAACCTTGGAAACCACGACCGGGCTTGACCACCCCGCGGGCTGATGAGAAGCGAGGTCCGGTAACTTGCCCGGATACAGGTAAACGATGCCGGCCATGTCATCCGCGTGCAGCGACCGCTGTTTCGTTTCGCAAGGGCTTGTTCTTCCGTACATGGTTTTTTCAATATCGCCGGAACCATACAAATCGTCCAGCGAGAGCGCGTGCCCCAACTCATGCGTCGCAACACTTTGCAGGTCGTATTTTCCAGATGACCCTGTCGTGGACCACTCGAAAGCCGTGTTGAAAACAATGTCGCTTTCGAAAATCTCACCCGTCGCAGGGTAGAACCACCAGGAGTTATAAGCCAGAGTATCCTCATCGTCGATGGTTCCGAAACTGCACACGTTCTGCCCATCATTGGCCGCTTCCGCGACCGCAGAGGATCCCGCATGATGGAACTGAAAGCTCGCGCCAGAAACCTCGCTCCATGTGGCCATAGCCGCCGAAAGGGCAGCGTCGGCCCCTGCCGGTCCGGAGTTGGGGTTCACTTTGTAAGACACGTCACTCAAGGGCCACTTCAGTTCCTTGCCGCGTGAGGTCACACTCACCTGAAAGGCGTTCGCGAAGGGTACAGAAAAAAGCGCAAGAGCCACAACCATACAGGCTAAAGGCGTCTTCATGGTGTGCCTCCTGACCGATTCATCTTCGACAGGCGCTGCCGGACCCTGTTCTTAAGCGTCCCCGTGTCCACGTCACGTTCGATGACGCTCTCATCTCCCGTAACAGTGAAACCGTCCTTGACGGCACGCCCGCCGCCGATCCGCCAGAGCCCCTGGGCGGACCCCACCAAGACCGGCCGCGTCTCGCGTGCAAGGCCCAAACGGCGGCGCCGCTCCGCACTCGCCTTGGGCTGTCGCAGAAACACAAGCACCTGTTGTCCGTTTGTCACCACCGGCATGTCCGACACGTGTTGCATGATGCCGTCCACAGTCCCGCCCTGATAAAGGAAAGTCACGCGGTTCGTCGCGCCAAGAAGCGCCTCCGTCACGTCGAGAGTCACCTCTGTGACGATCCCCGAACGGTCTTCGGTCCAATGCGCGTTCACTTCCGACACACGACCTTCAACAATGCATGAGGCGCGGTCCACCAGCGTGGTTGTGGCGAGAGGCACCATGAGAGCTGGGGCCTCTGTGCAGACGGACAGCACGGCAAGAACAAGAATACACAAACCTCTTCCGCTTGCGTAACGCAGACGGTTTAAGGAAATCACCGACATTCGAAACCACATCTTTCCGGTCCGTGTGAGAAACTGGGCGCTTGGCTTATCAAGGCAAAGCCCATTTGAGAACTAGTATATCACACCGCCCCCGCGGCGACAATTCGCGAGTGGAGTTACAAAGGACGCGGGCGACACGTCATTTCCCCAGAAGCAGGAAGTCGTAGGACCATTTGAAAGCGTAAGTTGCCGTGCCCCCGGGAATGGTCGCCTTGTCTGGCCACTGGAAAAAGCCCCGTCCCTCTACGTCGTCCACCCTGTCCTCGCGTTCCGGCGTCAGCACGCCCTCGTATGACACATTCTTGGACGTGTGCTTCTTGACAGGATAGTCGAACCAAGCCTTGAAAGAACCCTTAAAGATACCCGTTGCACCGGTCAACGCGATCTTCAGACCGACCGTGTTTTCCGCACGGTAGTCCCACACGCCGTCTTTCTCAGGGTCAACCGGCGTTCCCGCCGGAGGCGCGATCAAGTCCAACACGCCCGACTTGAGGACGGGCGTCAGTGCCAAACCCGCGGGGTCCCACCAGACGGAGTCGTAGCGGTTTGTTCCCACGATCAGTTCAGGAACTGGACTGTTCGTGTCCGTCCCGATCGTAATGCTTTTGTTTAAATAGTAGGCATATAAGTTGTCCGTGTTGCTATACCACCCGCCGTCCAGCCGCAACCCTCGTGCGAACCCGGCGCCATAAATCTCTGTCGCCTGCTGATAGCTGCTCGACCAAAGGAACGGCCGGGCACGCAGGCACCGCACATAATTGGCCGTCCCGTTCCTTTTAACAAACTCCGCCAAACCGAAGAAAACGCCCCCCTTATAAGCAGTTGGCGCGGTGTACAGGATTGTCCATACCTGCCCGAACGCATCCATAACCAAGGCCCCGCCGATCGAAACCGGCGTACCATCAGCCAACTTTCCGGCGATCTTGACTTTTGCGCTGTTGTTGACGGTGACTGTCAAATAGCCGCTGCCAAAGTCCGAATTGCCGGGCAGCGTCCCGGTATAATATCCCGCGTACGTCGACAATAGACTCGACATTCCCTCTTCTTTCCAACTGTCTCGGTACATCTCAATCTGGATGCCTTCCGTCCCACCCAGCGTGCCAGCCACCATACCGACCGTCACCGTCGCCACGCCTTGGATATCCACCCTCGCCGGCCAAACCCGCAAGGCTAACGGCAACACCGTCCTCCCGGATTTCGCGTCTCCTTCAATCCGATAAGCACCGTCCGCCTCCAGCGCGGAATACGACGACGCGCTAAACGAATACGTCGCCGCATTGAATTGGATCTTGCCCGTAACACGCCCCAACCCCGTCACGTTCATCGTCGCAATACCGCCCATATCATTCGTGACATAGCCGTTAAAGGCACCCTGCGCCCACAGCGGCAGGGACTCGACCGTCATCGTGATCGACTGCGACACCACCCCCGTCGCTGAAAGCACCACATTGAAGACACCCGCTTGGGTCGGAATCCCCTCGATGAGCCGAGTCGTGGCGTTGTATCTCAGCCCCGGGGGCAACCCTTTCACGGTCACTCTCGCCGCGTTCGCGAACGCCGCGGGTAGAGCCTGTGAGAAAGCCACGCCAGTCGTCGCCGATGACTCCGCGGGCGAACTCCGGTTCCACTTGGCATATAGCGTATGGGCTTCCGACCTGACAACCGGCGTATCCGCCGTCACCAAAGCCCCGTTTCCGCCGGCCTCCGACCACCAGCCCGCAAAAACGTATCCTTCGCGCGTCGGCACGGGCAACTCGCCATACAGCCCTCCGACAGCCCGTTCGACACTCGCAGGAGAAACCTCGCCTCCTTCCGCATCGAAGGCCACCACGCACAGCGTGGCGTTTATGGGAAGAAAACGCGCCACAAATTCCTGCGGGGTCTCCGCGACGGCAACGCTCAGCTCCGCGTTGGTCTCCGCTCTTCCTTCCCAACCGTCAAACCTGTATTCCGCATCCGGCAGGGCCTTTATCGTAATCAGCCGGTTTCTGAAAAAGCGCCCGCTCCACACCGCCCGGCTCGTCACGCCCGGAGTCGAAGGCTCGATCTCCAGCCCATCCACGACGAAATGGCCCCCAACGCCGTCCCCGCGCTGGTTGCGCACCGTCAGGACACCGGACCCGCCCAGAGCGAACTTGGCGCTCAAATGACCCCACGACACCGCATGCCGTTCCGCCGTAAACCCGACCAGCACGGAGTCCACCGCGTTCTGCCACTGGGCATGCGTGAAAGGCCGGCCCCACCGGCGGAAATGCCGTTCCATTTCAGGACCGATCAACAACGCCGTTCGCTGAATAACCGCTGCCGTTTGGGCCGGGCTGAACACCGTGTTCAGCAGCCGCTCATAACGGGCCACGAACAAGCCTTTGTAAGCCGCATTCTTCCATAATGCGTTGATGAGGAACGCCGGATTCTCCTTGCCGCTCATCTGCGGCGTGGACAGATAGGTGAACATGTTGAAATCAAACCCCTGTTCGCCGGCCCGGTCCATACTGCCCAGCAACCACCGCCAGCGCGAATCCCCATTGTTGCCGAAGGCGACCTGATTCGTGTGCGCCCGCCAGAATTCGCAGTTATTGGCGGGCCAGTCGGTATTCGCAAAAAACGTGTGCGCGATCACATGGTCCGTATAGTTTGTCACATCCACCTGCGTTTGAAACTGCCTGTAATTCGCGTCGCTGCTTAGCGGGTTGACCTGCACCCAGTTCAACAAAGCCAGATAGTCCTCGTCCGCGTAAGGGTCGCCGCCCTCGTTGGAGATCGTGATCTTGGTGGCATCGGAGGGATTCTCCGCGTGCGCCAAAATATCCGCGTTATCGGGCTCGATCCCGCCATGCGAGGCCAAATAATATTTGTCGCCGTTTTCCCGCAGGTTTTGGAGCCCCCAGTATTCGCCGTTGAGATAAACTTCGGCCGGACGGGAGGCCATCACTCCGACATTGAGTGACAGGGACATCTCATGGAAAACCGCATCCTTCATCAGGGTCCCGACGCCCCCGCTGTTCGGCCCGTACCAATCGTCGCCGCTGTTGCTTAAAAGAAAACGCTTATACCAGGTCAGCGGCAACTGCGGAAAAAGGGCATAGTCCACCCGGTTGCTGCCGTATTCGGCCGCACGCGCGTAAAACTGCATCGTCTTTTGGGGAAGCGCCCGTGTGCCGCCGCCGGAATTGGCCATTCCCAAGACCTGCGCCACGGCCATACCGTTTTCCCCCGGCTCAATGAGTTCCACATGCGCCTGCCGTTCCCACGTCTGGCCGGCCTTGTCTTGAAAATAATTGGCGTAAGGTTTACCCCATTTATTACTGCCATAGCCCACCGGCGAATCCGCATACGTCTTTCCGGGAACATAGATTCCTTTGTTGAACCCGAACAGGTCGTCAGGATTCACCAGCAGCGAAACAACCGGCAAGGTACGCGTTTGGAAGCGCGGGCCGATCAGATAGCTGCCGCTCGTCTCCTCCGAACAGTATTTCCCGCTTGCATCGACCGCGACCGCACGCAGGACGGAAACCCTCTCCACGGCCTCCACCGGTGGACGCCAGGCTGCCGCCAACAGGAGGTTGTCGGTCTCAGGCGGATTCGTGCGCTGCCACGACAACCCGTTTGTGACGGTGCTCGCGCCACTCAACCTCACGTTTCCGCCGCTCATCACAAACAGCGAGGAAGCGCGCGGATCGGTCCCGTCCAGCGTATAATAGATCCGGTGATTCGGAGAGGACACCCGCAGGGTGACGAACTGGTCCTCCTTGTATGCGCCGGGAGCCACGAAGAAAACCGGCTTTTCGGGCAATATCTCGTTGAAGCGGGTTGCCGTCGAAGCGTTCGGCATCCCCGGACTCGGCGTGCTGTAGACCCGGAAATCCGTGGTGCTGCCGTCCGTGACCGCGCCGTACGAATGATTTTCTCCAATGTCAAAACCGGGGGCCGCAAAAAACTGGACGCGCGTCAAAACCTCGTTGAAGAGATGGATGTTCTCCCCTTCCCGGGCCAAGTTGAACTGTCCGTGGACCACCGGCACTTTTTTATTCACCAACCCGGTCAACGTGAGATCCATAATCAGATCCGGGCTCGCCGCAAGCGCCTGATGGACCTCCACCGCCACGACGTTTTCACCCTGCACCAGCCCATTCGTGGGAAGCAACAGGGTTGTCCACTGCGTCGACGGAACGCTGGCCAACGCCCACGTCTCGTGCATGACGGCACCCGAGGGCATGTTTTGGCGGAACACCTCCATCCCGTTCAGATAGACCACCACGCCGTCGTCGATCCGCGCATGCATGACCAGCCCCGTCATCACAGAGGGGGAGAGAACCTGGAACGAGGCGCGGAAATAGGCGACCGGATACCGATTGGCGGCGTTTCCGCCATAATCCAGAACCGTCGCGCAATCCATGTCTTGCTTGGCATCGTTGTACCCGAGCGGAGCCGGCCCTGACTTCCATGCGGCGTCATCGAAAGACAAGGCGTTCCAACCCGCCGCCGGCGCCTCCGCCGCGGAGCGATAGCGCCAAGCCGCACTCGGCGGGATCAGGGCCAGATCAGGGGCATCCACCCACGCCGTATATTCGGGGCGTTCTCCGCTGGCAAACACCACGAGGTGCTCGCCGGGCTGAAGCGTATAATCCGGCAACCGGACGCCTTGATTATTTTCAAACGGGTTGGCATCTCCCAGCCCGTAATCCCGGATATTGTGAGGTGACGTCCCCTCATTATAAAGTTCGATCCAGTCCGAACTCGTGTCGCCCGTCTCGTCGGCCACCGCTGAGTTGTCGTAACACACCTCATTGACCACGATCCAGGCCGGCGCCGACAACGCCAACAAAAAGAAAACACCGATTTTGCACACAACCGACTTCATACGACACTTTCATCCAACAGGTTTGCCATCAGCGTACACCAATTCGCGAGAGAAGGTCAACCGCGGCAACTTGCAAAATGAAAAGACCTGAAGCGGCCCGTTTCGTCACGAGTCGTTTCAGGCCGATCTCAACCCGTCCTCAATTTCCAAGAAGCAGGAAGTCGTACGATCTGTTGAAGTTATACGTCTTCGTCTTGCCCGCAGCGTCTTCGTAGCTGCCCTTGGCCGGACACAGGTAAAAGCCGCGACCTGCGATCCCGTTGGTCATCTCCTCCCGCACCGGCGTCAGCGCGCCCTGGAAGGTGACATTCTTCGACGTGTGCGTGTACTTAATGGTCTCCGTTGTGTTATCTACCGATGACTCATAGTCGTACCACGTCTTGAACGATCCTTTGAACAGGCCTGTCGCCTGCGTGAACGAGAAGGTCAGCCCAGCGGTGTTGACCTTACCATCGCCGTCCGTATCTTCACCGTAATAGTACTCGCCCGTCTCCGTATCCTTAACCAGCTTGTCCGCTTTCGGCACGATAAATCCAGTGCCTGCCGTATTCAGGTTCAAGACCAACCCGGCGGGCGAGGCGGCATCGGCGGCTCCGGCAAGACCCGGTTCTGGCCAAGAGACTTTGCGGCCATCATCCCCCCAGTCCGTATACTTTGTCGTTACAGGCAAATCAGGCAGAGACGAGTCCACTCTCAGTCCGTTTCCGTAGTGACTGTAAAGGTCGATCAGCTTGTCGTACCACCCTCCAACCAAATCGACAGATAACCACCACTCTTCCCCATAATTTTCAGAGGCCTGTGGATTCCGGGTCACCCATTCGCCAAAATTATATAAGCGCAAGAATACCTTACCGTTTGGGGGACGCACAAACTGCGCACCCAACAAGAAATAACCTCCCTTGTATGTTGTCGGAGCGGTGTACATGAGTGCCCAAAGCAGCCCGTCACCGTCGAGAATCAGCGTACAACTCGACGATACGGATGTCCCGTCCGCCAGCTTGCCCGCTATCTTCACCTGGCCCGTCTTGTCGACCGTGAAGGTCAAATAACCACTGCCAAACTCACCTGGCAACGTAGCCGTATAGTAGCCGATGTAGTCGTTCAGCGTTGCCGCTAGACCGGCATCCTTCCAGACATTGCGATAGAGCATACACACTCTCTCACCGCCAATGTCGCCGTCGGCGACTCCCAACGTTCGTGGAAGGGTACCCGTGTCATCCCAAATCGCAGGAGCGTATACGTTCAGAGTTACCGGAAGCGTCACCTTGCCGGACGACTTGGCTTCTGCAGTGATGACGTATCCGTCCTCATCATTCCTAGATGTATATGAAGAAGCGTTGAAACTGTAGGTCACACTGCCAAAGGACATCTTTCCGGTAATTTTTCCGGTCGCCGTCACCGCCATCGAGGCCATTCCGCCTTCAATATAACCGTTGAACGTACCCCACGCCCAATTAGGAAGCGATGAGCCGCCCTCAACCCAATTGGCTTCCTGTGTAACCTTCACGTCGACGGGGCTGTCCGACGCGCCCATCGCCGTCACTCGTATGGTCGCCGTCCGCGCCGCGCCGCCCGCCGGGTTGGCGTCGTAACCTACCGTGACCGTGCCCGCGTTGATGCCGCTCGCGCCGGAGATGATCCGCGCCCATGCGCCGCCAGAGGTCACCGCCGCCGTCCACGTCATGGTTCCGGAACCGGCGTTCAAAATGCTGAATGGGGTCGTTCCAACAACTTTCACGACATACATGATGGTTGGTGTCACGGACAACTTGGAGGTTGTTTCATTACTGTTCTGTGTGACCGTCAGACTGAAATTTTTCGTCACAGACACCTCACCCACCGCCGTGACCCGTAACGTGAAAGTGTATGTGTTCGCCGCATTCGGCGTTCCACTGATCACACCGTTAGGACTGAGACTCAGTCCTGAAGGTAAACTGCCCGAAGCCACGGACCAACTGTATGGCATCGTGCCGCCGCTCGCCGCCAACGTTTGGCTGTATGCCAAACCTACCATCCCCGAAGCCAAAGGACTGACCGTCGAGATCGTAACTGGGGCAGAGGCGGTAGTAAGAACAACATCGTCAAAATAACCGGAACCAGCGTTCACACTTAAGTCGATATGGTCTTGACTGTTTTCTCCGGCAACATCCGTCAAAGTCTGCGAAGCGGAACCTGCTGCCACACCATTCATCCAATATGTGACGGTAATCGACGTTGCCTTTCGTTGGTATTGTACCTTAATTTGATGCCATATTCCAAGCGTATATTGGCCAATTACGGTTCCGTCTATCCTTGTGGCATTCCC
>JAEAMG010002795.1_pt1 | contig 10339 bp, 7 predicted proteins | sample 8958741 | NCBI WGS metagenome assembly JAEAMG01 (sample SAMN16933256, study PRJNA681125) | bioreactor sludge metagenome | isolation source: anaerobic bioreactor treating anionic surfactant - SDBS | place: India: Bengaluru | collected 2019-02-28
CGCGCATTGCTGAACTTCTAGTCAAGGAAGTTGAAGCGGAACTCCAGTTCGAGTACCGAAAACTCATCAACGCGTATGAGGCCGTATTCATCACTAGCCAGCAAGTCATTCGTGACGATCTGGAGTTGGAGTACCAGAGCTACATCGTTGATCTGTTTAAGGACTGCCAACATTTGAAGCTGCCCATTCTGGAAAGTCTTCAGAAAGCGACGGGCGATATTTCCTTCAATCTCACCATCAAGAGTCATGAAGTCAAGACTACAGAAGTGGTGGTGGATAGCTACGAAGTCAGTGACAGTAAGTGGTACAACCCCTTCTCATGGGGGTCTACGCGTACGGTTTATAAATATGGTGAAGAAAAATCAGTCGACCTTCAGGAGCTCTGGAAGGACCGTCATACCCGTATCGAGGACGAGTTCGCTCGATTAGTCGTAGCCGCCCGTACTGAAATCGACAATGGCAAGACCGTTCTGATTGATCAGTTCATGGCGTTCATGGGGCGTGAGTTCGACACCAAGTTCAATGAGTTGATTGATTCGCTTAAAGAAAAAATGACGGACCGCGACGTGCGTCAACGCGCCCTTGAAGAGGCCCGTGAGCTACAAACGTGGATCAATCAATTCAAAGCAAAACTCGACGAAACCCTCGCCGTTTGACTCCGGAGCTTTTATGACGACTAACGCCTCGATGATTACAAAAGTCCGCGAGCAGTTTTTAGCAGCGATCAATGACACACAGGTCAGCACCGAGTTATTGAAGCAAATGATACGAGTTGCTGAGAAAACTCCGGGAGTGATGGACGCTCATGAGGTGTATGTCGGCTATAACGCCATCGATGCAGATCCAGTGAGTTGGCATCCGGACTATTTCAGTCGGCAAAGCTTTTTAGCATCCCGCAACTTTTCCAAGGAAAGGCTGGAACACCTGATCAGCGTTCGTGACGTGTTTCGTCAACGAAATGAAAAGGGCTTTACGCCCACCACTGCCTCAACGACGAGAAAGGTTCAGATGAACACGGCATCTGTCGACTACCATCCTTCCATCAACCTCAAGAAGTTCGTCGATGAAGGCGATTTGTTGACGACGCGAACCGCACTGCGCCTGGAACTGAATGATCGTCGTCTGGATGGCATCGAGTTGCACGCAGCACTTGCCTGGATCAAGGGTTGCGTTCCCGATATCTTCGAGGCCTATTCAGAAGGAGCATTCGCACGCGAACTTGCATCAGATCAGAACAAATGGACCGAGGACTATTACGATCTGCAGGTAACTTACTTAAAAACCAACTTCTCGGAAAAACGCTTTTTACACCTGATCGAGGTGCGCGAGTTATTGCGCACCAGCGCAGTTGAGGGTTTCACTTCGACCAAGACGAAAGCCTCTACACCACATTCCGCTTCCCTTGCAGCACAAGCTCCACGCACCAACTCTCGTCAGCCCACTCCCGACAACACATCAGAGCGCAACCCTGCCTTCAAGGCTGCCCTCTTGATCGGCGGCGCGATTGCCGCCGTGGTGGTTTTCCTCGTGGCATTGGCCCGGTGAGCGCATGACAACTTCCATGCTGACCCGCACCGCTGTCCAGGACATTCGTGAAAACGCCGGCCTGACCCTTGAGGCCGGGCGTGCCCTGATCAACCGCAGCTATCTGTCGGAACTGGAACACTATCCGGTCCACGCGTTTGCAGAACAAGGGCTGCGGTTCAATGCCGCCAGTGACGTGCGGATTTTTCGCGTGGAGCGTATCGTCCAGGACAATAAGCAATCCGTCCTGGAAAGCACCACGGCCGCGTATACCGCGCTGGGCGCGGCAGGGTACTCGGTATTTTTAATATTGCGCTCCAACGGCATCGAAACCGACCTGTACATCGGTACTCGCGGCGAGCCTGGCAAAACCCTCGGGCACAGTTCCGGCGTGTTGCTGCAGGAAACCTTCAAGGGGCACTTCTCGGGCAGCTCACTGGTACCGCTGCAACAACAGGATGCCGATACCTTGCTGGAGGCGGTCCAAGCCGAAAAGGCCAACCCGTCGGCGAGCATTACCGCGGTGACGGGCGTGCCGGCACTGTCGACGGAAAACCGCGAGCACTTCATGCAAGGGCTCGAGCGTTTTATCGACGCTGCGGAGCGTCGGGTGTATCACGCGATCATCCTCGCCGAGCCGGTTTCATCGCAAAACCTCGACCTGATACGCGCGGGATACGAACAGGTCGCGACTCAACTGTCGCCATTGCTCAAGCAACAGTTGTCTTTTGGTGAGCAGGACAGCGATTCGGTCGGGCTGAGCATCAGCCAGGGGTTGAGTAACTCCCTTGGTCATAGTCTTGGTTTGACCGAAACCAAGGGTACCTCGAGCACCCTGGGCACCTCGACCACTGAAACCGTAGGCACCAGCGAATCGTTCAGCGCGCAGACTGGGACCTCGAAAACGGTTGCCCTCGGTGGCACCCTGTTGGGTATGGCGGGCGGCGCGGCATTTGGGCCGATCGGTGCGATGCTCGGCAGCCAGATTGGCTCGGCCGCCGCTGTATTGTTCAACGAACAACGCACCACAGGCACCAGCCATTCGACCTCCACCGGTCGCAACGAAAGCCACGGTACCTCCTACAGTGAGGCGGCATCGAAGACCACATCAACCACACACACCACCAGCAGCACTGACACCCAGTCGTTGAACAAAACCACGGGCTCTAATCGACAGATTTCGATTGAGACCGTGGACAAGACCATCGAGCAGTTGCTGAGCAAAATCGATCACCACCTCGAGCGCATCGACGAGGCCAAGACGTACGGCGGCTGGAACTCGGCGGCGTACTTCATCGGTGATAGCACTGCGTCGTCCGAGTCGTTGGCGAGCATCTTTCTCGGCCTGGTGCGCGGCAGTAAGTCCAGCCATGAAGACTTCGCCCTGACCACTTGGAAATCCGCCAACAAGTCTGCTGTGCTGGACTGGCTCAGCGCCTTCTGCCATCCGCAACTGAAACCGGGCTTCTCGAAAAAGATTCCGATCAGCTACCTCACGCCAGCCACGCTGGTGTCGGGTAAGGAAATGGCGATCCAACTGAGCCTGCCCCGTCGTTCCACCTCTACGGTGGCCGTGCTGGAAACCCAGGCGTTTGGCCGTAAAGTGCAGCGCCTGGATGGTCACAGCAGTGAGCTGGGCAAGGGCAAGACCCTGACCTTGGGCAACATCCGCCACTTGTGGGAAAACTTGCCACAAAAAATCGAGTTGAGCCTCGATCAGTTGGCCAGCCACGTATTCGTCAGTGGTTCGACCGGCGCCGGTAAAAGCAACACGCTGTATGAAATGCTCAGCCAGATCAGCGCCGCCGGCGTGCCATTCCTGGTGATCGAGCCGGCCAAGGGCGAGTACAAGCACGTCTTCGGTCATCGCGATGATGTGAATGTATTCGGTACGCATCCGGCCCATAGTGAGTTGTTGCGCATCAATCCGTTCCGCTTCCCGTTGGCCATTCATGTGCTGGAGCACGTTGATCGGCTCGTGGAAATCTTCAACGTCTGCTGGCCGATGTATGCCGCCATGCCCGCCGTACTCAAAGAGGCGATTCTGCAGGCGTATCAGCAATGTGGCTGGGACCTGGACCTGTCGACCAACCGCTACAGCGATGCGTTGTTTCCGACGTTCAGTGATCTGCTCAGTACCTTGCAGAGCGTAATTGAGGCGTCGGCGTACTCCCAAGAACTCAAGGGTAACTACATCGGTTCGCTGTCCACACGGATCAAATCCCTGACCAATGGCTTGAACGGGCAGATCTTCACCGCCAACGAAATCGAAGGCGCAGAGCTGTTCGATCAGAGTGCAGTCGTTGACCTCAGCCGCATCGGTTCATCCGAAACCAAGGCCCTGATCATGGGGATCCTGGTGATGCGTCTGAGTGAGCACCGCATGGCCGGTGGAGGCATGAATCAGCCGCTGCGTCACGTCACGGTGCTTGAGGAAGCGCATAACATCCTCAAGCGCAGCCCGTCCGAAGGCGGCGCCGAAGGTTCGAGTGTGGTTGGCAAATCTGTTGAGATGCTGACCAACGCCATCGCAGAAATGCGCACCTATGGCGAAGGTTTCATCATCGCTGACCAGTCGCCCCATGCGGTGGATATCGCCGCGATTCGTAACACCAACACCAAGATCATCATGCGTCTGCCGGATGAAATGGACCGTCGTTTAATCGGGAAATCGGTGGCGTTGCGTGATGACCAGCTCGAGGAAATTGCCAAATTACCTAAGGGCGTGGCCATCGTTTATCAGAACGACTGGTTGGAGCCGGTGCTATGCCAGGTGAAGAAGTTCGCAGGTCCCGAGACGCCGTATGTCTACAAGGCCAGTGACACGCGCACAGTGCGTAGCCAGGATTTCAACCTGCAGGTGCTCCGCCTGCTCCTGAGCAACCGGGTACGCACGCCGATCACCCCGGACCTGGCGTTGCTTGAAAACGGGTTGTGTGAATTGCCGTTGCTGGCACACAGCAAAATCGCGCTGTTCGAAGTGCTCAACGCCTACGAGAAAGAGCAGCCAGCGGCGTTGTGCATGCCTGAGGCATTTGCCCACGCGGCACAGTTGGTGGTCGATGTGCTCGGCTGTCGGCAGCAGGTTCAGCAGATCATCCAATCGGCGACCGACTACAGCGATCTCAGCAACCTGCTTGACGTGCTATTGCACGAGCGAGCGACAGGCTTGAGCGCTGAGCTGGCCCTGGCGACCCAGCAGTGCCTGATGAAGGACTACAGCCTGCAGCATGAAAGCCATATCGACATCTATTCAGCATGGCGTGCGCGCCTCGAAACAGGAAGCGTCCTGTGAACTTTGAAAACTTCTTTACTGCAAAGGCCGAGGTTCCGTCCAACCTGGCGCTACTGGCCCGTGAAATGCCAGATCGCTGCGTGATCATTGCCGAACTTGACCGACCTATCGTGCTTACCCAGGAAACCCGCGTGGAACTGCCGGAGATGTCCCCGGAAACACGTGAGCGACTGGAGCGACTGGGCGTTCCAAAAGAGGTCCTGGATGCGATCGGCAGCGAAGCCGAGGCGAAGATCTATGAAGATGCCAACCTGGAGCCCGCCGAAGTCAACGGCAAAGATGCACTGATTCGCACCGACATCGATTACGATCAAAAAGATGCCATGGGCACCACCAACCTGGACCGTATGAAGTCGGGAAGGGCGCCACTGGACGCCACTGGAAAGCCGATCGAGTTGCACCACATCGGCCAGAAACAGGACTCGCCGTTGGCCGAGCTGACCAGTGCCGAGCACCGAGGCAATGGCAACGACAACGTGCTGCACAACAAGCAGAAGGAGTCTGAAATCAATCGCGAAGACTTCGACAAAGAGCGAAAAGACTACTGGAAGGCGCGAGCCGAACAGATCGAGAATCAGCGCTGAGAGCGAAACTCATGAAGAAACTTGAACAACTCGTTGATCTCCACCAGGCCAATACCCGGCCTGTAGATGCCGGCAGCATCCAGAGTCTTGAGCAAAAATTGGGATTTGCACTGTCCGACGAATACAAGGACTACCTGTCTACGTTTGGCGTCATCGTCTTCGACGCATACGAAACATACGGCCTCGGCGTTCCTGAAGATTATTACCTGAATGTCCTGGCCGCGTTCTCGGACCTGAGCCGCGACCCGAACTACCCGAAAAATACTGTGCCACTGCTGGAGATTGGTGATGGGCAGTTCTATCTATACGACAACCAAGCACGGAAAGTTCTGGTTTGGGCTACACCGAATGGTGGCATAGTGCGTGCCGTGGAGGACGGGCTGGAGGCCTTTTTGATCAAGCATGTCTTCGCGGGCTAGCTAACAACAGTTTGAGGCGGGAGGGTTTGGCGTCTCTCTTGCTGTGAATCGCTCTTGGTTTCGTAGATACCTCCAAGTCTTCGACGGAGGTCGGTTAAACCACTTCGCTTTTGGCCGGATCCGATCTGTCGAAACCGGCAGCACCCGGCCGAAGCGGACGTCCGCAGTAATTTTTATCAAGCGGCGTCCATATCAAATTTTGAAATCCGGGGAGCTGGACTCGATGGCCGGTGTGCCATGTCCGGGATCGGACAGGAGGTTGGGTCGCCTAGGCGAGCAGCGGGGTTTGCCTGACATGAGAGTCCTTCTCGTAGTACGTCCAGAAAGCCGATTGTTGTCGATTGCCGAGGCTAGCTGGGAAATCCTTGTACGATTGGACTAATCCCTTGAATGGCTTGCATCAAACCGCTCGCGGGCGGTGCGAAAGTCCTCCGCGTTTTCGATCAGCCAGGCCCACAGCGGCACCATCTTCGCCAGAAAGCCTCTACCGATTGGCGTAAGACGATACTCGACCCTCGGCGGCACTTCGTTGTAGTCAAACCGCGAGATCAGACCATCACGCTCCAACTGCCTAAGGCTGCGCGTCAGCATGCGTTGCGTAACGCCTGCTAAGCGGCGGGCTATCTCGGCGTGACGCAAGGTTCCCGCTACCCCCAGCACGTGCACGATTCCCAGCGACCATCGGTTGCCAGCGTGCGTCAGTACTTCGCGCTTGAGGCTGTCATCCTCGGCGCTGAGCGCGGCGCACGCGGCCTGGGAATGTCGGATCACTTCGTCTTCGGTCATGCCGTCATGCAGTATCACGCATGTGCCTTCTTCGTAATGTGGGTCAAGAGTGACAGGATAAACGTCACATTCACTCACTTATGGAGACCGCGATGCAATCGCTCAACCCTGCTGAAACTCGAAAGGTACTAGTAGTCGGCACTGGCGAACTTGGCAAATCGGTACTTGAATCGCTAGTCACTCTCACGGCCATGAAAGTCTCGGTGATGCTGAGGCCGGTTTATGAGAACAGCCATGAAACGGACAAGGTTGAGTTGGCTGAATGGCTCGAAAACCTTGGCGTCGAGATCATTTACGGGGACGCAGTTGGCGACTCAACCGAAGCCCTTGCACGTCAGTTCAGTCGATTCGATACGCTAGTCAGTTGTCTTGGTTTCGCTGCGGGGCCAGGCATTCAGGTAAAGCTAACGGAAGCCGCCTTGCAGTCGAGCCTTGTGCGCTACATTCCGTGGCAGTTTGGTGTGGACTACGACGTGATCGGCTATGGAAGCCCACAGCCGCTCTTCGATGAGCAATTGGATGTCCGCCAGATGCTTCGCGCCCAAACCCGGCTGCAATGGCAGATTATTTCCACCGGCATGTTCACGAGTTTTCTCTTTGAGCCTGCCTTGGGCGTAGTCGATATTGAGAACAGCACCGTACGCGCACTTGGTGATTGGGAGACGGCTGTCACGGTGACCACCCCTGAAGACATTGGACGGCTGACCGCGCGCATCGTGGCCGAGCCGGTGGGCGACCCGATTATCTTCTGTGCAGGCGATACTGTTACTTACGGGCAACTCGCCGACACTGTCGAAAACCTCGTAGGACGTACCATGCGGCGTGAGCAGTGGTCAGTGTCTTACCTAACAGCTGAGCTTGCCAACAACCCAAGTGATGCAATGCGCAAATACCGAGCCGTATTCGCAGAGGGCAGGGGCGTGGCTTGGAAAAAGGAGCACACCTACAACGCAGTCCACGGCATTCACACATCGACGATCACGCAATGGGCTCAGCAAAACCTTTAGTCACGCCCATGCAGCGCTGAGTCTCTTTTTCGGCATTGAGCGCTCAGCTTCTAGCCGAGTGCATTCCGCCATGAAGGGCAGCTATTGGACGGGGGCTGTAGTCGCTAAAGGGATGCAGTCAGCCAGAAGCGGACAGTGAACGCCTTAGTTCGCTAGGTACAAGTCCTGTCCAGCGCTTGAACGAGCGGCGGAAGTTGGGCGTTGATAAGCCAGCTGTAGCCGGCACGCTCGATGGACTGTCGCATGGAGGAATTTCCTATAGAAAGCGGGAAAAAATTATAATCTACACGCCCTTATGTGAAAAATTTATAGGTAGATACTCTGGGGGCATGAAGGACCGGGCCTACATCGTCTGGCTACTTCCGCAAGCCAGCGCCGTCGACCGCGCGGAACTCCTTCTCAGTGCTCCATCGAGGCAAATGGCGATCTGCTCGGCAATGTCAGGCCCCACACGGCCCCACACGGCCCCAAGCGAGCGCGTGCCATTGGCATTCAAACCACCAATGGCGGGGTAGGGGCGGGACGACTTCCAGCATTTCCTGGTAAGTCCGTCCGGCCCGCAGCGGTGTGCCGGTACGACCTACCCGCAATCACGGCAGGCGTATTCTCTATGGGGGTGCCTACGACTGCACATCGACCGGCGCTATAGCTCTCCTGCCTGCCACCGTTGCTCTTGTGCGGACAACGCGGCGGCAATGCTGCCTAGGTCATTCGATGGCAGCTCTTGCGGTAACAGGTCAAGCCCCGCGCTTGCGAAGAGCTGTCCGTAGCTGTTGCGAAGCTCGGCATAGGAGAGGTCACGGCGCAGATTGGCCTGCAGGACGTTCAGCTCACCTTGGATCAGCTCCAGCTCGCCAATGCCCTGGGCCTTGTGACGGTTGCGCAGCTGCTCGACGATCTGGCTGTCCAGCCCTGCCAGTTGTTGACTGGTCCTGAACTGGCGCTGGGCTTCATTGAAGTTGGCGTTGGCGACATAGAGCTGCGCCAGGATTGCCATGGACATGGCCTGGCGACGGGCTTCGACTACCTGTTCGCCTGCTTTGGCGGCATCGATAGACGCCGGTCCAGACAGGACGTTGAATAGATTCCAGGTGACCTTGACGCCGTAGTCGGCCCAGCTCTGGTTGACCAGAAAGCTGTTGCTGTCGTAATGGCCGCCGGCTGAGAACTCCAATCCTGGCAGCAAGCGCAGCATGGCCTTGCGGGTCTCCGCCGCGCTGATCCGGGTCTGGTAATCCTGCTCGCGTAGCTCCGGACGGTTGGCCAGGGCTTCCTGCTCGAGTCGGGCCCAGTCCAGCTTCAGCTCAGGCACCGGATAATCATCGTTGGCGGCCAGCGTGAGTTCGGTACCCAAGGGCAGGTTGATCAGTGTGGCCAGCTCGGTCTTGGCAAGGGACAGCGCGCGCCGTTGCTCCTCCAGCTGCCGGGTCGCCTCGATCAGGGCGCGCTGGTAGTTGAGCGCCTGAACGGGGTCCCCGATGAGCCCTTCGCTCATGCGTTGACTGTTGTCGCGCGCCTGGTCGACACGCGCCATCAGGCTATCGATCTGCGTGAGTAGGCGCTCTGCTGCCAGCGCACGCCAGTAGGCGGACCGTACGTCCTGAATGATGGTGTGCACCACCTTGCGCCTGCGTTCCTGTACCACCAGGCGCTGATCACCCTGCTGCTTGGCGTTGACGTAGCTGACGCCAAAGTCGAGCACGTTCCACACCATGGTCAGATCGGCGACTTCACGGTCACGGTCTTGCGAGGTAGAGGGCTCGAGCGACTGGGTGCCGGTCTGGATGCTCTGGCTGCTGGAGGCACTGATATTGTTGCGCCCGGCATAACCTGCCGACAGCGCCATGCGAGGCAGCATGTCGAAGCTGGCCAGGTCCAATTGGCGCTGCGCCAGCGCTTCTTCCATGACCTTCAGGCGCGCCTCGAGATTGTACTTGACCGCGCGCGCCATGGCCTCGTGCAGGGTCAGCGGGCCACTCAAAGGCTCCTGGTCCTTGAACATGATTGCCAGGTCCTGCCTGGCGCGTTGCTCGCTGACGCTGCGATCAATGGGCTGGCTCGTTACCGCGCACCCGCTGACCGCTAGCGCCAGGACACTGGCGCTGAAAAACTTCGTTTTGCTCATCCTTGGGCCGCCCCCTGGTACGGCACTCACTCGATGCTTGTTGTGTTGTGTCGATTACGCTTCCGGCATCTTCAGCGGCATTTGTCCCAGCGCCCACGCAAGATCCCTGACCTGGCGTTGCTCGCTTTCGCCGATCTGGTGCAACTGTTGGCTCAACGTCGGTGCGCCAGTCATCTCAGCCCCAGCCAAGCTACTACCAGCCTGGCGGCCCCAGCGTAGCTGGACTCCTTCCGATTCCTGCGACACCTCCTTGGCGAAGATGCTGGAAAAGCTGCTGGTACCGAACACTCCACCATCACCGCCGCCGAAGCCCAGGAAGCCGACGCCGCTGCTCGCGCCCGCACCTCTGTCGCTGCTCGCGAAAACCTGGGCGAGGTAGCTGGGTGCAAGCTGACCGCGGTTGATGAAAATGTCGCCCGTGGTAGGAATGCCGCTGCCTAGGGTCGGCTGCTCGAAGAGCGGTGCCGGCAGCAAGGGCGAGGTGAAGGGCGATGGCGGAGTCGTCGATTGAGCGGGCTCGAATGTCCTGCTGGAGTCCGGCAGCGATACCGTCGGTGCGGCGCTTCGAAACTCCGGATCGCCTTCCACTTGGGATAGAA
>JAEAMG010002796.1_pt1 | contig 10336 bp, 8 predicted proteins | sample 8958741 | NCBI WGS metagenome assembly JAEAMG01 (sample SAMN16933256, study PRJNA681125) | bioreactor sludge metagenome | isolation source: anaerobic bioreactor treating anionic surfactant - SDBS | place: India: Bengaluru | collected 2019-02-28
TATTCCTGTGGTTTGCCGCTCTGGGGAGCGGCGTTCCCAGGACTGAATCTTTTGTTTTGCTGCGCTGAAAGCGCCTCTTCTTTCAAGCGAATTCCGGGACGAAGCATAGATGCCTGGAAAGTTTTACAGTTGGGAGTGCAGTTGAAAAAGCCTATTCGTTGTCTGCTGAACGGGTCTACGGGAGAGCGAGGGCGCTTGTGGTTTTCATGCCTTAATCAAGGGCGTGAATCCGTTCGCATCGCGGGCACTTGACCAAGGGTTTGTCATACTCCGGAGGGATTTTAAGTTTCAGGCCGCATGGGCATGGAACGAAACGAAACTGATGCAGGTTGCGAACAAGTTCACCCGCTTCCCGGTATCGTTGACGGACGCCCGGGTCCTGGATTTGCGATTGTAGCGCGATATCTTCCCCGCCTCCGGCTGCAGCGGTGAGGGCGGAACGGGCAGCCGGAGTTTGCGCTCCCTGTTCCGCGGAAAGCGCTTCGGCCGGTATGTTCACCGCCTTTCCGCTGCCGATGGTGTTGGCTGCAGCGGCATAAGCGGTGTAGGAAGCGCCGCCGCCCATGGAACGCAGGATGCGTATGCGTTCTTCAACGGGTGGATGGGTGCTGGTCAACGAAGAAAAAGCGCGGGCCCCTTGCAGAGGATTGATGATATACATGGGCGCCAGCGCCCGGCTGACGGATTCCTTGCCGCCCGGGTTTCCGGAAATAATTTCCAGCGCACTCGCAAGTCCTTCCGGATATCGCGTATACACGGCACTTCCCGCGTCTGCAAGATATTCACGACGCCGGGAACAGGCGAAATAGAGCAGTTGCGCCAGGAGCGGCGCCAGGATGGCGAGTACCAGAGCGACAATCAGCAATATTACCCGGAAGAGGCCTTCTCCCTTTTCAGAGCGGCTGGACGTGAAACGGCGTGAGGAGCCTGCATTCGAGTACCACATGATGCGCAGGAAAAGTTCCGTAAGCATGATGATGGAGCCAATCATAATCCCCGCAAAGGTCATGAACAATACGTCCCGGTTTGCGATGTGAGATATTTCATGGGCAATGACGCCCTGCAATTGGTCCCGGTTGAGTTTTCCCAAGAGTCCCTGGGTAATGGCTACGGACGCATGGTTCGGGTCCCTGCCTGCGGCAAAGGCGTTCAGAGACATGTCATCAATGATATAAACCTTGGGTGTGGCGGTCAGCCGGGCGGCAAGGGTCATTTCCTCGACCACATTGAAAAGGCGGGGGTGATCCTGCTTTTGAATTTCATGGGCGCCTGCGGCGGCCATGAGCAACCGATCGCCTGAAGCGTAGGCAGCCAAAGCCTGACCTCCCCAAATAAGAAAGGCAATTCCCATACCGAAGAGGCCCCCTATGGGAATGAAATACCGGTAATTTCCCATCACAAAGGAATTGGAGACAGGGTAGATGGCAAAGCCGATACTAAACCCCACGGCCAAAAGCAGGATAAGCATCAAAAAAATCAACGCCATAGATTTGCGGCGATTTGCGCGGATCAGTTCAAACATAATAGACAGTATCCCCTTGGGGTTTTAACATCTACGGCACCTAATGCGCGGAGAATTTGTACCGTTTATAAAATCCCACGGGTTTAATCACCCGGTAGCACTTTTAGGAGAAGGAAACCTTGGGCACTTCACGTTCGGCCGGGGCATCTACCTCGAAAAAGTCCGCTTTTTTGAAATTGAACATGCCCGCCACAATATTGCCCGGGAACATTTCAACCCGATTATTGAAAGTCATTACGGAATCATTATAGGCTTGTCGCGCGAAGCTGATGCGATTTTCGGTGGAACTCAGCTCCTCCTGCAGGGCAAGAAAATTCTGGTTGGCTTTCAAATCCGGATACCGTTCCACTACCACAAAAAAATTACTCAAGGCCTTGTTAAGACCACTTTCAGCCACGGCCTGTTCAGCGGCGCCGGCCTCTTTTTGGGAGGCGCCCTGTGCCAGATTTCGGGCTTTGACCACGCTTTCCAGGGTTTCCCGTTCATGGGTCATATAGCCCTTGGCTGTTTCCACCAGGTTCGGGATCAGGTCGTGGCGGCGTTTCAGTTGCACATCTATTTGCGACCAGGCGTTTTTAACGGCATTGCGCAACCGCACCAACACATTAAAAACACCAATTATCCATAAAATCAATACACCGACCACGCCTGCAACAATTAATAGAATGGTCATCTGACTCATAACGGGCTCCTTCATTTGCTTTTGGGGGTTAAGTGTGTTCTTGGTCTTGCCGGAATAAATCGCGCAGCCAGTATACAATGGCTGGTTCGTGTGCGGTTTCCATACCTTCTTCGATTATGACGAGCAACTCGCCGCGGTCAAACCAAATACCGTGCCCTTTTGGACACTGATCATGTATAATCGGTTTCGCGCCGCCTGTAACTAATTTATGCATTGGCGAGTCACAAATGGGACAAAGCCGAGCTTCTTCGCCTTCAGTTACGGAAGGATTTCCGGAAGAGAGAAAGCCTTCCGTCAAGGTATGGTTTTCGAGAAGAAGGTCAAGTTCGCCGGCATCGAGCCAGATGCCATGGCAGGCGCCGCAATAGTCCAGCTCGATTTCGTCGAACTCGACAGCGAAGAGAATTTCTTGACACGAGGGACATTTCATAAATAACATTTTAAGTCTAACGGTCGGGAAGAGTCAATATCTTCTCCGAAAAATGATATGCTTAGGTGTGCCAGAAAGTAACCGGAAATGGCCGATCACGTGAGGAATACTTTTTATGAAAAGGATGTTGAAGACGATTCTCGTTCTGGTGATTATCCTGCTGGTCACCATTCCGGCCTCTGTCAGCGGTCTGCTTTATCTAAATGGCCGTGTCGGGGTAGAGACAGATTTTCGGCAAAGCAGTTTTCTTGCCGCGAAACCGGAACCGTTGTCGGATGTGTTGACGGTCAAGGCGGTCACCTTCAATATTCAGGACCTCTGGATCGTGGGAAGAAACCGTCCGGAAAGAATGCGGCACATCGCGCGGGTTTTGACCGATCTTGATCCTGATATCGTGGGTTTTCAGGAAGCCTTTATCAAAGAAGATAGGGCTGAACTGCTCCAGGCGCTGGATTCAAGCCGGCTCATTCATCATCACTATTATCCCAGCGGCTTGGGAGGCAGCGGCCTGCTCATTTGTAGCGTCTGGCCGATTCGAGAGGTCTTCTTCCATCGCTTTTCGGTTTCCGGTCCCGCGCGACGGCTATGGGAAGGGGATTATTGGGCAGGGAAGGGTGTCGCTCTCGCCCGTATCGAGACGCACGCCGGTATGCTGGATTTTTATAACACCCACGCCCAGGCCGGATACGGGCGCGCCTCCTATCGCGAGCTTCGACGGGTTCAGATGACCGAACTTGCGGCCTTTATAAACCAATCGCGTACGGGCACCTCTCCGGTATTTCTTGTGGGCGATATGAATTGCGGTGTCGGCAAAGTTGACTACGAAACGGTTGTGGAACAGGCCGGCTTGAAACGCGCGATGGCCCTGGATACCAGGATAGACCATATCTTTGTTACGGACGATAAGCACCACACCCATGAAATTCTGGAGACTGTGCCCATAAAGGAACGAGTTACCGAGGGCGCTTCTACCTTCAACTTGAGCGATCACATTGGCTACATGAGCACGATACGCCTTGTGCCGGCACGTGATGTGCAGTCCGCAGAGAGCGGAGCCGTCTGAAACGCACCCGATGAATTTTGATTTTACCCATTGATATGTGCAGACGGGAGGGGATTAATCGCGGTGGAAAACTGTGTCGCTTCAGAGTGGGCCCCGAAGCATATAATGTTGCGTATGACGGCACCCTGCCTTTCAGAAGTATGAGGGCATTCACCCCGCTTTAGATGCCCTTCACTCCTGTCGTTCAGTCCACATGAGTTTTTAAGAATCGTTTCAGCCCGTGTATCTCTCCCATTCTATGATGATGCCTTCTTAAGTGCAATGCATTGAAAAGATCGTTTACAGGGCGGCATTTTATCGAAGTGCAGCGTGGGGATAACTTGATCCGGATGCTCAAATTCTGCAAAATGGGAGCAGTTAATATTCGAGTATACTCATCCGGGTTGAAGTGTTTGAGCAAACCAGCGAAACAGAGGTTCCCAAGGGCCTTGCGGTAAAGAGGGTTGGGAATGTGCGCCGCGCGGGCATAACCGACAGGTTTCTTGCGGACAGTTTCCGCTAACGGAACTATATTGATGCCCAAAGGGTGGAATAGGTCCGTTTGAATCGCGGAAGGTGATATCGTATAAAAGGACATGTGGTTAACGCATGGAATATACAAGGAAACAGGCATGAAAATAATGGGTACTCTCTTCGCCCCGGCGCCCCATATTCCCCGTCTTCCTGATGAGGAAGTACGGCGCTTATATCCCCGTTATCGGTGGCGCATCATGGAGTCCACGTTTATCGGTTATGCCGCGTTTTATCTGGTCCGTAATAATCTTTCCGTTGTGGCGAAGGACATGGAAAGTGCGTTACAGTACGACCATTCGGATATTGGCAGTCTGCTTGCAATCAGCGCCATCAGTTACGGTGTCGGCAAGTTTATCATGGGGGCGGTTTCCGACCGCAGTAATCCGCGCGTCTTTATGGCCTTTGGCTTACTGTTGACGGCGCTGTTAAATTTTATCTTCGGCAGCGTGGCCAATTTCCCCCTCCACCTGCTTCTCTGGACGCTGAACGGGTTTATTCAGGGAATGGGTTGGCCGCCGTGCGGTCGTTCCATGGGCCATTGGTATAGCGAGAAGGAGCGGGGTCTTATGTTCAGTGTCTGGAACACCTCGCATAACCTTGGCGGCGGCATCACGGGATACCTGGCCGCCTGGGCCGCTGATTTTTACGGAGGCTGGGAATATGCCTTTTTTGTGCCTGGAGTATTGGCGGCAGCAGGCTCTGCATACTTGTTCTTCCGTTTGCGTGATACGCCCCAGTCAGTGGGTCTGCCTCCCATTGAGGAATATAAGAATGATTACCCCCAACGCACCGTCGCGGGCGAGGAACCCGAACGTGAGCTGGGCACGCGCGAATTGCTGTTCGATTATGTTCTTACCAACAAATATGTATGGTTGCTCGCGTTCGCGAATTTTTTCGCCTACATCACCCGGTACAGCATGCTGGATTGGGGTCCCATGTATCTTCGTGAAATCAAGGATGCCTCACTCGTGGGTGGCGGCTTGGCGGTGACCGTGCTGAACTTCGGCGGCATCCCATCCACGATTCTTTTCGGTTGGTTTTCCGATCTGATCGGGGGACGTCGGGGAATGGTGTGCGTCCTTTGTCTCATACCGATCCTCGGGGCGTTTGTCGCCATGATATTTACGCCGGCGGGGTTCCTATGGCTGGATATGATCCTGCTTGCCCTTGTTGGCCTCTTCGTCTACCCTGTCATAAATCTCATTGTCATTATTGCTCTCGACCTGACCGGCAAGAAAGCCATTGGCACGGCGGCCGGCCTTATCGGCTTGTTTGGATATCTGGGGCGTACCGCCCAGGCCAAAGGGTTTGGCTGGATGCTGGATTATTTCGGGGCCTTATGGGGCAAGGAAGAGGCCTGGGCGCTTGTCATCACCACCATTATCATCAGTACGATGGCGGCCATCATTTTGCTGGCGTTTACCTGGAAATTGAAACCCCGCGCATGAGCGTACCGGGCATTCCATTGGTCGGGGCGGCGGTTACATACGAATTGTTGTGAAGTAAGGCTGTAAAATACAGTATACTTGCGTTTGTAGTCAGTCGTTGCAGTATGCGGTTGTAATGTCTGGAGAAGTACTTATGGCAAAACGAACCAGATTGGTTACGGGCGGCGCGGGTTTTATTGGTTCTCATGTGGCGGATGCCTATGCGGCCAAAGGGCACGCGGTTATTGTGGTGGATGATCTGTCTTCGGGAAATCCGGATTTTCTGAACAAGGCGTGTGCATTTTATAATCTCGATATCCGTTCGATGCAGTTGGAACAAGTTTTTGAGGAGCATCCCATCGAGGTGGTCAGTCACCATGCGGCGCAAATAGATGTACGCAAGAGTATGGACGACCCGCTGTTTGACGCCGACATCAATATCAGGGGTGTGCTGAACCTGTTGGAAATGTGTGTCAAGTATAAGGTCAAGAAACTTATTTTTGCCTCTACGGGCGGCGCGATTTACGGTTCACCCAAAACACTGCCTGCTGATGAGACGTGCCCGCCCAATCCGGAATGCCCGTATGGCGCCAGTAAATTCTGTTCGGAACAGTATATCCAGCTCTATTCGCGCATTCATAAACTGGCCTACACCATACTGCGCTATCCCAATGTATACGGACCACGGCAAAGTCCTCACGGCGAAGCCGGTGTATGCTCCATTCTGACGGGCAAGATGCTCGCCGGGGAGACGCCGACCTTGTATGGCCAAGGCAAGGCTTTTCGCGATTATGTTTATGTATCGGACATTGCCGCGGCCAATCTGCTGGCGTTGGACAAAGGCAGTCATAAAACATTGAATCTCGGTTCCTGCCAGGCGGTGAGCGTAAAAGAGTTGTTTGACATTATTGCCGGGCTTACGGGATTCACGGGCAAGCCCATCCTGAAGCCTCTGCGCCCCGGCGAAGTGGAAGGCATCTATATTAGCGGGAAACGCGCAGCCGCCGAGTTGGATTGGAGGCCGAAGGTCAGCCTTAAAGACGGTCTTGCCAAGACGGTGGCTTATATCCGGGATCAGCAGAAGGAAACAGTGAACGGCGAATAACGGACAGTCCCGGCCCTTGTGCGTCCCGTGTCGCTTTCAGGAGAATAATAATTCTCCAGCGGGTGTTCTATAAATAATACGTTCTGGGGCGTCTTTCCCTGGAGCTGGAAATTGAGCCGTTTTTTTTATTTCGGGCGGCTTTTTATATCTGATGAGGAATCGTGAGATGGCCAATGTCGCTCAACTGGTGCTTCTTTCGGGAGGCCATAAAGGGCGTAGCGTGACGATTCAGGGGGTTATATCTATTGGGCGTCATCCGGAAAACACAATCCAGTTTGATGATTTGCAGGTGTCGAGACGGCATGCTCAGGTTTTCCGGAAGCGGGATGGGGTGTACATAAAAGATCTGGGCAGCGGCAATGGAATTTATATTGGTCCCCTGCGAATAGACGATTATCGTCTTTCAGATGGGGATATAATTCGGATAGGCAAGCAGCAAATCCAGTTCAGAGATGCAGTGGAGGAATTGGCTCAGCCGGATTCGGGTACGGGGAATCTGGTCATTCAGGACCAGCAGACCAGTCGCATCGAAGCGGCAAAAGCGGAGAATGTATATCGTACCTTTTTCGAAGCGCCGAGTGAATCCAGTACTTCGGTGGAGCTGCGTGAGATACAAAAACGTCTGCGGGCGGTGTACGCCTCCAACCAAATCATAGCCAGTGAACACTCCCTTGACAAGGTGTTCGATACGATTATGGGGCAGATATTTACGCTGATTCCCGCACACAACGGGCTTATTCTGCTTGCGGAGGAAGGGGGAGAAGAACTGAAGGCCGAATACGTGCGCAGCGCCATGCCGGGCATAAAAATACATGTCAGTTCCAGCATTATCAACCGCTGCTATGAGAACGGAGAGGCCATCATCACCAGCAACGCTCCCCAGGATGAGCGGTTTCTGGCGGGCGCGAGCATCATTGCCGAGAACATTTCCTCCGCTATGTGCGTGCCGCTGACACACCAGGGGGAACGGTTGGGCGCCATTTATGTGGACAATCACGGAGAAAGCAGCGCCTTCGCCAATAACGATCTGGAACTGTTGGTGGCGCTGGCCGCTTCGGCGGCGACCGCCATTAAAAACGCCCAGTTTGTCAGGAAAATTGAACAGGCCTACCAAGACACGCTCGTCGCACTGGCCAGCGCCATCGAATTGCGAGACCACTATACAGTAGGCCACACTTGGCGCGTGACGAACTTTGCCATGGAAATCGCCCGTGACCTGGGATGGGACGATGCGAAAATCAACGAAGTTCAGATGGGCGGTGTACTTCATGATGTCGGCAAGATTGCCATAGATAATGCGATCCTGACAAAGACGACGGAACTCAGCGAGTCTGAATTTGCGCAAATGAAAGTTCACCCGGAACGGGGTGCGGACCTTCTGCGTGATGTAAAGTTTCTGCATCCGATCATCCCCTATTGTCTTTTCCACCATGAACGCTGGGATGGACGCGGATATCCTTTCGGCCTCAAAGGAGAGGACATCCCCGTCGAGGGTCGTCTCATTGCGGTTGCCGACGCCTTTGATGCCATGACCAGTACCCGTCCTTACCGAAAGGGCATGGACCCGGATGCCGCACTCAGCGAAATCATCCACGGGAAAAACACACAATTTGACCCGGTCATAGTGGATGCGATTGAGCGTTGTTACAAGGAGGGTCGCGTGGACCGTATCCTCCAAGATTATCATAAGAAAGAGGCGCGCAGTATAGCCTGCCCCTTCTGCAGTACCTTTATCCGGTTCGATGAGTCTGTGGGGCATGGCGGCCAGGTGCAATGCAACGTATGCCATAAAATGATTCATATCATCCAGAAGGACGATGTTTTCTTCGGCTTTTTGGGAACCCGTATGCCAGATGACGGGAACACGCAGACATCATAAACAATCTATGCGGGGGGAAGGGGGCAACCCGCCGGATTGGATACGAATTGCGCCTCAAATTTTTCATGGGAAATGCTTGTGGAACGAGAATTTTTCAATAGTCCCGAAGATACGAGTTTCCTGGATTGGTACGACGCGCTGGTATCCGTTATAGAAGCGGAAGGGCGCGAGGCGGCCTCAAGCCTGCTAGGGCATCTGCTGGAATGGGCCAGGCGGGAAGGGCTCGATATTCCGGCAAGCGCCAACACGCCTTATGTAAATACCATCGCGCCCAGTGAGGAACCGCCCTATCCGGGCGACCTTGATCTGGAGCGCGCTGCCAGATCGCTTATTCGCTGGAATGCCATGGCCATGGTTGTCCGCGCCAACCGGGAATCGGAAGGTATCGGCGGTCATATTTCAACGTATGCCTCCGCGGCAATGCTCTACGAAGTCGGCTTCAATCATTTCTTTCGAGCACGGACGGAGGAGTATGGCGGCGATCAATTGTTTATCCAGGGCCATGCCGCGCCGGGAATATACGCGCGCGCTTTTCTGGAGGGACGACTGACCCAGGTCCAATTGGAAAATTTCAGGCGGGAACTGCGGCCGGGCGGCGGACTCTCGTCCTACCCGCATCCCTGGTTGATGCCTGACTTCTGGAGTTTCCCTACGGTAAGCATGGGGTTGGGCCCCATTATGGCCATATACCAGGCCCGCTTTAACCGTTACCTTGAGCATCGGGGATTGAAGCATTCCCCTGGGGGGCACGTATGGGCTTTTCTCGGGGATGGCGAAACCGATGAGCCGGAAACTCTGGGCGCCATTACCCTTGCCTCGCGGGAATGCCTTGACAACCTGATTTTTGTGATTAACTGCAACCTGCAGCGTCTCGACGGCCCGGTTCGGGGCAACGGTCATATTGTGCAGGAATTGGAGGCGGTATTCCGTGGCGCTGGATGGAATGTAATCAAGGTGCTCTGGAGCGGCGACTGGGATCCGATTTTCGAGATGGATTCGGAGCGTATTTTGCCGGATGTATTGGGTTCGCTTGTAGACGGTGAATATCAAAAGTTCAGCGTGGAATCCGGTGCTTATATCCGGCGCAAGCTGCTTGCCCGGGAACCTCGTCTGGAATCCTACCTTGCCCGAATCAGCGATCCGCAACTGCGCAGGCTGCGCCGAGGCGGCCATGATCCGCTGAAGGTGTTTGCCGCCTATCACCATGCCGTAAATCACCGGGGGCAGCCGACTGTCATTCTGGCGAAGACCATCAAGGGCTATGGTCTGGGGGAAAGCGGCGAGGGAAAGAATATCACCCACCAACAGAAAAAAATGAATGAGGATGAATTATGGGAGTTTCGGGGCAGATTCGGCATTCCCATTTCCGATGAGGATATTGCTTTTGCCCCGTTTTACAAGCCCCCGGAGGGTAGTCCTGTCATCGAATATATAAAAAAACGCCGGGAGGAGCTGGGCGGCTGGCTGCCGCGGCGCCGGGCATCGGCAGCGCCGCTCAAGATTCCAGGAAAGTCTCTGTTCGAGGAGTTTTATCTTGGAGCGGAACGTCCCGTTTCGACTACCATGGCCTTTGTACGCATCCTCATGAAGCTGTTGCGCGACCCGGATGTGGGCGGCAGAATTGTGCCTATCGTTCCGGATGAAGCCCGCACGTTCGGTATGGACGGTCTGTTTCGTCAAATCGGGATTTACAGTTCCACTGGGCAAGCTTATGA
>JAEAMG010002800.1_pt1 | contig 10332 bp, 8 predicted proteins | sample 8958741 | NCBI WGS metagenome assembly JAEAMG01 (sample SAMN16933256, study PRJNA681125) | bioreactor sludge metagenome | isolation source: anaerobic bioreactor treating anionic surfactant - SDBS | place: India: Bengaluru | collected 2019-02-28
ATTGTTGGAAGACACCTGGACCATCTGCCGTAACGGGGTACAGATGGGCGCCCAGGAGGTATTCGTGGATTGCCCGTCCCGGGAAAAGGGGCAGTACCTGGGCGACGCGGTCATTACGGCGCGGGCCCATCTGTGGCTGACCGCCGATCCATCCCTCACGCGCAAGGCCATCCTGGACTTCGTCCGTTCCCGTGTAATCCATACGGGGCTGATGGCCGTAGCGCCGGGAAATTTCATGCAGGAAATTGCGGACTACTCACTGCAGTTTCCCGTGGTGGTGTTGGAGTATTACCGGCTGACAGGCGACCGGGAAACCGCCGCCTTTGCCGCGGACACGGTATACAAAGACCTGTTTGAATACTTTGCCGGGTTTGAAAATAAACAAGGGCTGCTGGCGGGTATTGACAAGAAAAACGCGAAGTGGGTGCTGGTGGACTGGCCGGAAAACCTGCGCGATGGTTATGATTACGACGATTCCCTGAAAAAAGGGAACACGGTGCTGAACGCCTTTTATTACGGCGGACTGCGCGCCGCGGCGGCATTGCTGGAACTGCTGGGGGCGGACGGCAGCGTGTACACCGAAAAGGCCGGTCGCCTGGCACGCAGTTTTGCCGAACACATTGCCGATTCGGACACGGGTCTATACCGGGATGCGCCCGGGTCGAAGCATTACTCCCTGCACGCCAATGCGGTGCCGCTGGCCTTCGGCCTGACGGAAGGGGCGGACAAAGCGCGCATGCTGGAGCACATCCGCGCAAAAGGGTTGTCCTGCGGCGTGTATATCGCCTCCTACGTTATTGAAGGCTGTTTCAAGGCAGGCGCGGCCGACCTGGGCTTCGCGTTGCTCACCTCCACTGATGAACATTCCTGGAATGAGATGCTGCGCCACGGCGCCACCACCTGCATGGAGGCCTGGGGACCGGACCAGAAATGGAACACCAGCTGGCTGCACCCATGGGCCAGTTGCCCGATTTATCTTATCGCCCAATACGTGCTTGGACTGTATCCCGCTGCACCCGGTTGGACAGGCATCCGCATCGCCCCCGCGCCTGTGGCCAACCTTCCCGCAATGGAACTGAAAGTGCCGCTGCCCTCGGGCCACATCATCGCTCGGCACACCCCTGGGGAAGGATATGTCTATACGGTGCCCAAAGATATCCCCGTGGAAACGGATGCGCCGGAAGCGTTGAAGATCCAGGTCGTCAGAGAACCATAGGGAATGTCTTTGCAGAGGTTGGGTTCATTGGGTCAATCGGTTCGGTTGGATCAGTCCGATCGATCGGATCGTTCCTCATAGTTTCGGCAGTCTGCCCTTGCTCATGCGTCGGATTACCCAACGGGTGGCGCCGGGAAGAAAACGCTTGCACCAGGTGAACACCTTGCCGTGAAAGGTCACCGTCACTTCCGGTTTCCGCCGGTATAGCGCATTGATAATCTCGCGCGCCGCCCCGGGCGTGGATACCACCAGCCACCACGGGACGGGGTCGGGTTTGTCACTTACCTTGCCGTACCGGTCCAAATGGCGGATTTCACTGTCCACAAATCCCGGCTTGATTAACGTTACGGAAACGCCCAACTCGTCCAGGTCATGATAGATGGATTCACCCAACCCATTGACTGCAAATTTGCTGGCGTTGTACGCGGAGGCTGAAGGGGTGCCGACAACGCCGGCCACACTGCCCAGCAGCCCAAGTTGCCCGCGGGACGCCCTGAGCGCCTCCAATGTGGCATAAACCGTGTTAAGCAACCCGAAAAAATTCGTTTCAAACTGGCGGCGGTAGTCCTCTACCGTAATTTTAAAAATGGGACCGGTCACCCCGGTTCCCGCATTGGCAAGGACGATATCAATACGGCCGAAGGCCTCGAGGGTACTCGCCACGGCAGCATCCAGCGCCTTGCGATCATTGACGTCGGCCGTAAACATCAATACCGGCGCGCCGAGCGCTTCCACTTCCGCCTTGACCGCGGCAAGTTTATCTACGCGCCGCGCCAACAATGCCAGTCGCGCGCCCTCGGCAGCCAGTTGGCGGGCGGTTTCCGCGCCAATACCTGAAGAGGCGCCGGTAATGAAAACCACTTTGTCCTGAAATCTTCTGCCCATGACTAGTGTTCCTTACCGGCTGAATTAACGCAAGCGCCGTATGTTTTGTCCCGGTACCTTCAAGGTACTGCCCTTGATTTCGGCATCCATGCTCATGGTTTGGCCCATAAAGGATGCTGATGCATTCACTTTGTTACCGTTGACACGCCATTTGCCTGGAACCGCGCCCACCAGCGAGTGGCTCGCTGTTGCCTGGCCATTCGGCCCAAGCTCTATCACGGCCGGACCGTAGGGAGTGTTTACCTCCCAAGCCGTGCCCACAAGCGTTTCCGCCGTCAGCGGGGGGCCGGAGGGAGCCGATTGCTGTTGTTTGTACTGGGGAATTGTGGGCGGCGGTGGCGCGTACACAACGGGCAAATCCGTCACTGCGGCCGGCGGCTCCGAAGGTATTTCCGTAGGCGCTGGGGGCGGAGGTGTCATTGCGGGTGCTGCAACAGGCGCCTCTTCCTGCAGGGGCGCCGTATTGCGCATGGCGTTCAACACAAAGGGTACTATCAGCAACATAAGGAGTACTCCTATTGCTGCTATAAGAACTTTGGGATTCACTATGCTGTCTTTCTTAAACCTTGCTTTTTACAAATAGAAGGATCTGATAGATGCAATAGCATGCATGTTATTTTTAGCATAAGGCATAGGGCTCGCCTGCCTGCATCGTCTTGTATCCTTGATGCAAAAGGCAAATGATCACCCCCTTGATCTTTCTATATCAACTTGTCTATGCTTTTCTTTCTTATGCTCGTATTTTAGATTTTTAAATGGCTAAATTCAACCTCACTCCAAAGAGTCCTGTTATGAAACCATTCAACCACAAGTATTTTCATTCGGGCGGACGCTTTGTTCCCGCGTGGGTATCTATTTTGGCGTTTGTGTTGTCTGGCGTATTGCAGGCAGAATCCCAAGTTACCCTTCTTAATCCCTATGAAGGAATAGACTGGTCCGCCATCGGACACTTCAAAGCAAATCTGCATACCCATTCCACCGAAGGCGGCGGCACCAACACCCCCGCGGAAGTCATAGACTTCTACCACAACCGGGGATATTCGATTCTTGCATTTACCGATAACGATGAATGTACCTATCCCTGGGAAGACTGGGGCCGGAGTTCAGAGGCATTGGGCATGCTGGCTATTCGCGGCAACGAACACAAGAATCATAATCATATAGTGGGACTTTTTTCCTGCATGACAACCAGCTCCACGGAGGAAGAACAAACCGTATCCGAAATAGGCGCTTCAGGCGGTATCGCGCTGGTTGTACACCCGGGCCGATATTGGAGCCTTGATGGAGGCGATGTTCCCGTGGAAGTCCTGGAAAAGTATACAACCTGGTATACAAACTTTCCGCAAGATCTGCTTGCCGGGTTTGAGGTATTCAATTCCTATAATATTCATCCCAGGGATATAAAATTATGGGACGCCCTGCTGGGCGTCATGATGCCGCAACGCCCAATATGGGGATTTGCAAATGATGATACCCATTGGTTTGTTTATTTTGGTGTTCCTATGGCCGGCCTGTCCTGGAACATGATTCTTGCGAACAACCTGGATGAGAGTTCCGTGCGCGAGGCGATGGTGACAGGCTGTTTTTACTTCAGCACCGTGGGCACCCAGGTGGATCCATCGCTCTGGAATGCCGCACTGGTTCCGGTAATTACAGATATCACCCATGACAAAACGGCGGGGACCGTAACGGTAAGGGCGGTCTCCGGGGAAGAATCTTTGCCAGAAGACCAATACCACTGGATATCCGGAGGAGAGGTGATACATGTAGGGCCTGTTCTCGATTATCAAAACACACCAGGTATCGGCAATTATGTCCGGGTTGAACTGGAAAATGAAAGTGGCTCCACATTGACCAATCCTTTTGGCATCCTTGTAGAGGTGGAAGGGGAAGGTGAGCCTGAGCACCAATACCACCCGGGAGATCTGGACACGAACGGGCGTATTACCATGAGCGAAGCCATAGAGTATCTTGCCGGCTGGCAACAGGGCTTGTATCTCATGTCCTATGCCATACGCGGGGTCTACCTTTGGCAACAAGGCGAAACCTATCAGTATATTTCCAATATACCGCCGCCGCTCTGCTGGAACAGTGTGGCCGAATAACACATACACGCTTCCGGCGTCAAACACAACCGGTGTTATTGCGTCTTATCTTGCTTGGCATTGCAGTATTCAATAGAGCAGCACCCCGGGCAAATCGGAAAAAGCCCGTCACGACATGCCCGGCGAAAGGCCAGTGCCCGGCTGGAATTCCACATCTCCTTCAGGGATTGTTCCCGTACATTCCCTATTTTGATAAGCCAACAGGGATAGACATCACCGGTTCTGCCGACAATGATCGTGGTCCAGGGACTGCGACACTGGTATTCTTTGACATCAACGCCTGTACTGTAGTAGCGGAGTAGTTCCTCGCGGGGCATGCGCGGTAACCGCAGCTCGATGCCATGCTTACGTGCCTCATTGACCGTACTGTCCAGTGCCTGCGATAAGGCGTCACTCGGGATACGCGGCCAGTCAATGTCCGAAGCGCGCCAGACACCCGGAGGGCGTTCCCCCAGTCCCGGGAGGTCATGCATGCGCGTTTCGGTGACCAGATTAAGGACATCGGCGCCCAGTGCCGCAACAATTCCCGGCATCAGCGGAAGGCTGTCAAGGTTCTGTTTCTGGATGACCGTCGTGATATGCACCATGGGACATTTCTTGCCCATGCGGTTGCGTTGTTCGGTTAATAGCGCCAGGCCTGCGGATGCCTTGTCAAAGGTGCCGGGCTGCCGGCGAATGTCATCATGAAGCTCCGCAGGACCTTCCAGAGATACACCGATAAAATTAAGGCCGCGCCCACCCGTACGCCGGGGCGCCAACCGGACAAAACTTTCCGCCATTGAGGCGTCAAGCAAGGCGGCGTTCGTGACGATATGGGTTCGTGACCGATGCGAGGCATATTCAAGCAGTTCCGTGAAATCCTTTCGGATAAGAGGTTCGCCGCCGGTAAAGGTCAAAAAACTCATCCGACCGGTCTGGCGGATTACTTCCTTCCATTCGTCCGTGCTTAATTCCCCTTCCTTTTGCTGCGCACCCGGCACCTGTTCCAGGAACTGGATGTACTGACACATACGACAGCGCAAGTTACAGCGTCGCGTCAGTTCCAAATAATAGTGCCAGGCGGGAAACGCACCGCCGGACCTGAAAAACCGGTAGGGAACCTCGCTGTATAGTCGCTGCACAGCATCGTATGCCCAACGCATCAACCAGCGGTAGTTGTCCTGCATAAACACTCCCGGCGGGATTCTGTCTGCCCGCAATTTTGTGTTCTGGACTCACAACGCGAAAAAACGGCCCGCCAGCCAAACAGGCTGTCCAACCGTATTCCTTTTATAAGCGTCCTTTCTGTCCTTTACGTCTTTTTTGTCCTTTGGGTTTGAGTCGCACTACCGAAGACCCTCCTGGTGATTCACGACCACGTATTCTTTACACCAGGCGACGATACCTGATATCGCGTGTTCAGGAACTGCCAGGACCGTCCGGCCAAGTATAACATGATTCATCATAGTACACGGCCGCCAGTGCCAGTCCTTTAGCCGGGGCGCACAGGCCCAGAAATGGTCCTCCCCTGGCTAGGGATTCCGTGATAAATACGTCCGTGAAACGTCCCCGTGCCACTTCAATAAAAGTACCGCACAGATTACGCACCATTTTGTACAAAAAGCCGTCGCCGAACATCTCTATTTTATAAATACCCTGCGCACCTTCCGAAAGGAACAGGCCTCCTGGACCAAATTTCACTTCGTACAACGTACGCACCGTGTTTTTCATCTGGGAACCGGTGCTTTGAAAACCGGCAAAATCATGGCGTCCTTCCACAAGGGACAAGCACTTTTCTATTACGCTCAGGTCGAGCTGGTAGGGCACATGCCATGCGTATCGCGCCAAAAAAGGATCCGGATGCCGACTGAAATCCAAGGTATACACATACCGTTTGCTCTTCGCGTCAAAACGGGCGTTGAACTCCGGGTGTACCGCCTCCACTGCCTCAATACGTATCGCGGGACCCAACATCTGCGACAAGGCATGAGCGAGTCGCCTGGGTGGTTCTCCCGGCCAGCGGCATGAAAACACTTGTCCCAATGCATGCACTCCCGCATCCGTCCGGCCCGCGCCCTGTATGGCTACGGGCGCCGCCGCGATCCGTGAGAGCGCCTCTTCCAGTTCGCCCTGGACCGTCCGCTGTCCGTCCTGGCGCTGCCACCCGGCAAAGTCCGTACCGTCATAGCGTACGACACATTTTAGTGTTGTGAAGGTCATAGAGTCGCATTTTACCGCAGCCGGAACCAACAATACGAATCCATGAAGCAATCCGGGAAATCGTATGCGATTTACCTCAATCGCAGGACCGGATATTGGATATATTCCCTCCGGTTTGTATTCAGCAAAATTCTTCGACCCTATCGCGGTACTTGTCCTTTTTGACGCATCTTGGCCGTTATGGTACGCTTGACGGGTAAGAGCGGTCTGTCCGAGGCAGTTGCCGAAGTGTTGAAGAAAAGCCTACACCTACTTTGGCATACCCGGATACCGGAAACTCGTCCGAAGCCTGTATTTTGCCAATATGCCTCCTGTGGAGCAATGAATGGAAAGAAACGTGGTGGAACTGGCCGTAGTGCTTCCCTGTCTCAATGAAGCCGACAATCTTCGCAGCTTGTTGCCGAAGATTGGGGAGGTGCTTGCGGAATTGGAGACCACTTACCACGTCTACGTAATTGACGGCGGCAGCCGTGATGATACTGTGGAAGCCGCCCGTGCGTTGGGTGCCCTGGTAATCCGGCAAAGGGGCACGGGATACGGCGGCGCAATACGCACAGCCTTTGAGGACATCAACGCAGAATGGTTGCTTACCATGGATGCAGACTTTTCGCATCATCCGGTGTTTATCAAGTACCTGTTCGAGCGCCGACATGAGGGAGAAATCATCATTGCATCCCGGTACGTTCCCCAGGGATATGGTGAAATGCCCTGGAGCAGGAAGTTTCTCAGTTACACGTTGAACCGGGTATTCGGCACGATATTAAGCATTCCCGTCCGTGACTTATCCAGCGGGTTCCGCTTATACCACCGAAATGCAATCGGCAAGTTGGATTTGCACTATGAAACCTATGCCGTACTTCAGGAGATACTTGCCAAGGCCTATTGCCACGGATATCGGGTTGTGGAAGAACCGTTTCATTACCTTCCTCGACGACATGGTTCCAGTCACGCGCGGGTGTTCAAGTTTGGTATTGTATATCTGAAGTCGCTGTATAAGCTTTGGACCCTTCGCAACAATCTCAACAGTGCGGATTACGAAGCCCGAGCCTTTTACAGCCGGATCCCCATACAGCGATGGTGGCAGCGTCGCCGTTGCCACATCATCCGGGACTTCATTGAAGATAAAATGCGCGTATTGGATGTGGGCTGTGGTTCATCTCCATTACTGAATAGCGCCCCCCAGATCATCGGTTTGGATATTAACGCGGATAAGTTGCGTTATGTACGACGCGCCGGGAGGTGCCTGGTAAACGCGTCGGTTTTTGCGCTTCCGTTCCGCGACGCCGCATTTCAGGTGATTATCGCGTCTCAACTTTTGGAACATCTGTCTTCCCCTCCTGATCCCCTCGCGGAGACAGCCCGATGTCTGGAACCGGGTGGCACCCTTATCATAGGTACGCCGGACTATGGCCGCCGCCAATGGCGAACAATCAAACGAATGTACGACCTGATACAACCCAGCCGCCCCGCCGACAGGCATCCAATACAATATACCCGGACATCTCTGGAGGAGGCACTGCAACGGCATGGATTTGAAATTTTGGAACACCGCTATGTCGGAGGCGCGGAACTTATCATTAAAGCCCGCAAGTCCCTATAGAACCACGTCTTTATTGCCGTTATAAGCGGGAATATTGTACCCTATGGACAGAATCGCTCCTGTTTGGACGGCAACAATGAGGAAAGTAGTTGTATTATGCGGAAGGGTAAATTGTCATTGGTCATCCCGCTGTATTGTGAGGGAGAACACTTTGCCGATTCATTTGCAGTCATACTGGACAATATTCAAAACCTGCCTGACTCATATCTTACGGGATGGGAATGTATTCTGGTGGATGACGGTTCCACTGACGCCACCTGGCAGGAACTGCAGAGGTTGGCGGAGAACTATCCGGAGAAAGTGATTGCTTTACGATTCAGCCGGAACTTCGGCAAGGAAGCCGCCATTCGCGCGGGCTTGGAACATGCCTCCGGCGACCTGGCTATCGTTATGGATGGTGACCTGCAGCACCCGCCCTCGCTCATGGAGGACATGATCGGTTTGTGGGCGGCCAATGACATTGATGTCGTCAATGCCGTAAAAACTGACCGCGGCCAGGAATCCGTTCTATACCGCTTCTTTGTGTCCTGTTTTAATTTTTTGATGACCCGGGCAGCGGGGCAACACGTGGTGGGGGATAGTGACTACAAGTTGCTTGATCGTAAAGTTATCAACGCCTTTTTGGAATTGGGCGAACGGCGCGCCTTTTTCCGCGGACTGGTCAACTGGATGGGTTTCCGCAGCGCAAATATTCCCTTGCACATACAGCAGCGCGCCGCCGGGCGTACCAAGTTCAAAGTGAGACACCTGGTGCGCCTGGGACTGACCGCGCTTACCTCGTTTTCCACTATCGCCTTGCACTTCGTTACTGCCTTAGGCATTCTGTCCGCCTTGATTAGCGCCCTTCTGGGACTGTATACACTGGGTGCCTGGTGGTCCGGTAGAGCTGTTGAAGGTTTTACCACCATCATTCTGCTGCAATTGATTGTGGGCAGCGTGATTATGGTTGCCCTGGGCATCATCGGTGAATACCTTTCCATCATTTACATCGAGGTAAAAGGCAGGCCGCACTATTTCCTTGCCGAGTCCATTGAACCTGTAAAGAAAAGCAACATCAATCATGAATGATTTTCATAATGAAGAGCCACAACGGCGCACAGGCGACACTATCGCCATAGACGGCGCCTATCAGTATAAGGCGCTCACGGAAGGAAACCCCGTCCAGCGATTCTGGCACGAGGCAAAGCAGCTGGTTATTGACCGATTCCTGCCCCCTTCGCCCGGAGATTTCGTTATGGATGTGGGGTGTGGGTCCGGTGTCATCGCGAATCATCTTGCGGAACGAGGAGCGGAGGTGATTGCGGTGGACGGCAACCCATCCGCGATTGCCTTTGCACAGAAACAATTTCCCTCTGAAAAAATACACTTTGTAAATGGCCTGGTAGACGAGGTTTTTGAAGCCGGGCGGCCTGTGGATAAGATTTACTGCCTGGAAGTCATTGAACACGTTTATTACGACCAGGTCTTGAAAATGCTAAGGGCATTCCATACCCTGCTTAAGCCAGGTGGCCGCGTTTTCCTTACCACACCCAACTATGCAAGTCTGTGGCCGGTTATCGAATTCGCCTGTGACAAACTGCAGAAAACGGCCACCATGCGCGGGGAACAGCATGTCTGTCATTTTACGCCCAAGCGCTTGCGAAACGTCTGCCGGGAGGCGGGATTTGAGGAGGAACGACTGGCTACATTCTGCCTGCTTGCCCCGTGGGTGGCTCCCTTGGGCCTTGGATTAGCCCGCTTCATTCACAATATTGAAACAGTACTGCCCCTCAAGGCCGGCTCCATAGTATTCATAACTTTACAAAAGCACATTTGAAGAGGCGGGCGGAATTTTCTTGATCATTTCTTTCACTGCGTTTGTTCTGTGCCTTTTCCAACAGGCAAGCATGGCGAGAAAACCCGTTAATATCGTTGTAATGGAAACAGAAAGCCCCTGCCAGACTTTTTGTGGTCGGAACCGGAATGAAACCTCATGTGTTCCGGGAGTCAAAACAACAGCTTTGAATTGTTCATTGGCTCTCAGGATAGGCGTCTCCACACCGTCTATATAAGCACGCCACCCCGGATAGTAGAGGTCAAGAAATGTTAGAATACGAGGTTCCGGAAGTGGGCCGACACGCAACTCGACTGAATTAGCCGTGCGGTCCTTTATCTCAATCAGGCCATCTTCATCAAGATTGTCAGACCTGATCTTGATTTCTTTCAGACAAAATTCGCCGGTTCCCATATTGTCAACTGTGATTTTTGCCGTGCACTTTTTGAAATCAGGAAGCGGCACTTCAATCTGTCCTTCTTGGTTGTCAAGCGGCTGTATCATGTATCTCATG
>JAEAMG010002802.1_pt1 | contig 10329 bp, 9 predicted proteins | sample 8958741 | NCBI WGS metagenome assembly JAEAMG01 (sample SAMN16933256, study PRJNA681125) | bioreactor sludge metagenome | isolation source: anaerobic bioreactor treating anionic surfactant - SDBS | place: India: Bengaluru | collected 2019-02-28
GGGCAAGCCTGGCGGTGAGCAGGGATGAACGCGTCGGCATCATCGGGCCCAACGGTTCGGGCAAGACCACGCTCTTCCATCTCATCATGGGTCTCATCAGGCCGTTATCAGGCGGCATGAGAATATTCGGCCGGGAGGTCAGCGACGAGAGGGACTTCTTCGAGGTGCGCAGAAAGATCGGATTCCTTTTCCAGAACCCTGACGACCAGCTCTTCTGTCCCACGGTCCTGGAGGATGTGGCCTTCGGTCCGCTCAATCTGGGCAGGCCGACCGTGGAGGCCAGGACGATTGCACAGAATACCCTGGCCACCCTCGGCATTGCGGATTTCGCACACCGGGTCAGTCACAAGCTCTCGCACGGGGAGAAGAAGCTGGTGGCCCTGGCGAGCGTTCTGGCCATGGGCCCGGAGGTTCTCATCCTCGACGAGCCCACGGCAGGCCTCGACCAGGACACGAGAGGCCGGCTCGTGGAGACACTCGACAGCCTCGGTCTGACACTGATCATCACCTCCCACGAGATGGACTTCCTTTCGAGGATGGCCGGTGTCTTCTACACGCTTTCCGACGGCCGCATCAGGCCAGCCCGGGGCATCACACCCCACACCCACGCCCACGTCCATGTGGGCGGGGAGTACGCGCACCGGCACGAAGACGAGTATCCCTGAGTACTCCGGGTTCTTCTCAGTATCTCCACCCCGAGGCATAGGCGATAATGTTCATGACGACGGGCACCGCATAAATGAAGAGGAGGATGCTGATCTTCGCCTTCATGGTCTTGCGCGTGATCACCCAGATGGCTGCACAGAAGAAGTGGAAGTACCCGATGAGGAAGATCAGGGGGACGCCCTTGAGCGAAAGGAACCAGAAGGGATACTCCCAGACCAGGTGGCCGCCGATGTTGAGCAGGCACTCCACGAAGACGCAGAAGACCGAGTAGCCGATCGCCCAGAACCACATCTCCGGCAGGCCCAGGATCTTCACTTTCCTGTCCTCGGTCAGCGTGTGGTAGAAGATGATGCCCACCAGCGTGAACATGAACATGATCTCGATGTTCCATCCCACCATGGTGCGCAGGGCCGTGTCCCCCGGCGTGGTCCAGAACGCGCTGCGCTGGGTGAAGTGGAGCACCCAGCCGTTCCAGGTCTCGTTGAAGAAATCCACCCCGAAGATGGTGGCGCCCGCGAAGACCGCGTTCCAGTTCCCCGTCTCCTTGGCGGCCTTGATCTCCTTGACGTAGATGTAGATCACGATGGCCAGCAGCGGGATGATGTACCATTTGACCATGGTCAGGTCCCTGAGTCCGTCAAGTGCCTGCAGTGTGGCTTCAGTCATGGAAAACCTCCCCTTGTATGGTCTTTATTCCATGCCCCTGAGGGCAATCACGTCGTGAACTGCGGCTGCGTCGTGCAGATCCCCCGCAGCACTATCTTCATGGCCTCGCCGTACATGCGTGCCGCCGATACCCCCTCGGACTTCACGTACCGCTTGATGAGGAACATGATGTAGATGGAGAAGAAGAGTTCGGCAGCGTGATCCACGTCCATGGGGTGGAAGCGGCCTTCTGCGATGCCCTGGCCGAGGATGTTCCTGATGAGCTGCATGGCCCCGGCATTGATCTCGTAGAAGCGGTCTTCCCGGGGGGTCAGTGAAAAGATGCCCGGGTCCCTGATGAGAATGGCCCGCAGGTCCTCGTGGTCAACGAGGTAGTCGAAGGACAGCCTGGCCATGACCGAGAACTTCTCCACCACGTCGTCCACCCGTGCGACGGCGACGGCCACGGCTTCCCTCCACTGCTGCAGCGCACTGCTCACGGTCTTCTCGTAGAGGTCGCGCTTTCCGGACACATAGAAGTAGAGGTTCCCCTTGGTCATGCCGAGCGCCCCAGCAACATCCTCCATGGTGGTCTTCTGGTACCCGAAGCGCGCGAACGCCACCAGGGCGGCATGGAAGATCTCGTCTCGTCTCTGGTTCCTGTCCATGGGCAGCGATGAAGAACTGAATAATTGATTCATGTAGTCAGTTAGTTGAAAAATCACCCGGTGTCAATCCAGATTCACGCGATGGAGGGAATCATGGAATGGTGTTTGATGGGCCTGCAATATCTGTTAGCATGAAGGCGGGGGCAGGTGCCCCTGCAGGCAACCGCCTACGAGAGCCCTGCATAGGCCTCGTGTGCGAGGAGGTACGGATGTCCATGGACAGTCGTGAGCTCATGACCTTTGCGCGGGACAGGCTCCGGGGGAGATGGGGCGTCGCTGCCGCGACGTTTCTCCTCTACCTGGTGCTGTCATTCCTGCTCAATGCCATACCGAAGGTCGGCTGGGTATGCAGCTTTCTCGTCGCAGGCCCCCTGCTGGTTGGGCTCCACATCTTCTGTCTTGCCATAGCTAGGCAGAGGTACCATGCGGCGGGACAGCTCTTCGAGGGATTCACGACCTTTGCCAACGGGCTGGTGGCCTACATCCTGACCACGATCTTCATCTTCCTGTGGTCATTGCTGCTTATCGTGCCGGGCATCATGGCCGCCTTCTCCTATGCCATGACCTTCTTCATCCTGGCGGACGACCGCACAGTCGACGGCCTGGAGGCGATACGCAGGAGCAAGGCCATGATGTACGGGCACAGGTGGCGGCTCTGCTGCCTGGTGGGGAGATTCACCGGGTGGATACTGCTCGGCCTGGTCACCTTCGGGATAGGCTTCCTGTGGGTTGGGCCATATCTCATGGTGAGCGTGGCGAAATTCTATGACGAGCTCAAGGGATCGGGGCATTCTTTTCCGCAGCCGTACCGGGAGATGACGCCCGGGGCATGACAGGGAGACGGTAAGGGGGCTGGCTTTCGCTGCGCAGGCTATGTCAGGACCCGGCCGTCGGGTAGACGGCGCGATGCTGCTTGGGTCTGGCAATGATCACCGTGATCAGGAAAGATATCACGGAGATGCCGAGCAGGATCGACACCCCCTGCGAGTAGGATGCGGTCGCGTCGTAGATCCTGCCCAGGAGGACCGAGCCGACGGCCAGGCCGATGACCTGGAACAGGCCCACCATGCCGATGAGCTTGCTGAAGTGCTCGACCCCGAACCGCTCTGCCACGAACAGCGGCAGCAGGGTGACGAAGGATCCCAGGGCAAGGCCGTAGCAGACCACGAAGCCCCAGACCAGGGAGCTGTTCCCCGATGCCATGATGATCGACCAGAAACCCAGGATGTGCAGCAGCCAGCATGCCCCGAGGAGGAGCTTCTTGGAGAGCTTGTCCGCCAGCGAGCCGAAGATGATCCTGCCGGCCACGCTCACCCCCAGGGTGATGCTCCAGAGGGTGTTGGCCTCTGCGACGCCGTAGCTCCTGAAAAGTGCGATGGCGTGCATGGTCAGGCCCCCGAGAATGATGCTGAAGAGCACCATGACGAGGCATGTCAGGTGAAACGGCAGGGTCCTGAATGCCTCCTTGACCGTGAAGCTTGCCGTCACGGTGGCGCCAGAGCTCTCCGTGTCGGTGGCGGATACCCCGTCCGGAACGAGCCCCATGTCCTCAGGCCTGTTCCTGATCACAAGGAGGATGACCGGCACCACGACGGCAAGCACGAGGATTCCCAGGAAACGATAGGCCCATCGCCAGCCGTAGGCCTCGTTCATCATGCTGGCGATGAACACCATGGCCATGCCCCCCAGCCCGATGCCTGTCATGATGATGCCCATCGCTGTGCCCCTGCGCTTCTCGAACCAGTGTGAGATCACGGTCTGGCTCGGCACCAGGCTCACGCTGGCCAGGCCGACGGCCACGACGATGTAGATGATGTAGTACTGCCAGAGCGTCTGGATGAAGCTTGCCAGGATCAGTCCGAATCCTGTCACCAGGGCGCCGAAGAGCTGCACGGCCCTGGCCCCGAGCCTGGCCACCGCTATACCCACCACGGGACTCAGCAGTCCCACCAGGAGGGCGGCAATGGTGAAGCCGAGCGATATCCGCGTTCTGTTCCAGCCGAAGGTCTGCTCGATAGGCTCGAGAAAGACCGAGACCGTGTAGAAACCAGAACACAGGCCGATAAACAACACCGTGAAGGTGGCGCCGACGATCCACCACCCGTAGAACATGCCCCCTCTTTCCTTCATGGCAATCCTCCCCGGATAAAAAATGCAAGTATTTCCTTCTGCAAAGAATAATCCCGGGGAGAAGGATTGCAAGGAAGGTGCTCATGGAAGAAACGAGGTGATAGGCATGAAACCTTGAATCGACCGGGTTATTATGGTCTTTTCCTTTTCTCGACAATGTCCTTCATCAAAGGAATGATGCCTCCGGCCCGGAGGATATCCAGGATATCCCCATACAGAGGTGTTCCGTCGATGGTTTCTCCGGTGGTCAGGTTCATTACGAGGGCTTCTTCAATGTTCACCCGGATGACATCGCCCTGGGTGAAGCCCAGAGGAGAGCGCTCCACCTGCAGTACCGGGATACCCAGAGCCACGGCGTTCCGGAAGAAGATGCGGGCAAAAGATCCGGCGATGATGACGCCCACCCCCAGGGCCTTCAATGCCTCGGGGGCGGTCTCCCGTGAAGACCCGCAGCCGAAATTGGTTCCGGCAACGATGATGTCGCCCTTCTCGAACCTGGATGGGAAATCCGGGCAGACAGATTCCAGTACGTGCATGGTCATCTCTTCCAGAGGAGCGTCCACGTAGGCCCCGGGTGTGATCACGTCGGTATCAATGTTGTCGCCGAAGACCCAGATGCGGCCGGTGATTTCCTGCACTGCAGCTCCTTTCAGGCCCATGTTTCAGGAGGAACGATCCTGCCCGCCACTGCCGAGGCCGCCACCACGTACGGGTTAGCAAGATAGATCCTTGCATCGGGACTTCCCATACGGCCGATGAAGTTGCGGTTGGTGGTTGAGATGCACGTCTCGCCGGGCGCCAGGATTCCCATGTGACCTCCGAAGCAGGCCCCGCAGCCAGGGTGGCAAATACACCCGCCGGCATCGATGATGGTCTCGAGGATGCCCCGGGCCATGGCCTGTTTGTAGACCTCATAGGACGCCGGCGTCACGAGGAGCCTCACCCGTTCGTGCACCTTCCTCCCCTTAAGGATCGAGGCTGCAGCGGCCAGGTCATCCAACCTTCCGTTGGTACACGACCCGATATAGGCCTGGTCGATGGAAATCTCATCCAGGTTATCCACAGGCACCACGTCATCCACACGGGGAGGGCGGGCTACCTGCGGCAGGAGGCCGTTTATATCCACCTCAAGAACTTTTTCATAGTCCGCATCCGGGTCAGGATACACCGGCTCAAAGCCCCCCCTCACCCGGCCCTTGAGGTATGTGAAGACTGCCTCGTCCGGAACGAAGAGGCCGAACTTGGCGCCTATTTCCACGGACATGTTGGCCATGGTCATCCGTGAGGACAACGGCAATGCATCCATGGCCGGGCCGTGGAACTCCACTGACCGGTACTGGGCTGCCTCGGAGGAAAAGAGTCCTGCGATGTGCAGGATGATGTCCTTGCCCAAGACATGAGGTCCGGGCCTGCCGGTGACGACGAACTTGATGGTCCCCGGCACCCTGAACCAGAGCTCTCCGGTTAGGAAGACATAAGCCATCTCGGCATAGCCGATGCCGGTGCCCGCACAACCGAATGCTCCATAGGTAGTGGTGTGCGAGTCGGTCCCGAGGATGAGCCGACCCGGAGCGGCGAACCCGAGCTCGGGCAGCGCCTGGTGGCAGATACCCACATGCTCGCCGTAGAAGTGCCCGATGCCGAAGTGCTGCACGAAGTCGCGGACCATCTTCTGGATGCCGGCGGACCGTATGCTCGGGGCAGGGGAGTAATGGTCAAGAAACACGATGATCCTGTCCGGGTCCCACACGCTCTCCACCCCTGCCTGCATCATGCGCAGCCAGACGCCTGCAAGAGATTCCCCTGACATGACGAAATCAGGCCTGGCAGTCACGTGATCACCCGGATGTACTTCAGGAAGACCCGATGCCCTGGCCAGGATCTTTTCCGCCATGGTGGCGCACATCGTTCGTTTCACTCCTTGATGGAATACTTCTGTTCCAGGGCAAAGGTCTCAGGAAGCCGGACGATCTTCGTGAACTCGTCGAAGGTGGCCATGTCGGGCTCGAAATCCCTGGTGGTGCCTTTTTCCCTGAGCTCGGTGAGTACCTTCATGATGGCCTTTGCCGCGGCGAAGATGCTCGACAGCACGAATCCCACGAACTGGTATCCCAGTTCCTCGAATTCCTCCAAAGTGAGGATGGGGCTCAGCCCGCCCTCGATCATGTTCGCCACCAGCGGGCCTGGCACGTTTTCGCGTATGACCCTGAGCTGTTCCCTGTCCCTTGGAGCCTCCACAAAGATCACATCGGCCCCGAGCTCGTGGTAACGGTTCGCGCGCCTGATGGCCTCGTCGATCCCCAGGGGTCCCAAAGCGTCTGTGCGGGCCGTTACAAGGAACCTGTTCGGGTCGCTCCTCGTCTCCAGAGCGGCGAGCAGCTTCTGCCCGTACTCTTCCATGGGGATGACCTTCTTGCCTGTCATATGGCCGCAGCGCTTGGGCCAGAGCTGATCCTCGATGATCATACCCTGGACCCCGGCGGCCTCGAGCTCCCTGACGGTGCGGATCACGTTGATGGGACCGCCATAGCCGGTGTCTGCATCGGCGATGACCGGGATGCCGACCGACTGGGCGATGTATCGGGCCGTGGTGATCACCTCGGTCTGTGTGAGCAGGCCGAAGTCGGGCTTGGCCATGAGCGATGCCGTGGTGGCGTAGCCCGAGACAATCACCACCTCGAAACCGACCAGCTCGGCGATCCGGGCGCTCAGGGCATCATAGGCGCCGGGGACGAGGATGGGCCTGGTTGACAGGGACAGCTCCCTGTAGCTCTTCTTTCCGGACATGAGACTCCTCCTTCAAAGAACCGACAATTGCATGCATATGGAGGAATAATACATCGATTCGCCATTGAGCGCCAGTACCGGGAGTACTTGATGTCTGCATCAAGGGATAGAGAACATGTTGTTTTATTACAAGAAATCTTTGCCTTGAACCATTTTCACCCTAGGGCACCTTGAGCTATTGATGCCTGCCTGTTTGATACCTATTAGAATGATATGAACATTACAGGGTAGATAATCTGAATGTTGGGAATAAGAAAAAAGACAAGTAAAAGTTTCGTCTTGATAAAGAGATGCGGACATGAATCGGAAAAGGGCGACTAAGAAGAATCTCATAGCATACCATGAAGCCGGGCACGCCGTTGCAGCCTATCTTACCAGAAAAAAGTTCAAATATGTCACGATTAAATCCAACAAGGATTACGAAGGCTACATGCGGCATGAAGAACAGAGAGCTACAAGCCGGCCTGAATGGGATGAGCGGAGAAAGACCAGATCTTCCATAGAGAAGGACATCATGGTCTCCCTTGCCGGCAGTGCCGCCATATTCCTCCTGACAGGCCACCGTGAACGCATCGGGGCCTGGGCAGACTGCCACAGGGCCATGGACCTTGCGGAAGACATATGCGATTCCCGGCGTGAATGTGAAGCATTCGTAAACTGGTTATATGTCCGCATTGAAGGCATACTGAGATCCCAGGCAAACTGGCATGCGGTGGAGACCCTCGCGGAGGAGCTCATGATACTGGGAAGCATAGGCTACCAGAAGGCGGTGCATATCATCAGGGCAGCCAAAAGACAGTTCAGGCGGAGAAGGTGGAAGGATATCCCCGGACAGGTCCTCATGTTCCCTGTCATGGGAAGATGATGCAGCTGAATTTCCGTTCTACTGGCATAATGTGAACGTCACCTATCTTAACTTTTGATTTAAGAACATAGTTATTGATGGTTAATTCTGTTGTGATCTCATGGTTCATGCATGAGAGGGCACTCGTGTGAAAAATATGCCGGTGGAGGATATTCCCATGGGGTTCGTGAAAACCTTCGAACAGATCATGGCCGGCGCTCGGGCCACCGCAGACTTCTATGACGCCGAGATGCTCACGGTCTTCTGGGAGACGAAACCGGAGATAGTCGCCCGGCTTGTTCCCGCTCCGCTGGAACCTGCGGACCTGCCCATAGCCATGGCCTTCGTGGCCTGGTATCCGGCGACCAATTTCGAAGCCGTCTACCGGGAGACCGCCCTGTTCATAAGGGTCAAATACCAGGGCGAGGAGGGCAGCTACTGCCTCGCCATGCCTGTGACAAGCGACATGGCCATGGCCGGGGGCCGGGAGGTCTTCGGCTTCCCCAAGAAGATGGCGGACATCCATTACAGCATCGACGGCGATGCCGTCCACGGCTGGACCGAGCGCCGCGGCGTCCGGTTCATGGAGATCAGGGCGAGCCTCACGGGAAAGTGCAACGACGAGGGACTCAGGGCGGCCATTGAGGCCGATTGTGCCGCTGACGGTACCATGAAGGGCGTTGCTTTCAATTTCAAATACTTTCCTGCCCCCGAGGGAGGGGCCATGGATTACCATCCCCGGCTCGTCAGGCAGGAGACCATCTTCAGGCCGAGGCAGAAGCTCTATGGCGAGGCCGAGATCACCCTGCGGGATTCCCCCTACGACCCCTGGTCAGAGGTAGAGGTGGTGAGGACGCTCGGGGCCATGTACACCAAGGGCGACAACTTCATGCTGGGGGGCAGGGTGGTCGCCGAGGTCGACCCCATTCGTTTCGCGCCGTATGCCTTCCTGAAGTGGGACATGAAATAGCGGGGCATCGTTCAGAACACCTTCAGGGCATGTGCCAGACCACCTGCGACAACGAGCGCGATGGTCGTGTTCAGCATTACGGAATACAGGGCCACCTTCCACCCGCCCTCCTTCCAGAGCGTCGAGATGGTGGCGATGCAGGGGATGTACAGGACCGTAAAGACAACGAGCACCAGGATCTGGGCAGAGGAGAGGATCGTGGCCACATCACCGGTACCCAGGGCCTGGTTCAGCATGAGCAGGGTCAGTTCCTTGCGGAAGATGCCCAGGAACAGCGTGATCCCGGTGGCGTCGGGCAGGTTCAGGATACCCGTGGTGATGGGGGCCAGGATGCCGTTGACCACCCTGTCTATACCAACGTGCGCGAGGAAGGCCAGGACCAGGCTCGAGATCGCGATGACCGGCCAGGCGAAGGTGAGGAACTCGTTCAGGCGCCACCACACCTTCTTCGCGACCAGACCCGGGTAGGGTCTCCTCAGGGGAGGGACATCCATGATGATGCCGGGTGAGGGGTCGGCCTGAAGCCTGGACAGGAAAAACGACACGGTCAGCGCGATGAGGATGTTCCCTGCATAGATGGCCGTGGTGACGGCTGCGCCCAGGTACTTGCCCGCCAGGGCAAGGATGATGACGGTCCTGGCCGAGCAGGCGATGAAGGGAACGATGAGCATGGTGATGACGCGGTCGCGTTCGTACTCCATGTTCCGGGCAGCCATGATGGCCGGCACGTTGCACCCGTAGCCCAGGATGATGGGGATGGCGGACTTGCCGTGCAGCCCGAACCGGTGGAGGATGCCGTCAACCATGAAGGCGATGCGCGGCAGCAGCCCCGAGTCCTCCAGGATTGCCATGAGGACGAGGAGCGGGAGCAGGTAGGGAAGCACGATTCCCACGCCAGCCACGACGCCGTCGTACAGCCCGGAGATGGCCACGGCCGCGATCCCGTCAGTCATGCCGACGAGCTTCTGTCCTATCGCGTCCAGCGGCGCCTCGATGAGGCCCGCGATGATGTCGCCGAGCAGGAACGACACGAAGAACATGAAGAACAGCAGGCCCACGATGGCCACCAGGCCACCGACCGGGTTGATGATGAAGCGGTCGATACGCTCCCTGAAGCTCAGGCCGGTTTTGCGGGTCACCCGGGCCACCTGCTCGAAGAGATCGAACACGATGGCATGGCGGTGTGATGCGAACACGCCCGCCTCGGGCCAGTTGTGAATCTCTGCAAGGGATCGCCGCTTCTCTATGACGAACTGGAGAAAATCGCGGTCGATCTTCCAGACCGTGTGCTCGAACTCTTCGTCCATCTCCAGGAGCCTGATGATCACGAACCGCTCGTCGATGTCCAGGGCTTCTCTGATCGCGTCCGGATACCTGTGGCTGATCTGTGCGATGCACTCTTCCACGTCCCGGTCGTACACGGGCTGAACCGGCCTGAACTGCTCCTTGGCCACTCTCAGGGCGGCCTCGAAGAGGTCCCGCACCCCGGTGCCCTCCACGGCGATGACCGGGTAGGCCTCCACCCCGGTGAGCGCGTTCAGGAGTTCGAGGTCAATGTCGATGCCCTTTTCCTTCGACTCGTCGTACATGTTGAGTGCCATGACCATGGGGATGTTCAT
>JAEAMG010002804.1_pt1 | contig 10324 bp, 10 predicted proteins | sample 8958741 | NCBI WGS metagenome assembly JAEAMG01 (sample SAMN16933256, study PRJNA681125) | bioreactor sludge metagenome | isolation source: anaerobic bioreactor treating anionic surfactant - SDBS | place: India: Bengaluru | collected 2019-02-28
ATGAGGGTGGGTCCGTTGATATCGAGACCGAAGTAGAGACCGACAGTGTCGATGTCAAGGCATACCTCCTTGCACTTGGCGCCAGCACCGACGTCGACAAGCTGAGCATTCATGGTCAGGCCTTCTATGCCAGCGGGTACGACTCCGGCAGCGACTACGAGGGGTTCTGGGTCCCCGCAGGCCAGAGCTACTACTGGGCCGAGATCATGGGTTATGGACTGATTGACAACCAGGTTTCCGCCGGATCATGCGCCGACCAGATCAGCAACATCATGGCGCTCAACCTCGGGGCATCCATGAAGGCCACCGACAAGCTGACCCTGGGCGCAGACCTCTGGTTCGCACAGCTCGCAGAAGACGATGCCAACGGCAACAGCGATCTGGGCACCGAAATCGACCTCAGCGCCAACTATGCACTTCTCGACAACGTATCCCTGGATGTCGTGGCCGCCTACCTCTTAGCCGGCGATGCGACCACCATGGAATCAGCCGACGATGCAGACCCGATGGAAATCGGGGCTCAGGTCTCCTTCAGCTTCTAAGGTCATCGTTCCTGTTTATCACAAGGGGCTGGTTCATCGAACCAGCCCCTTGTCCCCTTCTAAACGACACCATGATTCCATGGCCGGAATGCAATGCCCCGGGGTCTGATCCCGCGATACATCCCTGACAAAACACCCTGACGATCGATGCATTCGTGCATAGACTGTGCAGGTATGCATCACCTGGGTCTGTCGACAGGTACGCATCAACCCTGTAATCCCTCCATTCATGAACTGCTGGCAGGTATGATGATCCCTTCGAAGGCCTCGGCCACTGCTTCGGAACGATCTTATCCACCGCTGCCGGTTTGGTCCGGGTATAGCCGCACTGCAGAGATCCATGACGAGGTACCCCCTTCCGGCAGACAATCGAAGATCAAGCATGAATCACGAGGGCATGGTACCGCAGGTTCTTGACATGATCCCGACTATCCTGCATATCCCAGGGCAGTGAACATGCGGCGGGTCCAGGATCAAGAGCCTGGCCGGCGGAATTGTCCCCGGGGGGCACGGATGAGTGGCGAAAAGGCATACTGCATGGTCATGTGCGCATGCCCGGACAGCGTTCTCGCTGAGAAGCTCGCTGGATCGCTCGTGGCCAACAAGTTCGCGGCCTGTGTTCAGATACTCCCCATACGGAGCTTTTACCAGTGGAAGGGAGCCGTCTGCCGCGACGAGGAAGTGCTTCTTCTCATCAAAACGAGGGGCTCCCTCTACGGGGAGGTCGAGGCCTTCATCGCGCGGTCCCATCCCTATGAGGTTCCTGAAATCGTGAGATGCGAGATCACGGGCGGTCTTCAGAGATACCTCGCATGGATCGACGACGTGACCAGCCAGGACCTTGGATAAAGTGTCATTGACACACGGGTAAGGTTTTACGTATCGTTGAGGTGCACGCGGGGCGAGCACCGTGTGCAGTGCAGTGATTTCCTTATGCAGGGGCGGCCATGATCATCAGCTTTGTCCAGACCAAGGGCGGTACGGGGAAGAGCACGCTTGCCCTCAACACGGCATTCTCGAACCATATGAACCGGGTCTTCACGTCGGTGGCCCTGGTGGAACTCGACCCCCAGGGGACCCTGAGGACCTGGTGGCACGAACGGTCGGAACTCGGCAGAGACCCGGGCAGGGTATCGTTCCACCATATCTCGAGCAGCCAGAAGGAGGTCTTTGCCGACGGCATCAAGGCGATCGCCGCACACAACGACCTGATCGTCATGGATATCCCCGGGGAGAGCACGGGCAAGCTCCATACGCGTTTTGCCTGCGCCGTGTCCGACCTCGTCATCATCCCCATGAGGACCTCCACCAATGACGAGGCTGCCTTTGCAGACAACCTCTACCCCATCATCAAGGAGGTGATCAAGATCGACCCCGGGAAGAAGGGAGGCTTCCACGTTCTGCCCTCCTTCACTCATCCCAAGGCGAACAGGGACACCATCGTGGGATACTTCACCGATATCCTCCCGCCCCACGTGGGTTGTCTGCGGGCCATTTATCCGGACAGGTCGGTCTATGAAAACTTCAATCGTGACGGCGCGACCCTGTACGAGTACGCCGATTCGGTGAAGGAGAACAAACGGTATTCAAAGCAGGCGCTTTCGGCCGCAGGGGATGTCGAACAGATCGCACAGATCATAACGCAGATGCTGGAGAACAACCATGTCTCTTCCCAGAAAAAGAAAAAGGCTCTATGAGAACCAGGTCCCGGTCGAGGAGAATCAGTCCGGCCGGCACACAAAGAAATCTTCGGGAAATCCTTCATCCGGGGTGTCGGCAAGGACCACCCAGATGCAGAAGGCCTTCGAGATCGTGGACCACATCGAGCACACGCACGATGCCCCTGAAGTGCCGGAAACCGCAGCACCCCGTCGGCCGCCGGTCCGCGGAGAATCGCCCGACCCGGAAGGATTCAGGATGAAGGTGTCTCTCGGGACCGACCCCGGCGTACCCCAGACCGGCGACAACGGCCCCGGGGGTCCAGCGGAACCGTTCATCGAGGTGAGGCTCACGATCCCGGCCTTCCTCTGGAAGGTGCCTGTCCTGGGGGGCGTCGCCAGGAGTCTTGTCCGGAGGATCTCGAAGGAACAGGCCTGATCGACCGGCGCCGTGCCCCTCGACCCCTGGATAGGTCGGTTCCCGGCCCTTTTCGAAAGACCCGAGACCACCATTGAGTTTTCCCTGGAGACTTGCTATAAACCCAGACACTGAACTCTCACAAAGCAGGCACATGGGCACGAAGACACGATATACAGGCATCCTCTTCCTTGCATGGTTCATTACCGTAGCGGCCTGCCAGAGCTCACGTGCAGCCCCTGAATCCCTGGGCCCGTCCGACTACATCAAGGTCATCACACCCCTTGCCGAGCACAGCCGGGTGGCCGTCGAGATCATCAAGGATCTCAAGAGGAATCACTTCCGCAAGGTATCCATCGACGATGCCCTCTCCAGCAAGGTCTTCGAACGGCTGCTGAGCGACATCGACGCTTCTCGGCTCTACTTCCTCGCATCAGACATCAAGGAATTCGAACCCTACCGCAACCGCCTCGATGACGCCTTCCTCAGGGGGGACATGAAGCCGCCCTTCAGGATCTTCAACCGATATCAGGAAAGGCTGGCCCAACGCCTCATCTTCACCATCAAGCATGCGGACAGTGGGCTCAAGGACCTGAACCTCGAAAAGGACGAGTTCTTCGAGACCGATCGGGAAAAAGCACCCTGGCCTTCATCTCAGGCCGAGCTCGAAGGGCTGTGGCTCAAGGCCCTCAAGCACGAGGTCATCAACATGAGGCTCGAAGGCACGCAGATGGACGAGATCGCTCGGACCTTGTCCAAGCGTTACTGGAACCAGCTCAGACGTCTCCGGCAGAACACCAGCGAGGATGTCTTCCAGATATCCGTGAACGCTCTTACAGCCTGCTATGATCCCCACACCTCGTATTTCTCGCCCCGATCATCCGAGAACTTCAACATCAACATGAGCCTGTCTCTGGAAGGTATCGGCGCCATGCTCACGGCGGACAACGAATATACCAAGGTCGTCCACCTGGTGCCTGGCGGGCCTGCCGACAAGTCCGGCCTCATCAAACCCAATGACCGTATCATCGGAGTCGGCCAGGGTTCCGAGGGAGAGATCGTCGACGTGGTGGGATGGCGGCTCGATGACGTTGTGGACCTCATCCGCGGTCCCAAGAACACAATGGTCAGGCTCAAGGTCATCCCCGCCTCCGCCAGCGATGAGCACCAGACCAAGGTCATCAGGCTGGTACGGAGCACCGTCAGGCTGGAGGACCAGGCAGCGAGCAAGGACATCATCGATATCAAGAGGAAAGACCGGACCTACAGAATAGGCGTCATCCACGTCCCCACGTTCTACCTCGACATCAAGGCGATGCAGTCCTACACGAACAACTACAAGAGCACCACGCGTGACGTGAAACGCATACTGAACGAGCTGTCCATGCAGAAGGTGGATGGAGTGGTCGTCGATCTCAGGGACAACGGCGGCGGCCTGCTCCACGAGGCGAACACCCTGACGGGCCTGTTCATAAAGGGCGGCCCCACGGTACAGATCCGCTCGGCCGACGGCGATACCGAGACCCTCTATGACCGGGATCCGAGTATTTCCTACACGGGTCCTCTCGCGGTGATCATCAGCAGGATGAGCGCCTCCGCCTCGGAGATATTTGCCGGCGCCATCCAGGATTACGGCAGGGGGATCATCATAGGAGACAACAGTTTCGGCAAGGGCACGGTCCAGACGCTGCTCTCCCTGTCCAGGGGACAGATCAAGGTGACCACGTCGAAGTTCTACCGCATCTCCGGCGAGAGCACCCAGCATCGCGGTATCGTGCCGGACCTGGAGTACCCGGACATGTACGACAGAGAGAGCATAGGCGAAAGCACCCTCAAGGACGCGCTGCCCTGGGATGTCATCGGGGCAGTGCCCCATTTCACCTATGGCGATATCGCCTCATACAAGGCTCAGCTCAGGTCCTCGTACAAGGCCCGTATGGAACGTGATCCCGACTACGTGTACATGAACGAGATGAATGAATATCTGAAGGCATCCCGGGAAAAGACACGGGTGTCACTGAAGCTGTCCACGCGGATCAAGGAAAAGAAGAAGGCCGAGGACGACAGGCTGGCCATTGAGAACAGGCTTCTCAAGGCCAAGGGCTTGAAGCCCGTCACGAGCGTCGATGACCTCGACGAGGACAAGGATGACGCCCAGCAGAGGACCAAACCGACCAAGCAAGACGCGGAACTGGTCGAGAGCGGGAACATACTGGTCGACTTCATCACGCTCAGGGGCAAGAAAAACGGGTCAGGAGCCCTCAGGATAGGCATACAATAGGGCGCGCTGCCTGCATCGAGGTAGGTGATGCGAATACTGGTTACAGGTGGAGCCGGGTACATCGGGAGCCATACCTGTGTCGAACTTCTCGACGCCGGTCATGAGGTCACCGTCGTAGACAACCTGATGAACTCGAAGGAGGAGGCGCTGCGGAGGGTGCAGGAGATCGCCGGCAGATCGCTGACCTTCCACCGGGCGGACCTCCTCGATCGCCGGGCCGTCAGGGAAATCTTCTCCTCGGGACAGATCGACGCCGTGATACACTTCGCCGGGCTGAAGGCGGTGGGGGAATCGGTCCAGGTCCCGCTCTCTTACTACCACAACAACATCACGGGCACCCTCGTCCTCTGCGAGGTCATGGCGGAGCACGCGGTCAGGAATATCGTGTTCAGCTCTTCCGCCACGGTCTACGGCGACCCGTCGTCGGTGCCGATACGGGAGGACTTCCCCCTGGGACCAACGAATCCCTACGGCCGCACCAAGTGGATGATCGAGGAGATCCTCAGGGATCTCCATACCTCGGACCCGTCCTGGAATATGGTGCTCCTGCGCTACTTCAACCCCATCGGGGCCCACGGCAGCGGCCGCATCGGCGAGGACCCCCAGGGCATTCCCAACAACCTGCTGCCGTTCATCGCCCAGGTGGCCGTCCAGAGGCTGCCGGAGCTCAAGGTCTTCGGCAACGACTACCCCACCCCGGACGGCACCGGCGTGCGCGACTACATCCATGTGGTGGATCTTGCCAGGGGTCATCTCGCCGCACTCAGATGTCTCTCGGCAAGGGGCGGGGTCAAGGTCTACAACCTCGGGACCGGCCGCGGATACAGCGTCCTCGAGATCGTGAAGGCCTTTGAACAGGCCTCCGGCAGGAAGATCCCCTACTCCGTCGTCGGCAGGAGAGAGGGCGACATCGCAACCTGCTATGCCGATCCGTCCAGCGCGAACAGGGAGCTCGGGTGGAAGGCCGAATACGGTATCGACGTCATGTGTTCAGACACCTGGAGATGGCAGTCCGGCAACCCTGAAGGGTACTGAAGACCGGCATGGGTCTCATCAAGGGAACCTTCAGCACTGCGAGGGACAGGGCCTCTTCAGCCCTTCTCCGCCAGCTCGCCGAAACATACATGAGGAAGTACGGCAGAGTCGAGGGTATCGATATCGATTCCTCACGGAAGACGATCGATGCGAAGATCCTCCTTTACGGCGAAACAGAACCCATAACCCTGAGCATCTCCCGGTACGAGATCATCCACGTGGACGGCCATCACAGCGTCATAGCACACGGAGTCAGTGCATCCAGGGAATGGATCGGGTTGCTCGCGAGGGACTGCATCGAGGGCCGCCCGATACGAATCCCGTCATCCCTGGCGCGGGCCCTGTCGTTTCTTGCATGAAGCGATCCTTGCAATTCATCAGGAACTTTTATAGGGTGAGTGGCCAGTTGGCCCTTACGGGTGGGAGGTTTCATCCGACATGCTGCTGAAAAATATCCTGAGCTGCACACCGACCACGTTCAGCTTCGAATTCTTCCCACCCAAGACCGATACGGCATGGGAGCACCTCTTCCACACCATTGCCGACCTCATGCCGCTGAGTCCTTCCTGGGTCAGCGTCACCTACGGTGCCGGTGGGACCACCAGGGAAAATACGCACAGGCTCGTCGTACGGCTGAACAAGCAGACCGACCTCACCGTGGTCTCCCACCTCACCTGCGTCGCATCCACCAGAGAGGACATCCACGCGATCCTCGACCACTACGAAGCCAACGGCATCGATAACATCCTCGCGTTACGGGGAGATCCCCCCGCGGGACAGACACGGTGGACGGCGGCCCCCGGCGGATTCCGCTATGCATCCGACCTGGTCTCCTTCATCAAGGACCATTTTCCCCGCATGTGCATCGGGGTTGCCGGTTTCCCTGAGGGCCACCCGGAGACCCCGAACCGACTCAGGGAGATCGACTATCTCAAGGCCAAGGTCGATGCAGGGGCGGACTTCATCATCACGCAGCTCTTCTTCGACAACCGGGATTTCTATGATTTCCGTGAACGTTGTGAACTCGCAGGCATCACCGTCCCCATCATCGCGGGCATCATGCCCATCATCACGAGAAGCGGTATGATCCGCATGGCCGAACTGGCGGCCGGATCGCGATTCCCCGCCGGACTGCTGCGCGCCCTGAACGGCGCTCGTTCACCCGAAGATATCGAACGGGTGGGAGTGAAATGGGCCACGGACCAGGTGCGCGACCTCCTTGAAAACAGTGCCAGAGGTATCCATTTCTACACGCTCAACAATGCCCGCGCCACCCTGAGGATCTATGAAGGGCTCGGCCTATCCGGGGCCTGCCGCACGGGTGCGTGAGAATCAACCTGATCCAGGAAAGGGAGGGTGGTCATGGGACATGATGAGGACGGTGCCGGGCCGGATCCGGAGCATGACACCGCCGACCAGGAAGAGTACCACGAGCTCATCGTCGACGGAACCCTCGACCTCCACATGTTCAGCCCGAGAGATACGAAGCGACTGGTCCCTGACTATCTGGAGGAGTGCCGGGAAAAGGGGATCCTCTCCGTCCGGATCATCCACGGCAAGGGAACCGGTGCCCTGCGCAGGACCGTGCACGCCATCCTCCAGCGACTTCCCTGGGTCGTATCGTACAGGCTCGCCTCCGACTGGGAGGGAGGCTGGGGTGCGACGGTCGTGTCCCTGGAACCCTGCGGTGACACGTCACCAGGGAAGAAATAGTTGCCGCTTGATCATTCGCCACCAAAAGGAGTAGTATCTTCACGAGGAAAAGAAACCATCATCATCACAATACAGGAGGGTTCTATGGTTATGAGAAAAGCTTTCGTAGTGGTGTTCGCACTGTTCTTCCTCGCATCCTCGGTATATGCTGCGGATGTGGCCGGCGTCACGATGCCCGATACCATGAAGGCCGGCGACACTGATCTTGTCTTCAACGGCGGCGGGAAACGCACCAAGTTCATGATGAAGGTCTATGCGGTGGGGCTTTACCTCAAGCAGAAGAGCTCCGACGCCGATGCGATCATGAATGCGGACGAGCCCATGGCCATCAGGCTTCAGATCACCTCGGGCCTGGTGACACCGGACAAGATGAAGTCTGCCATCGATGAGGGCTTCGAGAATGCAACCGGCGGCAATGTGGCTCCGATCCAGGCCAAGGTCGATGCCTTCACCGCCATCTTCAAGGATCTTTCGAACGGCACTGTCTACAATTTCATCTATGTACCCGGCAAGGGTGTGGAAGTCTACAAGGGAGACAATCTCTCGTCCGTGATCCAGGGGCTGGACTTCAAGAAGGCGCTGTTCGGCATCTGGCTCGGCAAGAAACCGGCCCAGAACGACCTGAAGGCACTGATGCTCGGAAAATAACCCTTCCATGAAGATCTCGGGCCTGTGGTCTCGAACGACCACAGGCCTTTCTTCTCTTCGGAGATCCGCCGTGCGTATCCTGTACCCGTGAGAAGCCATGAAGAACATCCTGCGCAGATGGGCAAAGCACTATTTCTCGGATCCCCAGTTCATGATCCTGGTCATGCTGCTCCTGGGCGGGTTCCTGATCATCCTTTTCTTCGGCGGGATGCTCATCCCTGTATTCGTCTCCATCATTGTCGCACTGCTGCTGGACAGCCTCATCAACTGGCTTACCCGTTATAACGTGCGCAGGAATGTCGCGGTCTATCTGGTCTTCATCCTCTTCCTCATCCTTTTCCTTGATCTGTGGGTCATCATGCTCCCCATCATCTCGCACCAGATAGCCGAACTGATGCAGGATCTCCCTGTCATGATCGGCAGGATGAAGGCCGAGCTGCTTCTGCTTCCACAGAAGTTACCCGGGGTCATTTCGGAAGAACGGATTGCACGGACCATCTCCATGCTCAGCGCTGAATTCCAAGGCCTGGGAAAAAACATCATCAAGATATCCGTCTCTTCGGTGCGCGGCATGATCGAGGTCCTCGTCTATATCATCCTCGTGCCCTTCCTTGTTTTCTTCTTTCTGAAGGACAAGGAAGCCATCCTCGACTGGTTCAGAAAGCTCATGCCTGAAGAACGCGGGCTAGCCGTCATCGTTTGGGATGAGGTCTATGACCAGTTCTTCAACTACCTGAGAGGCAAGATCCTCGAAATCCTGTTCGTCTGGGCCATCAACTACGCTGCCTTTGCCTTTCTCGGGCTCAAATACTCCATCATCCTCTCAATGCTGGTCGGTGTGGCGGTACTGGTTCCCTACATCGGTTCGGCCGTTATGTTCGTGCCCGTCGTCCTCGTAGCCTTCTTCCAATGGGGCATCAGCGCAAACATGATATCCATCGTCATCGCATATGCCGTCATGCATGCCCTCGACGGCAATCTCATAGCACCGCTCCTGCTCTCAAAGGTCGTCAAGATGCACCCCATCGCCATCATCATCGCGATTCTCATCTTCGGGGGCCTCTGGGGCTTCTGGGGGCTGGTCTTTGCCATACCTATAGCCACACTGCTGCACGCCGTGCTCAAGGCATGGATCGGAACAGCCACTGCACTGGAGAAATTGTCGTCCTCCGTTTCACCCTTCGACCGGTAACCTATCGCTTCGTAGAACAGCCGTGCACATGGTCCCAGTCGTCTTCTCAGGGCACCTACCCCTGAGCGGAGGATCAATTTATGGAATGCATCCTTCCTTCCGATAGAGAAAAAGAGGTGTGGATAGGGTGTGTTTTTGAATGGTTATGCGTTATATCGCTTATGGCGGAAGATCCCCTGAAAAGGAAGGCCCGAGATCGTGAGCAGTGCATACGACCTTCCTAAAGGGATCCACATTCTCATTGCCGATGCAAGCGCAGTCGTGCGCCGCATCCTGTCCCGAGAACTCGAGAGGTCCGGGGCGGTGATCTCCCTCGTCGATGACGGGGAGAAGGCCCTCAAAAGGACGACGACGGGCGAGTTCGACCTGGTCATAGCTGACATGGATCTCCCCGGTATCGGGGGAATCGAACTGTGCAGAAGGCTCAAGGCAAACCAGCGAACCCAGCAGATTCCCGTCGTCATCATGGACTCGCAGGAGTCGGAAGACGCCGTCAAGAGAGGGTACCATGCCGGGGCCACTGCATGCATATCCAAGATACAGCCCAAGGACACCCTGCTCGACGACATCGCCAATGTCCTGAAAAAGGCCACCTTCCAGAAAGGTCGCCTGATCCTGGTCGTCGACGACTCGCTCACGGTGCGGTCTCTGGTGAGCAAGAGCCTCAAGGGCGCTGGCTTCTCGATCATTCAGGCGGAAAACGGCAGGGTGGCCATGGAGATCATGAGACATGAGAAGCCGGATCTCATACTCAGCGATATCGACATGCCGGAAATGAGCGGCGAGGCCTTCTGCCAGGCAGTTCATGCAGACCCTGTATTCGCTTCCATACCATTC